>ENA-ORXI01000948-ORXI01000948.1-sediment-metagenome-genome-assembly--contig:-NODE-948-length-23507-cov-20.221810_pt1 | contig 23507 bp, 17 predicted proteins | sample MGYA00237861_ERZ511468 | MGnify/ENA primary metagenome ERZ511468 (study PRJEB26299, sample SAMN06266213) | sediment metagenome | isolation source: Hudson Canyon methane seep mesocosm | place...
TGATTGCCAATGCTATTATTTTCCGCGTCGGTTTGTGGTGGTTTTTTTTATATTTTGTAACAACCTCTTTATTTTGTTTAAACGTTGCGAAAAATCACACGAGGCTTTGCCACGTTTGGCTATTCGACATGTGGCCTTAACTGCTAGGATGAGTGGCTTTTGGTGGTGGGTTTAAGAGAGAGGGAAGCCTTATTATGTGGGCAGCTATTTAAGAGCTATCATAGAGATTATTAATAATTCAGTAATGAATGGGTATATGGTAATTCGAATAAGTTTTCAAAATTTTTGAGATGCTACCAATAACCAGTATAGACATATTTAAGACACTTAAACTTTTATTAGGATAGAAAATAATGCGAATTAAATTAGGGCTTGGTTTAGATGGAATGAAACCTAAGAAATTTTGTTCTGCGATAGGTGAAAAAGAAGTAGGCCCTATTGGATTTTTAACACTCTTAGAGACACAATATGGTATTGCACCTATATCTGACTCAACAACAACACGAATTATTCAATATCTTGCGGTTTTAAAGAAATTAGATAACCCTAAATGTTTTTATCACGATTCATTTTCTATTGATGAATTCAATGTCGCTAAAACTTTATTAGCGTGGCGTGATACTTTGTATGAAGCGGGGTGGGATGGAATTTTTTACGGGGATTTTTCTTCTCGCTTACAGGAGATGGCCAATATAGAACAACATGCTAATGATACTGTCAGTGATGGTTTTGGGCAGCGTTTGCAAACAGTATTATCTAAACTTAAAGATCAAAAAACACAAATAGACGAAGTTTATTTACTAGATCCTTTCGCTTCTTTTCCGCCGCTCTGGCGGACAATATTGAAGCATAATTTTACACTAATCAACGAAACCGCATTAATACCGTCAGCACAGATTGATTCTGATTTGAAAATATTACAAGGATGTTTAAATAAGTTATCAAATGGAACCTTAGCTAAAGATTTAGATGGAACGATCAAAAAAACAACCTTAAATGGCGACCATAGCTTTATAGTGGTTAAAGCGAAATCAAAAGCGGTTTCTGCTCGATTGATTGCGCAATGGATGACTCATCCTGATACACAAAATAAATTAACCGCTGTATTAGCGACACAATCAGGTATTGAAATTGATGAGGCATTAGCAGCTGTTGATTTACCTCGATTAGGTTTTGATAATACCTCGCCTTGGCGACCTGTTTTACAAGTATTACCTATCACTTTAGACTTACTATGGGCTCCCTTGAACCCTGAGATTTTACTGCAATTTCTCATGCACCCTGTTGGGCCTTTGGTGGCTAGAATCCGTAAACCATTAGCTAATATTGTTGCGCAATCACCGGGGATAGGTGGTGAGCAATGGCAAGCTAAATTGACTGAGTTATTAGAAAAAGAGCAAACGCGTGAAAACTTTAGCAAAAAAGACTTTAAGAAATTAAAAGAAGATATTGAGTACTGGTTTTCCAGTGAACGTTATGACCCTCATATAGGTATGCCCCTTGAGGTAGCTAAAGAACGATGCCTAAAAGTAGCGAATTGGTTGGCCCAGCAACAAGCCAAGCATCAAGATGATGCCATGCGCTCCTTATTTGGGGCTGCATATAGTCAAGCGAGTGAGTTAAATATCGCCTTAACGCACCTTGTAGAGGGAGGTACGGAAACTATAAAACCAGAACAATTACGTTATTTATTAGACCAGCTGACAGGCGCTGGGACAGGTATTGTCGATAAATTCTCAGAATGTTTAGCAAACCAGTCAAAACACTTAGTAGGGGCGCAACACGCGGATAGTTTTTATCAAGCGGTTGACTCAGTTGTTTGGTGGGACTTACAGGCACAAGCTAACCATGATAGTTATCCTTGGTCTTGCAAGGAAATGCAACAATTAGAAGATTGGCGGCTTTTTTCCCTACCTAATCTAGATGAACAATTAGAATATAAAGCGAAAAGTTGGTTAAAACCAATTAATGCGGCAAAAGAGCGTTTTATATTGGTTATACATGACAGTAAAGAGGCACATCATCCGCTGTGGGATCAGATTAATAGTTGTGTAGAAAATTGGCATGAAATCAATGCTGAAGATGAGGTGTTGGCTGCAAAAGCAATCGCTTCATTAAACGATTTGTCTTCAGTAAAAACACCGTATAAGCCATTGCCTTCATTAAGCCGCTGGTGGAAATTAGAAACTGGAAAGCAATTAACCAAACGAGATAAAGAATCATACTCTAGTTTAGAAAACTTCTTTTACAGTCCTTATCAATGGGTTTTACACTATAAAGCAGAATTAACTGCAGGAACTTTACAGTCATTAAGTGATGGTAATTTACTCAAAGGTACTTTGGTTCATCACCTATATGAAAAATTCTTTAATGAAAATGCACAATTATTAACAGAGACAGGATTAGATACTCAAAAAATTAATGAATGGTTCGATATTAAGATGAAACAATTATTAGTAGAAGAGGGTGCTGTTTTATTGATGCGAGGTCGATTGGTAGAAAAAGAAATGTTTATCAGTACTGCTAGACAATCATTACATCAATTAATTCATCAGTTACGTGTGGCTAATATTGTCCAAGTTGAAATGGAAGCAGAGCAAGAGGCTCTGTTTTTGGGCGGCCATCTACAGGGATTAATCGATATGAAAGTTACCAATAAAGAGGGTGAAGAAGCGGTCGTCGATATAAAGTGGGGTGGTTTGAAATACCGAAAAGAGAGTTTAAGGGAAAACAAACATTTACAACTAGTTACTTACTCCTATTTAAGCCAACAAAACAGTAAACCTAAAAAATGGCCACCTGTTGCCTTTTTTATCATTGAGGAAGGCGTTATGGTTGCACAAGATAAACACTATTTCCCAGAAGCAATTGATGTATCACCGATAGAAAATGAAAATCATGCGGTGATATGGCAAAAAATGGAAAAAACATGGAAATGGCGTAGACAGCAAATTGATCAAGGTTTAATAGAAGTTACCGTGACAGGAACAAAAAGTGATAAAAATTCAGATGCAGGAGAAGATGCTTTAATCATTCCAGAGAAAAGTGATCGCTTCAATGATTATCGAGTATTAACAGGATGGGGAGAATAACAATGATGGAACATATTACCTTTATTAGTGCAGGGGCAGGAAGTGGTAAAACATTTCGATTAGCCTCTGATCTGGAACAAATACTGACAAGTGAAAGTCCTGCTAAACCATCAAGCGTTATTGGTACTACCTTTACTAAATTAGCGGCAGGTGAATTATGCGAAAGGGTGAGACAAAGGCTTAATGAGCGAGGGTATAGTCATATTGCAAACCAGATGGATCAAGCGCTGCTTGGGACAGTGAACAGTGTCTGTGGACAGCTACTGGAGCGATTTGCATTTGAAGCAGGCTTGTCACCTAAACTAAAAGTAATCGAAGAAACAGAAGCGAATCATTTATTTAGCTTGGCATTAGAACAAGTATTAGATATTGACACCGTACAAACCATGAACAGTTTAGCCAATCGTCTAGGTCAAGAAGATTGGAAAAAGGGCGTTAAAGATATTGTCAGTATCGCAAGATCTAATAATCAATCCGCTAAAGATATACAAAGCAGTGGTTCGATTAGTGCAGATGCCTTGCTAGTATTCTTTCCGAAAGTATCCACTAAAGACCTTGACAAAGACTTATATAATGCAGTTGAAGCGGCAATCAAATTTATTGACGAAGGTGAAGATAGCACTGCTGGGACAAAGAAATATTTAGCATCAATAAAGGACTTTGTTTCTCCCATTAAAGATAAAAATTTAGTCTGGTCAAATTGGGTTAAATTATCAAAAGAAGAAACCATGAAAAAGAGTCTGGACGCATCAGATGCGGTAAAGCGTGTGGCGGCTGATTTTGATAAACATCCAAGATTACAACGAGATATTAGAGATTATTGTGAAAGTATCTTTGAAATTGCAGGAAAAGCATTAGAGCATTTTCAACACAATAAAAAAGTTAGAGGTTTAATCGATTTTACTGATCAAGAGCAATTACTGTATATCGCTTTAGAAAAACCACAAGTTCAAGCAGTTTTGGAAGATGAATTGGATTTGTTAATTGTCGATGAATTTCAAGATACCAGCCCTATTCAATTAGCTCTTTTTTTACGACTCGCTAAACTCGCAAAAAAAGTGATTTGGGTCGGCGATGTTAAGCAAGCAATTTATGGGTTTAGAGGGTCTGATCCTGAGCTGATGCAAGCGATTCTAAAACACTTAAATACGCATGGCGGTAAAACGGATGTACTGACAACTTCATGGCGTTCACGCCCTGAATTGGTTCATTATGTAAATGAAATATTTATTCCTGCATTCTCAAATACCTTAACTAAAGATAAGGTGGCATTAAATCCTAAACCTGCAGGCAAGAACACGGTTCAATCTAATGTCATTGAATATTGGCAAGTCGTAGGAAAAAATAGCGAACAAGCCTTAGCAACCGCAAAAGGTATTCAAGCTTTTATAAAAAATGATTATCAGCTCATTGATAAAATAACAGGTGAAGTTAGAAACGCAGACTATGGTGATATTGCTATATTGTGTAAGACTCATGATAAATTAGATGGAATGGCACAGGCGTTGATGGCATATGATATTCCTATTAGTCGTAGTCAAACGGGATTATTAAAGACACCTGAAGCAGCGTTAGTGTTAGCAGCGATACGTTATTTAGTCGATCCTAGAGATAGTTTAGCAACAGCAGAAATTATAAGTTTAACGCAGGGTGACACCCCCGAAACTTGGTTGCAATCTCGATTAGAGTATATTGAAAATATAAAAAATAGTGGTGCTAAAGAAGGAAAATATGTAGTCCCACAAACTCAATGGGGTGATGATATTCCGTTATTAAAAACACTTGCAGAACAAAGAACTCGAGTGCAATATCTTACACCCCTAGAAGTTATGGCACAGGTTATTCATTCAGCCGATATTCGTACCATTATATTAGGCTGGCAAAACAACACCCAACAAGCGAAACAACGTCTGTTAAATATTGAGCAATGCCTATGCTTTGCAGAAAGTTATGAAGGCCAATGTGGTAACACGGGGCAAGTAGCTACTGTCACTGGTTTATTACTTTGGTTAAATCAATTAGCGAAAGATAAAGAAGATAAGCAAGCGAGCAACACCCAAACAGATGCGATTCAATTATTAACCCATCATGGGGCAAAGGGGTTGGAATGGCCTATTGTGGTGGCAATGGATTTAGACAGTACAATAAAAACAAGTGTATGGGGATTATCCGTTACTGCGGACAATACCAATTTGGATATTACTCAACCTCTAAAAGGACGTCAATTACAGTATTGGTTATGGCCATTTGGTAAGCAAGCTACTGGTATTGCGGTTAAAGATAAAATAGAACAATCTGATATTGGTCAACAAGCTTTAAAAAGGGCAACAGAAGAGGCTAAGCGACTATTGTATGTTAGCTTAACCCGTCCACGAGATTGTCTTATTATGCCAATGAAAAGTGATCAAGGTGAATGGAAAAACTGCTTAGGAGCTGACTGGATGCTTCCTGAAGAAGATAACCCTAAAGAAATTACTTTACCAAAGAGCAATGAAACCATTCCAAGCTTATATCAACTTTTGGAACAAAAAGAACATCCTGAATTAGAAGTCTCTAAAAGAAATCCACCTCATTGGTTTGAATCTGTTACAACACAAACAAAAAAATTACCTGCTAAATTATCACCCTCATTAGTTCCTCCACTAGATGATTCTAAAGTAATCGAGGTAATAGAGTTAGGGGAGCGTATTAATTTACAAGGAACACCAGAGATGGCGAACTTAGGCGAAGCTATCCATGCGCTTATTGCCACACAAATCATTAATAATCCTGAAGATCCCAAAGCATTAGCTGAACAGGTACTGCAAAGCTTTGCAGTAACAGAGCATATCAGCGTAGAAGATGGATTAATGTGTACCGCGCGTTTTAAAAAGTTTGTACAAGAGCATTTAAAGGCAAAACACATTCATGTTGAATACCCCATTGAATATTTAAAACCGAATGGACAAGCCGTCAGTGGATTCATTGATGCCTTAGTAGAAACTGATGAGGGATACATTATTATTGATCATAAATCTAACCCACAACCAAGATCAGACTGGAATGAGATCGCATTAAAATACTCGGGGCAATTGGCATTGTATAAAGAAGCGATAGAGGCTGTGAGTAATAAGCCAGTACTGGGCTGTTGGATTCATTTTGCTGTGACAGGTGGGGTTGTAAAAGTTATATAACCCCCTAAATCTGCTTTGGAATAGCGTAGAAGCAGTTAATTAATATGCTTCAGAAAGTCCCTGCTGTGTAAATAGTTTGGGACAGATGGAGTGGGTTGGTTTTTTTAGTCAAATAAATTATTTAGGTAATAAAATATGAACATATGGAAAGTTTCTCATGGAAAAAAAGATATTTCAGATAAAGACGTAGATTGGTTAAATGAAAATCAATATATTACAGTACATAAAAATACTGGAAAATCACAAAATGAAAATTTTATAAAAGATTTAAAAAGCGGTGATATTGTATTTATAACACGTTCAAGTGATGTTGTTGGTTTAGTTAGGGTGGTGGGAGATTTGGTAAAAGACAGTAAACCACCTGTATTATATCCTAACTGGCTGTTACGTAGATATGAAAAAATAATTTGGCTAAGTTCAGCAATTTCTTTTAAAAGTAATAGCGATAAAAAAGGCTGGTTCCCTAACTACAATAGTACCTTTATGAAGGTTTTACCTGAAGATTTTAAGTATTTTGAAGATGAAATATTACAGCCAATTTTCTCATTATCTGTTGACAGGTTATTAGCTGGCGAAAATGGTGGATTGCCATCTCTAAATCAAATCTTATTCGGCCCTCCTGGAACAGGAAAAACATACAATACTATTAGTGAAGCGATAAAAATAATTAATCCTGATCTATATGATGACGGTAAAGGGGAAAGAAAAGATATTAAAAAAGAATTTGATCGTTTACTAAAGAAGGGGCAGATTGCTTTTACTACCTTTCATCAAAGCTTTGGTTATGAAGATTTTGTTGAAGGGATAAAAGCTGAAACAGTAAATAATCAAGTTAACTATTCTGTAGAGTCTGGAATATTTAAAGAGTTATGTGAGCAAGCAGATGAATCAGGAAATGCTGCATTAATCGCTTTTAATGATGCGATAAATAGCTTAAAAGACGACTTATCTAATGGGGAATCTATTGAGTTAGAAACTGAAATTAAAAATAAAAAATTTACAGTAACATATTATGGGAACAAAATATTTCATATTAAACCAGATGCAGGGAAATCTGTTATCTCTATGTCAATTGAATCTTTTAAGAAATTTTACAGAAACTCCAAAACAAAAAATAATTCAGAAAGTTATAAGGCCCCTATTTTTCAATACTTAAAAGAAAACTATGGTTTAACGAGCTATAAGCAGATAGAAAAAACGCAAAAAACTTGCATAAAAGAGCCTTATATACTTATTATCGATGAAATCAATCGAGGCAATATTTCTAAAATTTTTGGTGAGTTAATTACCTTAATTGAACCCGATAAACGAAAAGGCACTGAAGAAGAAATTAGCGTTATTTTACCTTATTCAAAAGAGTCTTTTTCTGTTCCAAAAAATGTGTATATCATCGGTACGATGAATACAGCAGATGCCAGTATTGCTAAGTTAGATGTTGCTTTGCGGAGACGTTTTGATTTTATAGAAATGCCGCCAAAACCTGATTTACTTAAAGATATAAATAAGAAAGATATAGAAGTTGAAGGTGTTAATTTAAAAGAAATGCTAACAGCGATTAATACACGTATTGAGATACTTTATGATCGTGAACATACTATCGGTCATAGTTTTTTTATGAAATTGCACTCAAGTTCAGAAATAGAAGAGTTAGCTGCAGTATTTGAGAAAAATATAATTCCGTTACTTCAAGAATATTTCTTTGATGATTGGCAACGGATACACTGGGTTTTAGGGGATCATTTGAAGCCTGAAGGCTTGCAATTTATTAAAGAAAAAAATGCATCAGCTGACCTTAAGAGGTTAATGGGAGATAAGTGGAAAAAAGAAAATGAGGTTACTCAGTGGCAATTAAATGATAATGCATTTAATAACCCTAAGGCCTATAGTTCTATTTACCATCAAGAAGAGTCAAAAACGGAAACATTGGAAAGCAATAGTGAATAGTATTTGTATCAGTGAATACGGTGTTCTATTTATTAAGTCAGCTAAAATTACTGAATCTTTAGAAAAGCGTAAGATTTCAAAAACCGCGTGGGACTGGCTTCTAAAAGAAGCAACTGGCACAAAAGAACATAAACCATTAGTACGTCCTATAAAACGTGATGGGTACGCAGGGCTACAGGTTTTAAATTATGTTGGTGTGATAACAACGCCCTGTGATTGGCAGATTGAGATTGTACCTAAAATTGATAAATATTCTTCAGGGGGTAGTAATCAAGAGCGGGAGGCTGAGCAAAGTAGAGCTAAGTTAATGAAAATGCTAAGTAGCGTTGGCATCATTAAACCTAGAGAATTTAATAATGCTAGTTTAAAGTTATTTAATAAGCCTTTCCCTGACATGTTGATTAAGCTGTTCTTAGATGATGTAAACCAATTAATTAAACGCGGTATTCGTAATGACTATGTTCCTATTCAAGAAGAAACGACCTATCTTAAAGGGCGCTTAAATATAGCAGCACAAATACGTCAACCTGTGGATCGCAGATATTTATTTCAAATAGAGCATGATGAATTTTTACCTAATAGAGCTGAAAATAGATTAATCCACTCTACATTACTTAAAGTATCAAAAATAACTCAAGATATTAGTAATAAACGTTTAGCAAGCGAGCTATTATTTGTTTTTAATGACATACCAAAATCGACAAACTACAAAATAGATTTTAGCCGCTGGATAAATAATGATCGCTCTATAGTGCATTACAGACCTGTAAAGCCATGGTGTGATTTAATTTTAAATGATAAAACCCCTTTTAGTTTGGCGGGTGAGCATCATGGGTTATCATTTTTATTTCCTATGCATGATTTATTTGAAAAATATGTAGCGATTATATTGCGTAAACAGCTTAATGATCAATATTTACTGGAAGAGCAAGTTGCATCAGAGTATATAGTTGAAAAGCATGTAGTCAAGAAGAATGTAGTTGAACAGTTTTTTAATCTGAAACCTGACTTATTAATTAAATCAATAGAAGGAAATATTAATAAGGTAGTTTTAGACTGTAAATGGAAGTTAATAACTACTGATAAAGAATCTTATGGTATTAAGTCAGCAGATATTTATCAACTATATGTATATGGACAAAAATATTTATCAGGAAAGGGTGATGTATTTCTTATCTATCCAGAAAACGCTAAATTTGAAAAACCATTACCTGTTTTTAAATTTGATGATAATTTAAGATTATGGGTAATACCTTTTTCTTGGGAGAATGATGAAGAAGGTGATAGATTAATTTTCCCAAAGGATATTAAAGGGGAATTTTTACACCAAATAGATAAACCTTAGAAAGAGTACATTAATATTATGACAACATTTTATTATTATCATGAAGATTTCCTGTTACATAATACAGGTAACAATCATCCTGAATCTGCAGATAGACTGTTAGCGATTAATGCTTTATTAAAAACATTAAATGGGTTAATAGAAATTACTCCGATAAAAAGAGAGGATAGTTTAGATTTAGTGAAATTGGTTCATTCAAACCAATTAATCGACTGGGTAAATCATCTCAAAAAAAATACGGGTACTGTCGTTGATAAAAGGAATGATGTTGTACTCTCACCCGATACTGCAGAGGTTGCCCTACTTGCTGTGAGTGCGTGCTGTGATGCGGTTGATCAAGTTATAACAGGTCATGCCCAAAATGCTTTTTGCGCTGTTAGACCGCCTGGTCATCATGCGACACCCAGTGAGTCTAAAGGTTTTTGTATTTATAATAATATTGCTATTGCTGCTTCATACGCTATAAAAAAATACAATTTACAAAGAGTTGCGATTATCGACTTTGATGTTCATCATGGAAATGGAACTCAAGATGCTTTTTATGATAACCCTAAAGTATTTTTTTCTTCAACCCATGAAAAAGGTATTTATCCTTATAGTGGCGGCATAAATGAAACAGGAAAATATCAAAATATTTTAAATGTTCCGATGCAGGCGGGTACTGATTCTAATGAATTTAGAAAAATCTATATTGAAAAAATATTCCCTAGATTAGAAGCATTTAATCCAGAATTAATTCTAATTTCTGCGGGGTTTGATGCGCATGAAGATGATTATTTGGGATCAATAAAATTACAGTATGATGATTATGCATGGATTACCAGAGAGCTTGTTGCTATTGCGAATAAATACTGTGAAGGAAAAATAGTATCAATCCTTGAGGGGGGCTATGAATTAGATTCTCTTGCTAAATCAGTTAAATCACATGTTATTGAATTATTATAGAGATTGGGTGGGAGATTATATATTTATAGTTTAGTAAAAATATTTTTAAAATTGTACGTTTAATTTAATAAATCATAGGTTTTTTATGAATAATATATCCGAGAGTGCTAGCATATTAATTAGAGAAATACAAAGTAGATTAGATACTGGAGGTATAGATACTAGAGAGTTACCAGAGATATTTAATTCCATTTTTGAAGGAATCGAAGGCGAGGGAGTTCAGGTAAATTACTATCCTAGTATAAAAAAAACTGGGTGCTGTGAGTTAGCTTATATTATTTCTTTGAAGCGTTCACCTTTTGTAAAAAATACTGGTAGTATTCATGATATGCACAATCGTCATATTGATTGTAGAAAGGGAATAGAGACATTAATACAGCATGTTCAAGCATGTAGGGGTATAACGAAGAACCTTATTTTTATAACAGCAGATTGGGATTTTAATGCTTATAATGAATGGAAAAATATTTTAGCTGAAATAAATAGTGAAATTAATTTGGAAATATATCTATTATCAGGTAAGTCTGCATCGAGAATTGAAGTAGGGCTGTAATTTAAAGACTGATAAGTTTTTTATAATTTCCCTGTAAACTACGATACTAAAAATTTATAGCGGAAATATAAACTTTAAAAACGTTGATAACTTTTAATATAATCCATTAAATAATCTGAGAAAATAATTTTATGAAAAACGAAAAAAAACGTATCGTAGTTTTAACGGGGGCAGGCATCAGTGCAGAAAGTGGCTTACACACTTTTAGAGATAAAGGTGGGTTGTGGGATGAATTTCCAGTAAAAGAGGTTGCGACCCCTGATGCTTGGGAAAAAGATAAAGCAAAGGTGCTGCATTTTTATAATCTGCGCCGCCAGCAAGTGAGAGAGGCCGAACCTAATAAGGCGCATTATGCTTTAACTGAATTAGAATCTGATTTTATTGTTAATATCGTGACTCAAAATGTTGATGATTTACACGAAAGAGCAGGCTCAAAAAATATCTTACATTTACACGGTGACATTAAAAAATCACGTAGCACGGTAAATCAACATTTGCTTTATGAACTGGATCAAAAAGATATACATATCGGTGATAAATGTGAGGAAGGAAGCCAGTTACGCCCGCATATTGTTTGGTTTGGTGAGGCAGTTCCCGAAATTAACAATGCAAAAAAACTGATTGAACAAGCCGATTGTTTAATTATCATTGGTACCTCTTTAGAAGTTTATCCAGCAGCAGATTTACTGTATTACCTACGGGGAGGCAAACCTATTTTCCTTATTTCACCTGAAATGAATCATATTCCTGATGGCGTTACTTTTTATCAAGGTGTCGCTACAGATCAAGTGCCTATTATCGTAAAGAAATTGCTGAATATGCATGATTTAGAAGCAACAGCAACATTTAAAAATAATTTTAAGGATAATAATATGAGTGAAGAAAACAAAGGACCTTATACCAAAGTAGACGGAAAAATGTCAGACAGAGGTATTTGGGCTGCTGAAATGGATCCTGAGGCGGAAGATAAATTTGATAAATATCTGCATCTTGTAGCAGTTAATAAGGCGGCTAAGGCGGAAATTGCCCGCCGTGAATTGGATGCAATCTACGAAGAACTACTAGAAGATTTTTAATAATTATTTTGTAAAATATCTGATGTGTCAGCACTTTTATAGACATAAAATTATGTGTGTTGCCTTAAATAGTGCGTCGACATCAGATCGTGAAAAAAACCTTTAGAGGTGAGCTTACGCCAGCATAGCGTAAATTGGTATCTATTTTAAATTTCAGGGTAAAACAAATATCAGACCTGCAAGCTTTGCGCTTTTTGAGTGATTAGGGCTTCCCGTCTAAGCCGGGACAAAACTGAATATCACATAACTACCTTTTCCTATAAAATACAGATTTAAAGCTATATAAGGCTGTTTTTGTAACCTATTGAAATATTTGGTGTCCCGGCTTAGACGGGAAGCCCAATTAAGTTAATGGGGCAAATTTAGCCTTCGCCCCAATTTTTAACTAAATAATACTTGAGTCTACGCGGTCGCAATAATGCTTTTTTTGCTGGGGACTGATAAAACTGGCATTAAAGGAATTTTTAGCACTGATAACGAGTTCTTTTTTAGTAAGATTTAAGGCGGTGGCAATATCAATATAATTTTGATTAAGATAACCGCCAAAATAAGCGGGGTCATCACTATTAATGGTGGTGATAATGCCCCTGTTGAGCATTTTTTGATAATTATGTTCAGCTAAGGCGTCAAAAACATGCAATTTAACATTGGAAAGTGGACAAATAGTCAGCGGTATTTGTTCGTTAATTAAGCGGGTCATCAGTGCTTCATCTTCTATCGCTCGTACGCCATGATCAATACGAGAAACTTTCAAAATATCTAAGGCTTGCCATATATAATCGGGTGAACCTTCTTCACCTGCATGAGCAACCGTTAGTAATCCCATATCGCGTGCTTTTTTAAAGACTGCTGCAAATTTAGCAGGAGGGTGCCCAATTTCTGATGAATCTAAGCCGACCGCAATGATTTTATCTAAATGTCCTTCCGCTTGTTGCAAGGTTTTAAAGGCATCGGCTTCATCTAAATGTCTTAAAAAACACATAATTAAGTTTGAAGAAATACCGAGTATTTTTTTAGCATCGCTGAGTGCATGATGAATGCCATTAATCGCCACATCAAAATGAATGCCTCGATGGGTGTGTGTTTGCGGGTCATAAAAAATTTCAGTATGCAGAACATTATCTTCATGGCATTTTTTAAGATAATGCCACGTGAGATCATAAAAATCTTGCTCGGTTATCAGCACTGATGCACCAGCGTAATAGATATTTAAAAAGTCTTGAAGATTATGAAATTGATAAGCGGCTTGAACGTCATCGACTGATTTGAAAGGAATATCGATTTTATTTTTTTTACTTAACTGAAACATTAATTCAGGTTCAAGAGAGCCTTCAATATGGATGTGTAATTCAGCTTTAGGGAGTTGTTTTATAAATTCTGTAATAGCTGACATAGTCTGCTCCGCGATTGACGTTTAGAACAAGGTTTATAGCGTGTGAATTTATGGTGCGCCCGAGATGATTCGAACATCCGACATTCGCCTTCGGAGGGCGACACTCTATCCAGCTGAGCTACGGGCGCATAGTTTGATTCACTATTCTAACGTATCTATTGCATGATTAACATCATCAAGGATAATGATTTCTTATTGTATTGGCTAAAGCGGTGTTAAATCACGGCATTAATTAAAAATTATTGTTTACCTTTTTTACAAAATTTGTTATAAAGTTCGGCTAACTTTGAATATAGGCAGACTAGAGGAATATCATGTCTAAAATTTGTCAAGTAACGGGAAAACGCCCTATTACTGGAAATAATGTTTCACATGCGAAGAATAGAACGAAACGTCGTTTTAATCCTAACTTACATCACCATAAATTTTGGGTAGAAAGCGAAAACCGTTGGGTACGTTTAAGACTATCTGCAAAAGGTATGCGTATCATTGATAAAAAAGGCATTGATGTTGTATTAGCAGATATGCGTAAACGCGGCGAAAAATTCTAAAGAGGACTAAACCATGCGCGATAAAATTAAATTAGTTTCATCAGCGGGAACGGGACATTTTTATACTACTGATAAAAATAAACGGACTATGCCTGAAAAAATGGAAATCAAAAAATTTGACCCAGTTGTACGTAAACACGTTATGTACAAAGAAGCAAAAATCAAATAATAGCTTTGATTCTCTAGTTGCTTTATTAAGCTAAAATTTTAGTGTTAAGCCACTGAAATCATCAGTTTATATTCCCACGCAACCGCGTGGGAATGCCAAAACATAGCGTATTCCGCTTGCTCAAAAAATTCACTTTCTTCACTTTATTTTCTTCGTTGTTTCTTCACTGTCAGTATGCCGCAAGGTTTTAACTTGACTCAATTTTTTAAAGACAGAACCTTAAATCAATGACTAAACCTTCAAAAACTGACATCAATTTTAGTGATATTAAAGATCCTTATGCACAACGAGAATCTGAAAAATATGAAAATCCTATTCCAAGTCGGGAATTAATTTTACAGCTGATTGAAGAAAATAAGCGCCCCATGCGACGCAAGGATATTGTTGATGCGTTTTCATTACAGGGTGATGAGCATTTTGAAGCGTTACGTAGACGCTTACGAGCAATGGAGCGTGATGGACAATTAATGTTTAATCGCCAGCAGCAATATTGCTTGATTGATCATCAAGATTTAATAGCAGGGCGTATTATTAGTTATCCTGATGGTTTTGGTTTTTTAAGTCCTGATGAAACCGGTGATGATTTATTTTTATCACCCCGTGAAATGAATCGTGTGTTGCATAATGACCGAGCCTTAGTAAGAGTGGTTGGTTTTGACCGTAAAGGTCGCCGTGAAGCAAAAATTATTAAAGTGTTAGAACATACCAATCATCAAGTGGTTGGACGTTTTATGAAAGAAAGTGGCGTACAATTTGTACAGCCAGATAATCAAAAAATTACCCAAAATATATTAATTCCTTCTGGTGCAAGAAATCACGCGAAAACAGGGGATATGGTGGTCGCAACGATTACTGAACAGCCCACGATTCGTAGTCAGCCAATTGGTAAAATTGCCGAAATACTGGGCGAGCATATGGCACCCGGTATGGAAATTGATGTCGCGATTCGTACCCATGACTTGCCGAGCATTTGGCCAGACGAAGTATTGCAACAAATTAAACCCTTATCAGCCGAAGTAGACGAAGATGCGAAACAAGATCGCGTTGATTTACGCAGTACGCCATTAGTGACAATTGATGGCGAAGATGCTCGTGATTTTGATGATGCGGTCTTTTGTTCAAAAACGAGCAAAGGCTGGAAATTATTAGTCGCTATTGCAGATGTTTCACATTATGTGCAACCGAATAGTGCCTTAGATATTGAAGCTCGAAATCGTAGTACCTCGGTTTATTTTCCTGAGCAAGTGATTCCGATGCTGCCTGAAGTGTTATCCAATGGGCTGTGTTCAATTAATCCGCATGAAGACCGTTTAACCATGGTCTGTGAGATGATTATTAATGAATCGGGTAAAGTGATACGCTCTAAGTTTTTTGATGCAGTGATGCGTTCACATGCTCGTTTGACCTACAACAAAGTGTCGGCGATGCTGGAAGGTAACGATACGATTTTAAAAGAGGAATATAAGGCCGTCTTACCGCATTTAGAAGAAATGTATGCTTTATATCAAGCAATGCGTGGACAACGTGAAGTACGGGGGGCAATGGATTTTGAAACCCAAGAAACACAAATTATTTTTGGTGAAAACCGTAAGATTGAAAAAATTGTCCCTGTCGAACGTAACGATGCACATAAATTAATTGAAGAATTTATGATTGCCGCGAATAGTGCGGCGGCTCGTTATTTGAATCGTAAAAAAATGCCGCGTTTATTGCGTATTCATGAAGGGCCTTCAGAGCAAAAGATTAAAAATTTAAAAACCTTTTTAGGCGAGTTAGGCTTACATATAGGCGGTGAAGATAAGCCGACACCGACCGACTATATGAAATTAACACAATCCATAAAAGGGCGGGCGGATGCCCATTTAATTCAAACGGTGTTATTACGCTCCATGTCACAGGCGGTTTATAGTCCTGAAACCAAAGGACATTTTGGGCTTGCACTCGATGCTTATACCCATTTCACTTCACCGATTCGCCGCTACCCTGATTTAATGGTGCATCGTGCCATTCGTCATTGTTTAGCGGACAAGTCACCGGAAAGTTTCTTTTGTGGCTTTTTAGAAATTGCGACCTTAGGCGAACATTGTTCGAGTAATGAACGTCGTGCTGATGAAGCCACGCGTGATGTGGTGAGCTGGTTAAAATGTGAATATATGCAAGATAAACTGGGCGAAGGCTTTGAAGGGGTTATTTCAGCGGTCACTGGCTTTGGTTTATTTGTTGAATTAAAAGATTTATATATTGAAGGCCTGATTCATGTCACTGCGTTAGGACAAGATTTCTTCAAATTTGACCCGACCAGTCATCAGCTTAAAGGTGAACGCACCGGCATCAATTATCGTCTGGGTGATAGTATTAATGTCATGGTTGCTGGGGTTAATCTTGATGATAAGAAAATTGAATTTGAATTATTAAGCTCTGCGTCTAAGAAACATAAATCACCGCAAGATAACGAAGATAAGAAAAAATCGCGGCATAAATACACTAAAAATAAAGGTAAGCGGAAACCAAAAGCTAAATCAAATCATAAAAATCGTGATGCTGACGCTCAACAGACTGAACAGAAAAAAAAGCCTAAAGCAAAATCTAAAGTAAAAAATAAAACCAAACGTAAACCAAAAACAACGAAGAAGGATGCATCATGAGTTTAGCAAAAATTTTTGGCTTACATGCGGCTCAATCTGCACTGGATTATTCACCGAAGAAAATTCAGCAAGCATGGGTAGATCAAAAGCGTCAAGATGAGCGTTTACAAGGTTTAATACAAGGTTTACGCAAAACAGGTATTGCGGTTGAGAAAGCTGACCGTAAAAAACTCGATAATTTATCGAAAGGCAGTAATCATCAAGGCATTATTCTTGAAGTTGAAATGCCTGCGATGCGCTCTGAAAGTGATTTAAAATCAGTGGTAACGGCTTATGACGGCGTGCCTTTTTGGTTAGTATTAGATCATGTGCAAGACCCGCATAATTTAGGCGCGTGCTTAAGAACTGCTGATGCGGTGGGTGCTCAAGGTATTATTATCACCAAAGATCAGGCGGTGGGTATTACGCCAACAGTCTGTAAAATTGCCAGCGGCGCAGCGGAAACAGTGCCTGTGTATGAAGTCACTAATTTAAGTCGTACTTTGGATTGGTTAAAACAACAAAATATCTGGGTTGCAGGGGCAGCAGGTGAAGCTGAAAAAACGGTTTATGAAATGGATATTAATATGCCGCTTGCTTTAGTGATGGGAGCAGAAGAAAAAGGTCTGCGTCGCCTCACCCGCGAACAATGTGATTTCTTATTTAAAATCCCTATGGCAGGCAGTGTCGATAGTTTAAATGTCTCAGTCGCTGCTGGAGTATTAATGTATGAGATTTTTAGACAGCGATTGGGTTGATTTTTAAGGAATGTCGTGGAATTTCCCATCCATAAATTTGTTTTGGTTGGGGCTAGGCTAAATTATTTATACACATCGCCACGACTATCCGCTTTATAAACATAAATGAATAGTTCAGAATCGGTTATTTCATATAAAAAACGATATTTGCTGATGCGTAATCTGAAATGTCCTTGTTTATTCACTAATGGTTTAGCATCTAATTTTTTTGAAAAGGGTGCTTCTGCTAATAATTCTAACGTCGTTATAATTTTTATTCTTAGTTTTTTATCCGACTTATCCAAAAATTTAGCCACTTGCTTAGAAACCGCTAATTTATACGCCATGTTTTTTCTTTAAGCTCGCTAATGAAATACTTTCACCAGCTTTTTTTTCAGTTATTGCTGCTGCATAATCAGCCGCATCTTCTGTGGTAAAAACGGCTTCATTTTCCCGTATTTTAATGGAATCACTTGGTAAAAGACGTAAAAATGATAAAACAATGTTTTTTACTTTATCATCTATTTCTAAAATAACAGTTTGCATTATGGTTCTCCTAATATCATACTGAGTTTTTGCTAAATATTTTTGATTATTATCTTACTTTCCAATACAAAACGAACTAAATATTTTTCCCAATAAATCATCAGAAGTAAAGGTGCCGGTAATACTGGCTAATTGATTTTGGGCTTGTCGTAAATCTTCCGCGACCAGTTCTCCTGCTTGATGATGTTGTAATTGTTTGAGACCGTTATCAATATAGTTAGCGGCTTTATCCAGTGCTTCAATATGGCGGCGGCGAGCAATAAATACATTATCCGCTTGGGTATCAAAACCGACACTTTGTTTTAAATGTTCGGTAAGTAGTTCTAAGCCGATTTTATGTTTTATGGATAAATAAATTTCCGTGTTATTTTCGTTTTCAATTAACTTGGCTGGGGTATTTTGTAAGTCAATTTTATTGTAAATTTTAGTCAGACTAATACCCGTTGGCAGCGTATTAATAAGCTGTTCAGGCTCAGGGTCATTAATATCAATCAACCACAAAATTTTATCGGCTTTATTGAGTTCAATATGGGCACGGCGAATCCCTTCTAATTCCACCGCATCCTCGCTTTCTTGTAAACCTGCCGTATCAATAATATGTAAAGGCATACCATCGAGTTGAATATATTCTTTTAAAACATCTCGCGTGGTGCCGGCAATATCAGTGACAATCGCAGCATCATGTCCTGCTAAGGCATTTAATAAACTCGATTTTCCTGCATTAGGTTTACCTGCTAAAACAATGGTCATGCCTTCACGTAATAAGCGTCCTTGCTGTGCGGTTGCTCGAATAGCGGCTAAGGTTGTGATTAAGCGTTGTACTCTCTTTTCAACCACGCCATCGGTTAAAAAATCAATTTCTTCATCCACAAAATCAATCGCCGCTTCAACATAAATGCGTAATTCGGTTAATTCTTCAACCAGCTCATTAATTTTGTCTGAAAAAACCCCTTGCATCGATTTTTGGGCTGAACGCGCGGATTGTTCGGTGCTGCTGTCAATTAAATCCGCAATCGCTTCGGCTTGTGCTAAATCCAGTTTATTATTTAAAAAAGCCCGCTCTGAAAATTCACCCGCATTCGCCAATCGACAGCCTAATGCTAAGACACGTTTTAACAACATATCCATGACTATCACGCCGCCATGGGCTTGTATTTCTGTCACATCTTCACCGGTAAATGAAGCAGGATTAGGAAAAAATAATACCAAGCCATTATCAATAATATTATTTTCTGCATCATAAAAGGCCGCATAATGGGCATAGCGGGGCTGCAAGCTCTTTGTGGTTAAACGCTCAGCAATGCTTTTCGCATTTATGCCTGATAAACGAATAATGCCCACCCCACCTTTACCCGTCGGCGTGGCAATGGCTGCAATAGTATCTTGATGTAAAACGTGCATGGTTTGTTCCAATGGATTAAGCTGTTATTGCTTTATTATATAGGGCTGATTATTGACCGCGTAAAAATAAACTATCTAATTCTTTTTTGCTCATACTCACCCACGTTGGGCGACCATGATTACATTGACCACTGCGTTCTGTTTGTTCCATATCACGTAATAACGCATTCATTTCTGCGATAGTTAAATGGCGATTGGCACGCACTGAACTATGACAGGCAATGGTGGCTAACAGTTTATGCGAATGTTCCTGTACGCGTTGACTGACACCTTGTTCAAGAATATCCGCCAAAATATCTTTAATCAGCTGGCTAATATCAATATCTTTTAACAATAAAGGCACGGAGCGGATAATAATTAATTCTTCGCCCATGCGATTAATATCAAAGCCTAGGCTCATAAAAAAATGTTGCTCATCATCGGCTAAATCGGCTTCTTGTTGATTGACTTGGATTTGCAACGGCAATATTAACGGCTGCGTGGGAATACTGCCTTGATGATGCTGTTTTTTAAGCGCTTCATAACTAATGCGTTCATGTGCGGCATGAGCATCGACTAAAATAATCCCCGTTTCCGTCTGACTTAATATATAAATATCATGGATATGAGCGATGGCATAGCCTAACGTAGGAATTGTGTCACTATTAATGACAGCACCTGCTTCCTCTACCGTGTAACTAGGTAGCGGATTAATTAATTGAGCATAAGATTCAATCTGCTGTGCGACATCAAGTGGCAAACTATTTTGTTGCGGTGTGCTATGGGATTGAACAGCGGTGGTATTTGATGAATTAGAAAAAGAAGGTGTCGGTTTTGGTGAGTTTTCATGACTCGGCAAAGCTTGAAAATCAACTGATTTTATCGGTGTTACGTTTGATGCTTGATTATTAGTATTAGGGCGAACATCAGCAATAGAACGCTGCAAAGCTTTAAATAAAAAATCATGCACGGTGCCACTTTCTCGAAAACGCACTTCTAATTTTTGAGGGTGTGCGTTGACATCAACTAACGCCGGCTCTAACTCTAAATATAAAATATATACCGCATGCCGACCATGAAATAAAACATCTTGGTAAGCTTGTTTAATCGCATGAGTGACTAAACGGTCTTTGATTAAACGCCCATTCACATAAAAATATTGCATATCTTGTTGGCTACGGGAAAACGTAGGCGAGCCTATCCAACCTTGCAAACTCATGCCTGATGCATTGAAATCAACATTAATGGCACTGTCTAAAAACGCCGTGCCAAAAATAGGGGCAATACGTTGGGTTTGTTGTTCTGCGGTGGTCGCAATCGGGAACTTAAATATTTCTTTGTTATTATGATGCAAGGAAAAAGCGACATCAAAACGACTTAATGCCAAACGTTTAAATAAGGTTTCAATATGTGAAAATTCGGTTTTATCGGTTTTTAGAAATTTACGCCGTGCAGGAATATTATAAAATAAATCAGCAATTTCTAAGGTGGTGCCAACTGGGTGCGGATCAGGGCGTGGATTCAAATCTTCTTCGGTACCATCAGCCTGTACTCGCCATGCACACTCCGCATCAGCAGTGCGAGAAATTAAACTCAAACGCGATACCGAGCTAATACTGGGCAAGGCTTCACCGCGAAAACCCATGGTTTTAATATGTTCTAAATCATTAAGGCATTGAATTTTACTGGTCGCATGACGTGATAACGCTAAGGCTAAATCTTGTTTAGCAATGCCTTCACCATTGTCACGAATTTTAATCAGTTGCGAACCCCCACGTTCAATTTCAATATAAATGTCTGTGGCATTCGCATCTAAACTATTTTCAACAATTTCTTTAACAACTGAAGCGGGTCTATCAACCACTTCACCGGCGGCGATTTGATTAACCAGCTGTGCAGGTAAGGCATGAATACGCATGATTAATCCTGCTTAATTAAATTTAAAAATAACTGTTCTAAACGATTAGATTTATTTTTTAAGCTCAGCACTTTAATATTTTGCTGATTGAATTGCTGAAATAAATCATTAAGCCCCTTATTTTTCATAATAGAGACACTGAGTTGCAAAGGGTTGAGTAATTTTATTGCATAGCCTTTAATATTCGGGCAATTTTTTAAGGGCTGGGCAAGATCACAAATAAAATGCTCTTCATTGAGTTGGGCTAATAAACTTTGCATATCGGTATTTTCGACAATTTCACCTTGATTAATAATGGCGATATTGCGACATAAATTTTCGGCTTCTTCTAAATAATGGGTAGTGAGAATAATGGTAGTACCTTGTTCATTAACTGTTTTTAAGGTCTCCCACATGGAACGCCGAATTTCGATATCCACGCCGGCGGTCGGTTCATCTAAAATTAATAATTTAGGTTGATGCACCATGGCACGGGCAATCATCACCCTGCGTTTCATACCGCCTGACAGCCGCCGCGAGACGGTATCGCGTTTATCCCATAATTGCATGAGTTTTAAACAATGCTCGGTATTTTCTAAGGCTTTTTTGCGTGATAAACCATAATAACCGGCTTGATTCATGACAATATTTTTAACAATTTCAAATTGATTAAAGTTAATTTCTTGTGGCACTAAACCCAGCGACTGCTTAGCTAATTGAGGCTGTTTTTTTAAATCGGCACCAAAAATTTTTATCTCGCCACTACTGGCATTAACCAACGAGCTAATAATACCAATGGTGGTGGATTTCCCTGCACCATTAGGCCCTAAAAGGGCAAAAAAATCACCTTGCTGGACTTCTAAATTGATACCCTTCAGGGCGACAAAGCCATTGTTGTAGGTTTTTTTTAAGTTACAAATAGATAAGGCGTTCATACGTTGGTTTAGAAAATGGTCAGTAAAGGTTTATTTTACTGAAATTAATCCCCAATGGTCATTGATAAATTCAACATTACATCAACCTATCGCTTAAGGAGGTTAAGCATTAAGGATTCATGCTAAAATATTCGCTCATATAATCAAGGCTTAAGGGTGTAATGAAAGTTGTAAAGTGGCTATTTTTAATCGGTTTGATTGTCTCTATTGCAGGTTTAATTGTTGGTTATGTTGCCTATCAAAAAATATTAACTGAATTACCTGATATTAAGGTATTACAGGATATTCAATATCATCAGCCGATGACGATTTATAGTTCAGAAGGACTATTAATTGAAACTTTTGGCGAAAAATTACGCACTCCAATTACCGTTGAATCCACACCGCAGGCATTAATTAATGCCTTTGTTTCTTCTGAAGATGCGAGTTTCTTTTCTCATTCAGGGGTGGATTATAAAGGTATTGCCCGTGCGGTGATTCAATTAATTATGACCGGAAAAAAGAAGCAGGGTGGTAGTACCATTACCATGCAGGTTACGCGTAATTTTTTGTTAACTAAAGAAAAAACCTATATTCGTAAGATTAAAGAAATTATTTTATCCTTTCAAATTGAAGATAGTTACAGTAAAAATGACATCTTAGAAATGTACTTGAATAAAATTTATTTAGGTCAGCGTTCTTACGGCATTGTCTCGGCTGCTCAAATTTACTACCATCGTGATTTAAAAGAATTAACCTTAGCTGAAATGGCGATGATTGCGGGATTGCCGAAAGCTCCATCGAGTTATAACCCTATTTCCAATCCTCAACGTGCTGTATTGAGACGTAATTATGTTTTGAAAAGAATGCTGGAATTAGAATATATTAAACAGCCGGCGTTTGATGTTGCGGTCAAAGCCCCTGTGACAGCCAGTCGCTATAGAACGCAACGTGAATTATATGCCCCCTATATTGCCGAAATGGTCAGGGATAAAGTGATTAAACAGTATGGGGAAAAAGCGGCGTATACCAAAGGTTTTAAGGTTTACACTACCTTAAAATCGGATTTGCAGAATAAAGCGGTGAATGCCTTAAGAGTGAATTTACATCAATATGATGAGCGTCATAGTTACCGAATGTCTAAAGAGCATAAACGGCCATTATCATC
>ENA-ORXI01000952-ORXI01000952.1-sediment-metagenome-genome-assembly--contig:-NODE-952-length-23458-cov-23.455584_pt1 | contig 23458 bp, 20 predicted proteins | sample MGYA00237861_ERZ511468 | MGnify/ENA primary metagenome ERZ511468 (study PRJEB26299, sample SAMN06266213) | sediment metagenome | isolation source: Hudson Canyon methane seep mesocosm | place...
GCAATCCCTTGTGGTTGCCCTTGTTAGCTCAACACTCACAAATCATACGACTCATCAAACTCTGCCACTTGCGACACTGATAAGAGATAAATCTGTTCGCCTGAAAGGCGGAGGTTTTAACCTTGCGAATGGAAAATAAAGCTCACGTCAATTCCATAAACTTTTTTAGATAAAGTGTGTACCTGACTTTCTTTTTCAATAGCACAGCGAAGTGAAATCTCTGCATCATTTTTCCATCGATAATCAATAGCGTTGTTACAGTAGCCGGCAAAAATTATATCGCCTTTATTAAAGAATTTTCGCTCTGTACCTTGTTGTAAGTATAGGTATGTACCATAAGGCGCATGCCTATCTTTATCTGCTAGGTAATGATATTCGACAATAATAAAGTGCTTATTAGGTGATGTTTTACTCGATTTATAATTCCAATAATAATCATCCATTAGTCCGAAAAAGATAATGATCCCTATCGCTGTTAATGAGGCCGTTACTTCTATTAAGCTAAGCACCCGCATTAACTTATTCTTCCTTAATTTCCTTCACAATTTTTACGCCTTTCATGCGTTGCGCATAGATAATATCTAACTCTTGCTGTAATGCTTGGCAGTGTTCGTCATCATCGGTACAGGCATCTAATGTTTCTTTTATTTTCCTTTCTTTATCTTTTAACTTTTTCAAAATACATTTTATATCCTCAACATGTTGTTCTCTTTCACGTTGATCGGCATCAAAAAAATCTTGTAATTTTTTAAGTAATTTTTTCTTTTTCACACTTTGGCCCTCGTTTAATTAAGTGCTCTCAGTTTGTAGTACTTTGGTTAACTCACTGTCATCTAAAGTTAGTTCACGCTCTGATTCGGTTATTTTTTGTTGCTGTATAACGAATACGGTTTCTGCCATATCGATTAAATGTTTTTTTATTTCATACATATAGGCACTATCATTAATCAGTGATGTACCCGATTCAGGTGTGATTTTATGCTCTCTAATTAAAGTGTCGATGGCCGCATTCATTTGTTGATCTTGCTCTCTTAGTTTTACTTTAAAGACATCAAATGATAATAGTCCAATCTCTTCGGTATTTGACTCAGATTGCACACGAAATTTTTCTAGGTCTCTTAATAACTCGGCAATTTGGTAACGAATTTTCTCGTACTCATCTTTAACAAAATGATTGGGAGATAGACGCATTTTGAGTAAATTTTTCTGTAAATGCTTGGTATCCTTTATTGCCTCAACAATATGACGACTTGCTTCACGTAACCAGTACAAGCCACCTGACTGTTTCATCTCCCAAGTAAACCTTGCATGGCTAATATAAGCAATAATGGCACTGTAAATTCCTTTTACACTACGCTCATAAGCCGCATCAACATCATACGGTGTGATTTTTCGACTTTGTACAATTAGTTTTTGTAAGTCTTGGTCTGAAAAAACGCTACTCGCTGATAATCCGATTGTTTTTAAAATAATATGACTCGCATGTTGATATAAACGTACTGTCTCTTGGTGCACGGCGAATACTAAAGTATCAGGAAATGCCATCGCTGAATCATTTAAGTATTTCGGTTGATCTACTTTAACTGATTCACCTTTTAAAACCTTATTTAATAAAACCACCATTTTATTAATAAACGGAAGCATCAGCGTAACGCCCACCAAATTAAATAAACTATGGAATAGTGCCAGCTTTAAAGTGTAATCGGTGTCAGAAATTTGCACTGCTTGTGCAATAAAATCGACGACCTGAATAAATTGGTTAATCATCACCAATGCAATTAACCCAGTCACCATATTAAATAAAAAGTGTGCGCCTGCTAAGCGCTTACCTTCAACACTAGCACTCATCGCACCAATAATGGCGGTAACCGTTGTTCCCACATTTGAGCCAATAGCTAACGCTAAGGCATTTTCATAAGTAATTTGCTGTGCTGCTAATGCGGTAATAATTAAAACCATGGTTGCATGGCTAGATTGCATAATGACGGTAGCGGCTATGCCAATTAAAGTAAACACAAGCATGCCATCAATACCTGTTAAGGCATACTGAGTTAAGTCAATAGTTTCCCTAAAGGTCTCAAACCCTTCTTTCATATAGTGGATGCCTAGAAATAAAAACCCCATCCCGGCTAAAATGGCCCCCAAGCCTTTGAGTGTTTTGTTTTTTTGAAAAACTAATAAAATGCCAAACACTAGCATAGGCATTGCATAAGCAGATATTTTTACTTTTAAACCAAAGCCAGCAATTAACCATGCGCCTGTGGTTGTGCCTAAATTCGCACCAAAAATAATGCCAATACCTGCGGCTAAATCCAATATACCCACACTTAAAAATGAAATAGTGATCACGGTAACGAGTGAGCTAGACTGCATTAAAGTGGTTGAAACTACGCCAAAACTTAGACTTTTCCATAATTTATCCGTACTGGCGCGCAGAATTTTTTCTAAGGTCCCTCCGGTAAATGTTTGAAACCCCTGCTCTAAAGTCAACATACCAAACAGAAAAATCGCGACACCTGCTGCAATTTCATTAAAGTCTGGGCTTATCCATAACGCATAAGCAAGTAATAGGAAAATACTGGGTAATACTATTTTTTTGATCATTAAAAATGGCACTCACAAGCTAAGATATTGGTCGGTATTATAAGCTATAATTATCAACTTATTTTCGTTTAGAAAAACATTATGTTGACAGAATTTAAAACGATTGGCATTTTGGGTAAATCGAGTGATGCAAGCATTGCTGATACCTTAAATGAGTTATATCAATTTCTAAAGCCACATTACAATATTAGTATTGATAAAATCAGCGCTTCGCTTATTCCCTCTTTTACTGGAAAAATAGTCGCTGCTAAAAACCTAGCACAACATTGTGATGTACTTATTGCTATGGGTGGGGATGGTACTTTTTTATCAGCAGCACGTATTGCTGCTGGAAATAATATTCCTTTGATCGGTGTAAATTTAGGCCGCGTTGGTTTTTTAGTCGATATTTCTCCTGTTGAATTGTTTAGCAAATTAAATGATATTTTAGAAGGCCGTTTTCGTAAGGAAAAGCGCTATCAATTACGCACAAAAATTATTCGTGATGAACACATTATTCATGAAGAAACTGCGGTCAATGAAGTGGTTGTTCATCGCTGGGTAACACCGAGTATGATTGAACTAAAAACGACGATTGATGGTGTTTATCTTAATACCCAACGCTCTGATGGGTTAATTATTTCTACACCCACCGGCTCAACCGCTTATGCTCTTTCAGCGGGTGGCCCCATTATTCACCCATCATTAAATGCTTTGTTATTAGTCCCCTTAAATCCACATACATTATCCAACCGTCCAATAGTCATTGCTGATAATTCTGAAATTGAGATTAACTTTGTTAAAACAAATGAAATAAACGCGCAAGTTACTTGCGACCATATTGCCATTCCCGATGTTTTAATCAGTGATACAATTCTTATCAAAAAAGACCCTAATCCCATTACAATACTGCACCCAGAAAATCATGATTTTTTCCATACCTTACGTGATAAACTCAGCTGGAGCAGTGGCTACCCAATCTAATTATGTTACAAAACCTTAATATTATTGACCTTGCGATTGTCGAATCCTTAGATTTGAATCTTGAGAAAGGCTTGTCTGTTCTCACTGGTGAAACAGGTGCGGGTAAATCTATTTTACTGACTGCTTTAGGTCTCGCTTTGGGAGAGCGAGCGGACGCTAGTTATGTACGCCCAGGGAGTCAGCGAGCTGAAATCAATTTAAGCTTTGATTTAAGTGATGCGTCTTCGGCACAAGCTTGGCTAGAAGAAAATGAGTTTGATGCGGATAATCAATGCTTAATTCGCCGAACTATTCGTCAAGATGGTCGTTCAAAAGCCTATATTAATGGCCGCCCTACTACCTTACAGGCTCTAAAATTACTGAGCTCACAACTAGTTGAAATTCATGGTCAGCATGCCCATTTAACTTTATTAGAAGCTGAAGAACAACGCAGTTTACTTGATGATTACGCACAAAATACCAGCTTACTTAATGAAACAAACCAAGCTTATTTACAATGGCGTGCGAATTTTTATGAGCTAGAGGCGCTGATTAAATCATCAACAGATCAAAGTAATCAGGAAGACTTGCTACGCTACCAACTTAATGAGTTAGAGCAGTTAGATTTAGAAAATTATGATTATGCGGCTCTAACAGCAGAACATACAAAATCAGCCAATTTAGAACAAATCCTTCAGGTTGGCCAAACTCAATTAGATTTACTTTCTGAAAATGAACAGCAGTCTGCCAATCAATTAGTCAATCAAAGTATTAGTGCTTTGTCAGGTCTCACTTCTTTAGCGGGTGAATTTGACGAACCTAATAAATTATTAATTGAAGCTCAGATACAAATTAGTGAGGCATCTTTGCAGTTGCGCCGTTTTCTTGAATCACAAGAGATTGACCCACAGCGTATGCAAGAACTGGATAATCAAATTAGCATTATTCAAAACCTATCTCGTAAACATCACGTTCCCCCCGAAGAATTACCTAATATTGCTAAGAAATTAAGTGCTGACTTAGATAATTTGAGTAATAGCACGGAACGTATTGATGAGTTAAATCAATTAGTAGAGCAAAATAAACAGCAGTATGCCTCTCTAACAGAAAAGCTCAGCCAAAAACGCATTAAAAGTGCAAAGAAATTATCCACACTCATTTCTACAATGATTCAGGAATTGGGTATGCCACAGGGTGAGTTTAGTATAAGTGTAGCCCCTCAAGCTAATGACCAGCCTAAGATTAACGGTACCGATAAAATAGAATTTCTCGTTAGTGCTAATAAAGGTCTGCCTCTACGCCCTTTAGCAAAAGTGGCTTCGGGCGGAGAATTATCGCGTATTAGTTTAGCAATTCAAGTCAGCACGTGTAATGACAAAAATGCTGCGACCATGATATTTGATGAGGTTGATTCAGGTATTGGAGGAGGCATTGCAGAAATTGTTGGCCAAAAATTACGTACCTTAGGTGAAAATGCCCAAGTCTTATGTGTCACGCATTTACCTCAAGTCGCTTCTCAAGCACACCAACACTTGTTTGTTTATAAAAGCTCAGATGAAGAAATGACCACCTCGCAAGTTAAAACCTTATCAACTGAACAACGCATCGAAGAAACAGCGCGCATGCTAGGCGGTGTTAACATTACCGAGTCAACCTTAGCGCATGCTAAAGAAATGCTTATGAGTGGGCAGGAGAAACACTAAATCCCATTTTTCTCAGCGCTTATGAGTCAACCTGACCGTATAAGCGAGTTAATATAGCCTCCTGCCCAAGTAATTTACTATGAAATTTAACACTGGGTTTACTATTTTAGAGTTAATCATTGTAGTCGCAATTATTGGTATATTAGCTGCATTAATACAGCCTGCAAATTGTGACTATATTGATAAAGCCAGAGTCAATGAAGGAATGGTTTTAGCATCCCCGATTAAAACAAAAATAAATGAATTTTTTATACTAAATAAAGCGTTTCCTAGTGGTGATTCATTAATAGCGCCTACAGCGTTTATTGCTTCGATTATTAGTCTAAAAAGTGGAAAAATAACAATTACTTTCAATGAAGAAGTTAGAACCCTAGCTAATAAGACAATCATTTACTTACCTGAAGTTCAAAAAGGGGGTGAACTAGTTTGGTCCTGTACTGGGGGAACAGTTAGGAAAAGTGAACGACCTACTCCATGCCGTTAAAAATAGGCTATGTCACCATTACATTAGGTATCTACGCAAGTCTTATACTAATCCCATAAGTTTTTATTTTAATCTCCTCATCCTAGCCTTCTCCAGCAGGAGAAGGAATAGAGAGTGACTCATTGGGACTGGCATTAAAGCCTTCTCCAGAGGGAGAAGGTTGGATGAGGGGAAATAGATAAGTGCCTGATTTTATTCTCCTCACTCCTGCCCTCTCCAGCAGGAGAGGGAGTCATTGAGTGCTGTAACTCATTGTATTTTAATTGTAAAAAGTTGTGTAGATAGCTATGCAGGAGGGCTTTAAGAGCTCATTTTCTCTTCCACACTTAACGGTAACATAGCCTAAAAATATGCCGAGGAAGATCACATGTTAACCCTAACAATAAATAAGTACAGAGCCTTAAGTTGCTGTGTATTATTGATAGAGCAATAAAATTTTTAGCCTAAAAAATAATTAAGGTAAACATCTATGCTGCAGTTTCTAAAATCTGAATATGTCTTTATTTTGTCACTTATCACCGCTATTTTATTTATTACATTCCCTGGCATATTGAGTGACAATTTAAACAACCCTGGTATTTCTTTTGGGCTCTTTCTGGTTATTTTTATGGCGATGCTACTATCATCATTTAGCGCAGTACGACATGCTGATGAATTAGCGATAAAGCTAGGCGAACCGTATGGAACATTAATCCTAACGATCAGTGTTATCACTATTGAAGTTGTTGCCATTTCTTCGGTTATGCTAACGGGAGATGATAACCCGACATTAGGCCGAGATATGATGTTTTCAGTGATTATGATTGCACTGAATGGATTAGTTGGAATTTCACTTCTAGCAGGAGCCGTTAAACATATTCAACAAGACTATAACCTGCAAGGGGTAAATACCTTTCTTTCGGTGATTACTCCGCTGGCAATTATGGGAATGATTCTGCCGAATTATACAGAGTCTACTGAATATGGGACTTTTTCAACCATTCAAACTTACTTCTTAATAATTGTTACTTTAAGTATGTATTTCATCTTTCTTTTTATGCAAACGCTTAGGCATAAAAACTTTTTTATGATGGATGAAGATGACGGCCAAGAAGAGCATACGGATAGCCACCACTCCACTGCGTTTCATGCGATGATGTTGATCGCATACTTAATCCCTATCGTACTGCTGTCTAAAAAACTCGCTATTATTGTCAACCACTCTATTTCATCAATGGGAGCCCCTGCTGCATTAGGTGGTTTATTAATTGCTATCTTAGTGCTATCACCCGAAGGCGTTGCTGCGGTTAAATCTGCACTTAATAATCAATTACAGCGCTCCATGAATATAACGATGGGCTCAACATTGGCGACTATCGCCTTAACTATTCCAGCGGTACTCATCATAGGATTAGTGACCGATAAAAAAGTCATCTTAGGACTGGATGGCGTTGATACAGTTCTTTTATGGATAACCATATTAGTCAATATCATAAACTTTAGTAGTGGCAAAAGTAATATGATTCAAGGCATGATTCACCTCGTTTTATTTGTTTTATATCTACTACTTATTTTTGATTAGAGTCTACTGGAATGGTTTCTTTTTTAAATAATTTTGCGATGTAGGATTTTATTTGCTCCCATGCTTGTTTTCCTAATAAGGCTAAGCCAGCAAAAAATGAAACCTCACCAGTAATAATTAACCCTGTAATCCCCGCAGCCACTTCGGAACCAGCAAACCCAAAAAAAGGAATAACCAAAATTAAAGTCCAAGCAAGCGTTGAGATAGCTAATAAAATATAACCTATTATTTTTTTCATGTTTTCTCTATTTTTTATTCCAATAAAAACTTACCTTAAAGATAAACTTCGCTTCTAACAAAACCTCACTCTATAGTGATAAACCTTATCAGTCTATGCCAGTAGACTTTTTATTAGAGCAAATGCGATTAATGGAAAGGTACTAAAAAGATCTAATGTTATTAGTTCTTGTATAGTCTAGCTCAATATTAAATTTGGTTCTCTGTTGAGAACTCTTTAACATATTGCCTTACAAAAATTGCAATAGTTAGATTTTCTTTTAAGTAATGTCTAAATAAGCTATTAATATCTATAGGCGATAAATATACATAGACACCAACACCGGTACGCATTGTAAACTCAGCACTTAAAGTATCTATAAAAGCTAAGCGACTTATATCGATTACACTGGTTTCAAATTGAGTTTTCATTTCTTTCACCACTTGCTAGATTGTCTTAATTTAAGACAAGCATAATCTATACCAATATAAGCATAAGCAAGCTGAGTAGGTTCGAATACTACAAACTTAATTAATTACTCTACTAGCGTCAATACTATCTTGCCAATATTATGTCCTTGCTCAAGTTTGGTATGCGCTTGTGCGGCTTCAGCTAATGGCAGTACTTCATCGACAAAAATCTGAAGCTTGTCTGCATCCATAAGTTCTGCGCATTGCTCTAGAATAAAGGTGTGTTGATCACGATCTTTATCTAAGTGACGTAATGAAGGGGTTAGCATTAACTCAAAAATAAGGCTTAAATTTCTTATGCGGGCTTCGGAAAGGTCAACTTCACTCACCGCTAATAAGGTCACTATTCGGCCAAAATGTGCCGTCATAGGAATGCTTTGTGCAAAAACATCTCCGCCAACAGTATCTAAAGTTAAATCTACACCACGCCCATCCGTCAATTTATTAACGCATTCCAATACATTTTCTTGACGATATAAAATAACGTCATCAGCACCTAAAGACTTAACCAGTTTAGCTTTTTCAGCGGTACTTACCGTCGTAATGACATGAGCGCCTTTTAATTTAGCTAATTGAATTGCGACGTGACCAACACCACCTGCCCCTGCATGAATTAAAACAGTTTCACCGGCTTGTAAGCCGCCTCGGTCATACAACGCACCCCAAGCTGTAATTAATACCAAAGGAGCTGCCGCAGCTGTGCTAAATAAAGATTTTGGCATAATACTTAACCAGCGTTGGTCGAGTACATTATATTCAGCATAATTTCCTTGTTCATTGCCCAGCCCACCATGACACGCCCAAACATTATCCCCAATATTAAATTTTGTGACTTGATCACCTATAGCGACCACCTCTCCCGCTAAGTCACAGCCTAAAACAGCGGGTAATAAATCAGGGTAAAACATGGCCATACTACGAACTTTGGTATCAATTGGGTTAACGCCAGCAGCGTGTATTTTTACCTTTACTTGGTTTGCTTGAACTATTTCAGGTTCTTCTATATCAAGGTATTCAAGTACATTAGGTGACCCTGCTTGAGTCATGACGATTGCTTTCAAATTATTCTCCTAACCATTGGTTTCTATAATGCTCGTAATCGTAAGTTTTTAAACGTTTCAGTGTGCCTAGATCTAAGCTATATATGTCAGGGAAATTATAACCATTAAAACGATTTGCTTTGACTAAAGTATAGGCACCTACTTTAGGAAAACTAATCGTGCTACCTATTTTTAATTCCTGAGCAAAGCAATATTCGCCAAATACATCCCCAGCCAAACATGTAGAGCCAACTAAAATAGCATGATAGCTCCCATGCTCATCATGCGGTAATATTTCTGGTTGGCGCTGGTATTCAAAGACTTCTGGATTATGGTTAATAGAAGTGTCTAAAACCGCAATAGATTTACCGTCCCGAACAAAGCAATCAATGACGGTTGCCACTAAAGAAACAGCCTCATCTATGACAGCTTTTCCTGGTTCTATATAGACTTCTAAAGCGTATTTTTGGCGTAATACCTGAACTAATTCAATAAACTCTTGATGATCTTCAATAGACTGAAATAAATAACCGCCACCTAAATTTATCCATTGTAACTGAGAAAAATACTGCCCTAACTGCTGCTGTAATTTATCTATAGTTTTTATTAGAGGTTGATAATCTTGTTGAGAAAATACCGTATGTACTTGTAATCCAGTAACATTTACTAGATGCTGCGCCTCTATTTCATCGATATCAACCCCCAGTTTAGAATACAAACGACACGGATCAAAACGCTCATCAGGCGCAAATGATAATTTAGGATTAACCCGTAAACCAACAGAAAATTGCTTTTGTAGCTTTGCAGAAAAATGCTGCTGCTGAGTTAATGAGTTAAAACTTATATGCGTACATAGTTGACTAAGCTGAGTTGCTTCATCAGGTTTTATGCCCGGTGTTGTTAAATGAATGCTTTGTTCTTTACTGCGTACTTCATTAGCTAATTGAGCCTCAAACAATGAGCTTACTGAAAAACCATCAACGTGAGGTTTTAATAACTCTAAAACAGGCGTAAAAGGTAATGCTTTAATTGAATATAAAATACGGCAACCAGAACGTATTCGTAATGTATTTAATAATTCAATCGACTCTTTAAGCACTTGTTGATCAATGACAAAGGCTGGGGATGTAGGTAGTGTTAACACAAGAAAAAATGCTTAGATTAAAAATTGCCGTCATATTATCACTTGCTAAGGGTATAATCTTATAAATTGTTATTTTCAGGGGCTTCAAGCCGACTAATCAGAGTAAATAATTAAATCCATACAGCCTAACTAACGAAATATATTAGATATTTGTGGCAATATGATCAATATTCCCCTATAGTGGTTGGCGTTACAGATTTTGTTTTTGGTATTAATGTTTATTCCCTCGTGCATGTCTCTGAGTTGCCCTTTATCATTAGCTGTAAACATCACATTAATTTTATTAAGGTATTAAGTTCATATGGCTACAGGCACTGTAAAATGGTTTAACGAGTCCAAAGGTTTTGGTTTTATTTCTCAAGATGACGGTGGAGCTGATGTATTCGTACACTTTAGCGCTATCCAAGGTTCTGGCTTCAAGACTTTAAATGAAGGCCAACCGGTTGCTTACGATGTAGAAAATGGTCCTAAAGGTCCACAAGCTACTAGCGTTACAGCAGCATAAGTAAGGCTTTAACAAATAGATCGTAAAAAAGAACCTCGCTTTGGCGGGGTTCTTTTTTTTATATTACATTTTAATTATCCCCGCTAAGCTTTAGAAGAGGCACTCTATTGAAAAGATTATTTGTTGGCAACTTACCCTCAAGCACCACTGAAAAAGAATTTGAAGCGTTATTTTCCGAATATGGAACGATACGTTCAATTCAATTAATTACAGATATTTTCACTGACGAATGCAAAGGATTTGGGTTTATCGGTATGGAAGGGCATGAAGCTCGTGCTGCTATAGCAGCATTAGATGGTAAAAATTTTAACGGCAACTCGTTACGAGTGGGCTTTGAGTCACCCAAGTCGGGTCGAAGAGGCTAGCTTAGGCTACCCATAAATTAAGAATATAGCCCCAAAAAACATCATCTAATGTCATAGGGGCTATACTCGCCTCTACAGGAAATGATTCACAAAGCTTTTGTATATTTCTAAAAATTTACTAAGCTAACTTCTCAATATAATCAATAATAAACTGGATACTACGTTGCCCATTGTATTCATTAATCGCTAATTTATACGCTATGTTAACTTGGCGGATACCTAGCCAATATTCAGGGCGCTCAACAAAAAAAGCAATCGCATCAACTAACAGCTCCTTTTCTGGCTGACGTAATACTAATTTCAAATGCTGCTGCCCCACTATGCGTGACTGCACAACATCAAAAATACCATGAAATAATGGCTCAGGAAATTCCTGCCCCCAGGGTCCCGCACTACTTAATAACTCACAAAACCCTAAAGTCATTTCTGCTTCAGTGAGCTCGCCGTCGCAATAAACCTTTTGATCTAAATCAACATCCACTAAGCGTTGCTGTACAGCCTTATCAAAAGCCAGCATAAATACGGGATAATCATGTAGTTGTATACTTAAACCTGCAGCCATTGCATGACCACCAAATTTAGTCAGCACCTTAGGGTGCGCAACCGCAATATCGCTTAATACATCACGTATATGCACCCCAGGGATAGAGCGAGCAGACCCTTTTATTTCTCCATTATCGGCATTAGCAAAAGCAATAACAGGCCGATTTAAACGGTCTTTAATACGTGAGGCCAAAATACCGATAACACCTTGGTGCCAGTCTTCATTATAGATACAAACACCCGCCGCTAAATGTTGCTCATCAAAAGCTTTCATCTCTTTCAATAAAGACATCGCTTCCAGTTTCATTTGCCCTTCAACTTCACGCCGATCACTATTCAGTTCATCCATCTGCATGGCAAGGTTTTTAGCCTGTACGCTATCATCAGATAGTAAACATTGAATACCGATAGTCATATCATCCATACGCCCTGCAGCATTTAACCGTGGGCCAATGGAAAAACCTAGGTCCGAAGAGGCTAAGCTATGTAAGTTACGCCCTGCTATTTCGACTAGCGCTTTGATACCTACATGGCCTTTTCCTGAGCGCATGCGTAATAAACCTTGATGCACTAAAATACGGTTCACTTGATCCAATGCGACCACATCGGCAACCGTTCCTAATGCCACTAAATCTAATAATTGTGCTAAATTAGGTTCCGTTATTTTATGCTGAACAAACCAGCCCTGCTCCCGTAACCGGCTACGCAAAGCCATTAAGACATAGAACATAACCCCCACTCCCGCCAATGAACGACTAGGAAACTCATCATTAGGTAAATTGGGATTCACAATAGCATCCGCATCAGGCAGCTCATCACCCGGCAAATGATGATCTGTAACTAATACTTGAATACCCGCTTTGTTAGCAACCTCAACCCCAGCAATACTCGAAATTCCATTATCTACGGTTATCAAAACATCAGCTTGCTTAGCAATGACTAACTGGGTAATTTCTGGTGTTAGTCCATAGCCGTACTCAAAACGATTAGGCACGATAAAGTCAAGATTTTGAAAACCTAAAAGCTGTAAACCTAACAAAGCAACCGTGCAACTCGTTGCACCATCCGCATCAAAATCTGCTACGATGACGACCTTTTTTTGCTGGTCTAATGCAGCAATTAAATAGGTCACCATTTCTTCCATACCGGTTAACAACCACGGCGACGGAAGCTGTGCTAAACCATACTGCAGCTCAGTGTCAGAATTAATACCACGCGCCAAATAAATACGCTTAAGTACTGGGTTCGATTCTGTTATCCCTGTTTGTCTACCCAAAATAGGACGTTCAACTATTTTCTTAGTAATACCGTGATAGTGCATATTTAAATGTAAGGTCTAATTTATGTAGGGCCGGCAGAACAAAAGCAACGTATTTTTTATTGCGTAGTGAACTCCATCTAGTTAACCGCACTAAGTATAGCAAAGCAAAACTTATTGATTTAAACGATTATCAATAATACTTTGCACGACACTTGGGTCGGCTAGGGTTGATGTGTCCCCTAAGCTATCAACTTCATTAGCCGCTATCTTACGTAAAATACGACGCATAATCTTTCCCGAACGTGTCTTAGGTAAGTTAGGGGCCCACTGGATAATATCAGGCGTTGCAATAGGACCAATGTCAGCACGCACTAATTTTACTAATTCTTTTTTGAGTTCATCCGCTCCTTCTGTACCCACATGCAAAGTGACATACGCATAAATCCCCTGCCCTTTAATATCATGTGGATAGCCAACGACTGCAGACTCAGCGACCAAAGGGTGTTCATCTAGTGCAGATTCAACTTCAGCCGTTCCCATTCGATGCCCAGAAACATTAATAACATCATCCACACGCCCTGTAATCCAGTAATAGCCCTGCGCATCACAACGCGCTCCATCCCCCGAAAAATAATAGCCCGGGTAGTTTTTAAAATAAGTATCAATAAAACGCTGATGATCACCATAAATACTACGCGCCTGTCCCGGCCAAGGGCGCTCTAATACTAAAACCCCTTCCGAACCATTGTCTATAAGCTGTCCTTCATTATTTAAAATTGCAGGCTTAACACCAAAAAAAGGACGTGTAGCAGAGCTAGGTATTAATTCAGTCGCGCCAGGTAGTGGAGTAATTAAAATCCCACCCGTCTCTGTTTGCCACCAAGTATCAACAATCGGACAACTCTCCTTACCGACCAACTCGTAATACCATTCCCAGGCTTCAGGGTTAATAGGCTCTCCGACTGAGCCTAAAACTCGTAAACTACTGCGACCTGTACTATTAAGGAAATCATCCCCTAAAGCCATTAGAGCGCGTAAAGCAGTAGGTGCTGTATAAAAAATATTCACTTGATGCTTATCGATAACTTGCCAAAAACGGCTCGCATCAGGGTAAGTAGGCACACCTTCAAATAATAAAGTGGTTGCGCCATTACATAATGGCCCATATATCATATAAGTGTGTCCTGTAATCCAGCCTATATCCGCAGTACACCAATAAATTTCGCCATCTTGATAATCAAAAATATATTTATGCGTTATGGCTGCATACAACAAATATCCCCCCGTAGTATGCAGTAGCCCCTTTGGCTTTCCTGTTGAGCCTGAAGTGTACAAAATAAAAAGTGGATCCTCAGCATCCATCCATTCAGGTTCACATTCAATTGCAGCCTCAGACATTGCTTGGTGATACCAAACATCACTGTTGCTATTCCACTGTATAGAATTCCCGGTATTTTTAATCACCACAACACTTTGGACACAAGGGCAAGCGGCAACCGCTTTATCAACTGTGGCTTTAATAGGAATTAACTTACCGCCACGGTAACCTTCATCAGCACAAACCACTAGCTTACAATCAGAGTCATTAATTCGATCTTTTAAAGCTTCAGCTGAAAACCCACCAAATACAATAGAATGTACGGCACCAATCCGCGTACACGCTAAGATAATCGCGGCAGACTCAATGAGCATAGGTAAGTAAATACAGACTCGATCACCCTTCTGTACGCCCTGAGCTTTTAATACATTGGCAAACCGACAAACTTCTTGGTGCAGTTCACGGTAAGTCATTTTTTTATCTTGAGAAGGATCATCACCCTCCCAAATTAAAGCGTTTTGTTCGCCGCGCGTTGCTAAATGCCTATCCAGACAATTTACACTCACATTAAGCTTTCCACCCTCAAACCAACTAATTTCTCCTTTAGGATAGTCATACTCCATGACCTTGTCCCAAGGCTGATGCCAGTCTAAAAATTTCTTCGCTTGCTCTGCCCAAAAAGTCTCTGGGTCATCAATCGATTGCTGATATAAAGCCAAATATTGCTCATTATTAATATGTGCAGTTTTAGCAATATTTTCTTTTACTGGGTAGGTTTGGTGTTCATAGGTGTGATGCTCAGTCATAAGTATAGATACAAATTGAAGTGAATAATGAATAGGTACCAAATAAAAAGGCTATGTTACCGTTAAGTGTGGAAAAGAAAATGAGCTCTTAAAGCCCTCCCTTGCCGAGGCAATGTGCTGTTGACTTAAGAAAGTAGCCTGTATGGAGCTTTTGCGCAATACAGGGAACTCAACGCATTGCTCCCCGTATTACGTTCCTACATACGGGCTACAAAACACTTAAGTCAACAGCATTGCCTTACTCGGTAGGGTTCAAAAAAACCACATGTAATGGTGACATAGCCAATAAAAAGGCGACTTTAGAAGAAACCTAATGGGTTAATATCGTAACTGACCAACATGTTTTTAGTTTGCTGATAATGATCTAGCATCATCTTATGAGTTTCACGACCGATCCCCGATTTTTTATAACCACCAAAAGCGGCATGAGCAGGATAATGATGATAACAGTTTGTCCAAACACGTCCGGCCTGAATACCACGCCCCATTCGATAAGCAAGGTTCATATCGCGGGTCCATACACCAGCCCCTAAACCAAATTCAGTATCATTGGCAATTTCTAAGGCTTCCGCTTCGTCTTTAAATGTGGTCACTGAAATGACAGGGCCAAAAATTTCTTCCTGAAAGATACGCATTTTATTATCGCCTTTCATCACGGTAGGCTGAATATAATACCCAGTGCCAAACTCGCCTTCTAAAGATTCAACTTTCCCGCCGATTAAAACCTCAGCCCCTTCATTTTTACCAATCTCAACATAATCCATAATCTTATCGAATTGCTGTTTAGACGCCTGAGCTCCAACCATGGTTTCAGTATCTAAAGGATTACCACGTTTAATCTGGCTCGCACGCTCAAGAACCTTAGCAATAAATGCCTCATACATAGACTCTTGAACTAATAATCGTGATGGACAAGTACAAACCTCACCCTGATTAAAAAAGGCAAGTACCGCCCCTTCAACGGCTTTGCTAACAAACGCATCTTCTTGATCCATGACATCCGCAAAAAAGACATTCGGTGATTTACCACCCAATTCAACGGTAGACGGAATAATATTATCAGCAGCACATTTTAAGATATGTGAACCAACAGGCGTTGAACCTGTAAAAGCAATTTTAGCAATACGCGTACTGGTTGCTAAAGCCTGTCCTGCTTCTTTACCATAGCCATTCACAACATTAATCACGCCAGCAGGCAGTAAATCAGCGATCACTTCCATCAATACCAAAATAGAGACAGGTGTTTGCTCAGCAGGCTTCATTACCACACAGTTACCCGCAGCTAAAGCCGGCGCTAATTTCCAGCAGGCCATTAATAATGGAAAATTCCACGGAATGATTTGTCCGACAACGCCCAGTGGCTCATGAAAATGATAGGCGACGGTATTTTCATCAATTTCGCCAATAGACCCTTCTTGGGCACGAATACAGCCCGCAAAATAACGAAAGTGATCGATAGCTAAAGGCACATCAGCCGCTAAGGTTTCACGTACCGCTTTACCGTTATCCCAAGTTTCAGCAACCGCTAATTTTTCTAAGTTAGCTTCCATACGATCAGCAATTTTTAATAAAATATTTGAACGCTCTGTCACCGACTTCTTACCCCAAGCCCCTTTAGCTAGATGCGCTGCATCTAAAGCCAACTCAATATCTTCAGCGCTTGAACGAGGAATTTCACAAAAGTTTTGCCCGTTCACAGGGCTTAGATTATCAAAATACTGTCCTTGCGCTGGAGCAACCCAATCTCCGCCAATAAAATTACCATAACGCGCTTTAAACTCAACTTTACTCTCTATTTGGTTCGGTGCTGCATAAATCATGGTTTTCACTCCGATTGAATCATTATCATTATTGTTAAGCGCATTTTAACCGCCACTGTTAAAAGATGTACAGATAATACCCATCCCAATGAGTCACTCTCTATTCCTTTTCCTGCTGGAGCAGGCTAGGATGAGGAGATTAAAATAAAAACTTATTGGGATGGGTATAAGTATAAATCCTAGCATCCTGCCCAGCAGGACCTTAAAATTCAAACTCAACACCCAACCAAAGGTTATTATTCAGTACACTTTCATGTTCATAATTAAATTTACGCGAACCTATCTGCCAACCTGCGGTTAGCTGAGTCTGCTCTGTTAACGCATAAGCCAACTCTATTTCACCCTGAAAGATATTTTCATTACCCTGGTAATGACGGTCACCTTTATATTCACTGGTAAAGATATTATGCTCATAATCAAAAACAAGACTCATCGATAATTTAGGTAATAAATGCGCTTTAAGCTCGGCTGATAAATAATTATTCAAATAACCTATATCATCTTGGTAAATAACGGTTTGTTCATCGTTAGTAAGGCCTTGCTCAAAATGGTAACCTACCAACAGCTCTAGGTCAGAGCTAACTTCCCATGCGAGGTGGGTGCCTAAGGTATAAAACTGAGTATCCCGATAAGCAAACGGCTGATCATAATTTCTTATCCCATAACGAACTAAGCCACGCAATGTAAGAGATTCAGTCAATTTGTGATCCAAATGTAATGACCAGACATGACTATCCAGGCGCTCACCAAACTCTTCCGCTTCCTCAGAATGATGCTCACCAACGGCTTGTTTGCCTAAATATAAATTAGGCACAAAAGCGTATAAAAGCTTTAGCTTAGTTTTTTCAGTTAATTCCTGAGACAATGTAAAATCCAAAAAAGCATGGCTGTAATCTGCATAATCCTGAAAAATATACCCTCCCGCATCGACGGACAGCTGAAGTTCACCTAATACATTTTCAGTGGACCACCCTAATTGAGCTGTAGGTTCGTAAACAAACCCAGAGCCTTGCCCTGGCTCATCGACAAGCGGCTGCGTAGGGTCACCCTCCAAAGATAAACGACGGGTCACTGAAAACAGTGCAACATCATCCGTATAATAAGTATTTAAGCCCGCTTTAGAAAACCACTCAGCACGCACATGATGACTAAAGAGTAGTAGACTAAGTAAAATAACAAAATGGGTAAAGTTAGAACTCAACTTAAACTTCATAAAAAAACCTGTAAAAATAGCAACGATATTAGAAATAATTAAATTTCCACGGAAGTCAGCGAATAAAGAAAAGCATTAAATGATAGCATCAATATTAGAATATATTAATATTCAGTTATTTAAGGTTTTCCAGATCCAAGGTCTTTTCTGTACCTCCCCCCTTCTCTCAATATAGTATTTTAAAAACAAAGAAAATAGACCTCCTCACCCAGGCTACGTCAAAAATATTGCGCCCCTATCACTGCCTATAAATAACAGATCCCTTTCATTACAATTGAACTATTCCATTCAATAAATTACTTACACCATTGAAATAAAAAGGTTTATTCGCTTATTTTCTTGAGTAATACTTTGTCTCCAATGCAGGAATAAATCGCCCTGTTAAATAATTATTTTTATGTTTACCTTGATAAAGTCGAATGGATATAAGAGGAACAAATGTATTTTTATCACCGGTATAGCGAACTTTTGCTAAAATGGCAGAATTTTTACTATCCGTATAAGACAAAGCCTATGAGCAATTTTTCTCTTAAAGCCATTTCCCCTATCGACGGTCGCTATGCAAGCAAAGTTGAAGTTTTCCGCCCTATTTTTAGTGAATACGGGTTAATTCGTTTTCGTGTACAAGTTGAGGTGCGTTGGTTACAAGCTTTAGCTCAGCACGATCAAATTACTGAAGTTCCAAGTTTCAGTGCTACCGCTAAGCAATTATTAAACGCGATTGTTTCAGATTTTTCTGAAGCGGATGCTCAGCGTGTTAAAGATATTGAACGTACAACAAACCATGATGTGAAAGCGGTTGAGTATTTTCTAAAAGAAAAAATTGCTGATAATGCAGAACTCAATGCGGTCAGTGAATTCATTCATTTTGCGTGTACTTCGGAAGATATTAATAATCTTTCTTATGCCCTAATGCTTAAGGAAGGTCGTGCAGCAATTCTTCCACAAATAACCGAATGTATTGATGCACTTAAAGTATTAGCTCATGACAATGCTGAACAGCCTATGCTTTCACGTACACATGGTCAGTCAGCAAGCCCAACAACAGCAGGCAAAGAGTTTGCTAATGTTGTAGCGCGAATGTTACGTCAAAAAGATCAGTTTGAAGGCGTTGAAATTTTAGGAAAAATCAATGGTGCGGTAGGAAACTACAATGCACATGCCGTAGCTTATCCAGAAATTGATTGGCAAGAATTTTCTAAAAACTTTGTACAGTCACTAGGCTTATTTTGGAATGCTTACACAATACAAATTGAGCCACATGATTATATCGCTGAATTTTTTCAATCATTATCACGTTTTAATACCATTCTTTTAGATTTTGATCGTGATATTTGGGGGTATATTTCTCAAGGTTTTTTCAAGCAAAAAACTATTGCGGGTGAAATTGGTTCTTCAACAATGCCGCACAAAGTTAACCCAATTGACTTTGAAAATTCCGAAGGAAATATTGGTTTAGCGAATGCCCTATTCCATCATTTAGCTGAAAAACTACCTGTTTCTCGCTGGCAGCGTGACCTAACAGATTCAACGGTTTTGCGTAATATTGGTGTCGGTATTGCTCATACCAGCATAGCGATACAGTCAACATTAAAAGGCATCTCTAAGTTAGAAATTAATGCAGCAATTATTGAGGCTGATTTAGATGCAAACTGGGAAGTTTTAGCAGAACCCGTACAAACGGTTATGCGCCGCTATGGAATAGAGAAACCTTATGAAAAACTAAAAGAATTAACCCGTGGTAATCGTATTAATGCTGCCGATATGAAAGCATTTATTGAAACACTTGATATGCCAGAAGAAGCGAAGCAAGAGCTGATTAAATTAACGCCGCGTAGCTATACGGGCTATGCAGAAAAATTAGCCTCAGAAATCTAGTTCCATAAAATTAAAACCTGCTAGACGCCCCTTGCGTTTCTAGCAGGTTTTTTATTTTTACCAGGGCAGGCACAAGGCACTGCCCCTACTTTTATGTTCAGTTGTAATAAAGTTGCCTGATGCTTATCCCGAGTTAAGTGGGTAGCCCTGATTACGTTTCTTTCTGGCTTTTTCGCTACGATGAACACTGCTTTTTGTGCCTGAAATGGCTTGGGCTATTTCACGTAAACTTTTTTGTCCGTATTCTGCAGCGATTCTAATAATTGATTTTCTAGTCGCTCGTACTTTGGCAGTTGTGTTGTTTTTTTCATGCGCTTATCATACAAAATTATTGGCTTAACGTTAAATTTTGTCCCGCTTTAGACGGGAAGCCTTTATTTGGGATCCAAATTTCAGTGATCTTGATGAATGTTTTCATAGCGATTACTTGAGCTTGTTAATTGCATTATTTAGTTTCTTTACGCATTTCTAATGGGATATCTAGCCAAAAAGTAGCCCCTTTGTCTGGGTTGTTGTAAGCACCAATATCTCCATGAACCGCTCCAGTGAGTAATTTAGCTTTCGCTAAACCTAAACCCATGCCTGAATGATTTGAATTTTCCATGCCTAAACGAGAAAAAGGTTTGAACGCATCTGTTAGCTTATCGGGCGATAGACCGAGGCCGGAATCAGTCACAGTGACCCTTAACATCCTATTTTCGGTGAGAATACTATTGATGCTAAGTAATCCACCATCACTATTATATTGAATGGCATTTTTTACCAGTACCGCTAGGATTTGCTTTATTAAATGAGGATCTGACTGGATTGTTTTAATTGGGAAATTCTCGACTTTTTCACTATCAATGTTGATAGCGTAGTCTCGAATAAGGGGCTGCAATTCATCGAGAACATCAAAAATTAGTTTATCAATTCTAAAGTTTGTTTCATGGCTCACTAGATTATTTTGTAAATCTGAAAACTCTAAAGTTATGGTAATCAGAGCTAAAAGGTTAAGGCCTGCTTGATGCATGAAACCTACACTCTCTAGCTGGTCAGCATTTAAGTCCTCATCGGCTTGTAAGAGTTGCGAAAATCCGATAATTGCATTGAGTGGCGTTCTGAATTCATGGCTCATTGACGATAAAAAATTTGATTTAGCAATACTTGCTTCTTCTGCTTTTAAGACAGCTTTGGCTGCAATTTTTGTTTGCTTAATGAGAGCGGCTTGACTGTTTTTTTCTAAAATAATCACAGTTCCGACACTTAAAATTGCAATAATGGCTAATGCTCTATTGCTGATAACTTTCCATAACTCTCCACCGGCGGGTGAAAGTAAGTAACCTAGAATGGTAAGGAGAATGCCTGAAACCATCACAAAGTAGGTTAGCCTTTTGGAGGGTGACTTGTAAGTTAATAAAACAGGAAAAAGATAAATTACGCCGACAGCAACGCCAAGAGGAATGAACAGATCAAAAAACAACCCTGCAATTAGCAGGGTTGATAATCCCCAAAAGAGAAGAGTGCTCTTAAGTGATTTAGTCATCTAACCATTCCAGGTCACAACAAAAAACAAAAATCTTATTATTTAGGCTAACTGCCTGAGAGACTGTAATGCATAAATGAGAGCCTGCAACAGATAGGTAGGGGCGGCTAATTTGTATTTGGTTAAATTGATGAATGGCGCGGTAATGATAATTTTTGTGTGCCCAATTCGCGTTATTTCCAGAAAGAAGTGGTAAAAAATGCGGGGCGATTTGTGTTCGAAATTTTGGCGAGTGAATGCTTGATCCTATTTGGTAACCCGCTTCGCTTAAAAGAAAGCAGCGTATAGCACGAGGCTCTTTAAAAATTATCTCAGCACTGGCTTCAATAGAGTGATTTAAACTGAAATCATTTAAGGCATTTTTAAATAGTTTTTCGAATTGAGTGAAATTATTATTTAAGTCACAGGTGCTTAAATTTTTCTGTCTTTTTTGTAATTTCAGTAAGGTGTTAAACGTTTGATCTAGCGTATTATCAGGGCTTATCAGTTTATTAGGCTTAGCAAAGTAAAAACCCTGGATCATGTCTGTGTTGGCTCTTATTGCTGTTAATGCTTCTTTTTCGGTTTCAACACCTTCAATAATAACTAAACTGCCTGCTTCATGAATAAGGGAAACAATGCCAGTAAGAATTCTTTCTATGCGTACATTGACGGCTGCCCGTTGAATTAAGCTGCGGTCTATTTTGACAATATCTGGCTCAAGCTCCCAAATGCGATCAAAATTTGAATGCCCTGCACCAAAATCATCAATCGCTATCAAGCAACCTAAGGAACGAAAATGCGTGATTAATTCTTGTAAATAGACACGATCATAAATTTCACTTTCTAAGATTTCAATCACGATGCGGCGGGGAGCAATACCCGTAATAGAAAATAAGCTGTTCATAAAACCAGGGTCTGGTTTTTCGGTGGCTAAGCATTGAGAGTTTAAATTGATGAACAACCATTCATTACTCGTTTCTTGTTGCGAGAAATTTTGTATATGTAAGCTGCGGCATAGCCTATCAAGAGATAGATGCTCTGCGTTAGTTGTAGGCTCTAAAAAAAGATTGAGCGGAGAATGGCTTACCTTATCGCTAGTTTCGGCGCGTATAAGCCCTTCATAACCTACGGCCCGCCTATGAGCGACACTGATAATAGGTTGAAACGCGGAATGTAGTTGGTAATTTTTGTAATTAGACATGATATAGCCACCTTGTCTGCTCTGACTTGCACTAATAAGTCTATTTGTTTTAGCAGTCCCTTGCTTATTCTGTAAGCTCTGCTCACCGGATTGTGATGGTGCAGATGCTGAAGTATGTAATAAACGCAAGATAATGTACCTACATTAGTGTTAGGAATTTTCAAAAAAACGCCAGCAAATAGTGCGCTCTAGTTGAACTGAACACACTATTTGGTGACGTCTTTGCCAAAATAGCCCGATTTTGGGGCTATGTTATTAGAAACTCCGCCGTTGGAGTCTCTAATACTCAATCAAGCATTTTTTATGCCTAATTGTAGAAATATTTTTTGAAAATAATTAACATATAATTCAATGACCTATGATTTTCGGGAAGTAATAAAACTCCATACCTAATAAATGACGTCTTACCTTGGTGCGTTGACTATTTAGTGACTGGAAATTAATCATACAAACATGCATGAAATAATTTATATATTACCAAGGGGGCGTATAAAGCCTTAATAGGCTTGATGTGCAAGGAGGAATTAATTAAGCAATTCAGCCATTGCAATCACATTTTTAGCCATCTCACCTATGGCAACATTTCTATCCATCGCTAATTTCCTGAGCGTGTGATACGCCTCATCCTCTGAAAAACCACGTGTTTTAATTAGCAAACCTTTGGCGCGATCAACTAGCTTACGTTCTTTTAACGCTGAAAATCATAGAAACGGAGCAAAACGCAGTGATGATTTTTAGTCCGCAGTAGCCGACAGGGTTGTTGCCAATCCGGCGTGCGATAGCGCGAGGGAGGCTATTGTTTATCCCGATAGGCGTCAAGTCATTGAGGTAAGATTAACGAAGCGGCTTTTGTGCGTAGTTGATCTGGACGCAGGA
>ENA-ORXI01000953-ORXI01000953.1-sediment-metagenome-genome-assembly--contig:-NODE-953-length-23456-cov-2.738013_pt1 | contig 23456 bp, 24 predicted proteins | sample MGYA00237861_ERZ511468 | MGnify/ENA primary metagenome ERZ511468 (study PRJEB26299, sample SAMN06266213) | sediment metagenome | isolation source: Hudson Canyon methane seep mesocosm | place: USA:Hudson...
CCTCGCCTGCGGGGTACAGGTCCCCAGTTCCGTCCCGGCTGCCGCCGTCCTGGCCGCCGCCGGTGGCGAGGCCACGGCGGTACACAACAACTGCTCGGGAAAGCACACGGGGTTCCTGACGGTCCTGTGCCACCTGGGCCTGCCGCTCGACGGCTACCTGGACCCAGGCCACCGGCTCCAGGCGGACCACGTCACCCCGTGGATCGAACGGACCTGCGGCGTGGACCTGGCGGCCGCCCAGCCTGGAGTGGATGGCTGCGGCATTCCGGCCTGGTCGATGCCCCTGGACCGACTGGCCTCGGGATGGGCGACCATCGGAGCCGAACCTGCCGACTCATCGGCCCACCGCCTGCTATCGGCGATGCGGAGCGAGCCGTTCCTCGTGGCCGGTAGCGCCCGGGCCTGCACGCGCCTCATCGGGGCTGCCACAGGTGCGACGGTGGTCAAGGCTGGCGCTGAAGGCGTCTTCTGTGCCGTAGTCCCGGCTGATGGCATCGGGTTGGCCCTGAAGGTCCGCGACGGCGCTGCTCGGGCGGCCGAGGTGGCGGTGGAGTGGATCCTGGCCCGCTGCGGCCGCCTCCCGGATCCGGTCCCGTCGCGACTCGTGAACCACTCCGGCGTGCACGTCGGTGAAGTGCGGGTCGCCGGTTGAGCAGTGACGTCAGGTCGCCATGGTCCGGTGGCCGCCTCGTTCATGGCGTTCCCTAGGGTTGGTGACGGATCTTCGGATGGACGAGGCGGGAGCGGTCGGGTCGATGGGTAGTTGCGAGGGACGGGTCGTGATCGTGACCGGTGCGGGTCGGGGTCTTGGAAGGGCTCATGCCCTGGCATTCGCGGCGGAGGGGGCGAAGGTCGTCGTGAACGACCTGGGCGTCTCCCGGGATGGCGAGGGACCTGCCGGAGGACCCGCCCATGAGGTGGTTGCAGAGATCCGGTCGATGGGAGGCGAAGCGGTCGCCAACGGCGCCGACGTGGCGGACTGGGGAGAGGCTGAAGCCATGGTGGCCCAGGCGATCGATGCCTTCGGGCGCGTGGACACGCTGGTCTGCAATGCCGGTTTCCTGCGGGACCGGATGCTGGCCAACATGAGCGAGGAGGAGTGGGACTCGGTCACGCGTGTGCACCTGAAGGGGCACTTCGCTCCGGCCCGCCATGCCATCGCCCACTGGAGGGACCTCTCCAAGGCCGGGGTCGAGGTGGATGCGCGTGTCGTGATGACCTCCTCCGGCGCCGGCCTGATGGGAAGCATCGGGCAGGGGAACTACGCAGCGGCCAAGGCGGGCATTGCCCTGCTGGTGGTACAGGCGGCGGCTGAGTGGGGGCGGTACGGCGTGCTCGTGAACGGCGTGGCGCCTGACGCCCGTACCCGCATGACCGAGGGTGTCTTCTACGAGTCGGAGGCGCCGGACGGGTGGGACGACAAGGACCCTGCCAACGTCTCGCCGCTGATGGTCTGGTTGGGAAGCGCCGACTGTGACGTGACCGGCCGGGTGTTCGAGGCTTCGGGCGGGAGCCTGAACGTCTGCGACGGGTGGCAGCACGGTCCGGTGGCCTCTGTCGGGGATCGCCGCTTCAACGTGGCCGAGGTGGGCGAGGCGGTACACCGTTCCATCCGGGATGCCCCAGACCCGGCTCCGGTGTTCGGCAGCGGGGGCTGACCCGACCTGACCGGTCGGCAGGTCGGATTCCTGCGGCCACGCCGCGGGTTCGCCCGGTCACGGGCGGGGCCCGGCTCCGAAGGTCAGTTCGCCGATGCTCCGATGCCTGCCTCGTCGGCAGCGGTACGGGTGAGGGCCTCGCCCAGGAGTCGGTGGGATTCGTCGGCGTCCACTCCGAGTTGTCGCAGTTCGAACGCAAACCGGTCCGCAGCGCCGGCAAGTCGTTCCCGGCGCTGGCGCAGTGGCTCCGAGTGCGGTGGTTCTGCGGACACGAAGGTGCCGCGTCGGCCCTGTCCGACCAGGGTCCCGTCGCGTTCCAGCTCGCCGTAGGCCCTGGCAACGGTGCCGGGGGCGAGTCCTAGCGTTTCGGCAAGGTGGCGGACCGTGGGAAGCCTGCATCCCGGCTCGAGGTGTCCGACGGCGACCATGACCGAGACCTGGGCTCGGAGCTGTTCGTAGAGGGGAACGGCGGCCGTCGGATCCAGCCGCACCACCAGGCGACGACGACGTCCCGAGGCATCGGTGAACTCGGCGATCGATGGTGTGGGCATGGCGGTCAGTTTAGTGGGGTGATTGAGTATCGTACTGATACAAATAGGCAGTAAGTGTAATTAAGTGCCAAATACTTGCCATCTTTAATGGTACAAGACATGATTTGTATCAATCATTGGCGCCAACAGCGGGGCTGACGAATCACCTACCGGAGGCGGGAAATGAAGTTGGTAACGGCGGTAATCAAGCCCTTCAAGCTCGACGACGTGAAGGACAGCCTGGCCACGCTCGGGGTGCGGGGAATGACGGTGAGCGAGGTGCAGGGGTTCGGCCGCCAGGGTGGGCACAGCGAGACCTACCGGGGCACCGAGTACAAGGTCCTGTTCACGCCGAAGACCCGTGTCGAGGTCGTGGTCGACGACGACCTGGCCGACCGCGTGGTGGATGCCATCGTGGCCGCAGCCCGCACCGAGAAGATCGGCGACGGCAAGGTCTGGGTGACCGACGTGGGCAACCTGGTCCGGATCCGGACCGGTGAGCGCGGCTCCGACGCGGTCTGAGTTTCCCCCGGGACCTCGACCCAGTAGCTGCCCATCTCGTAGGGGCGGTGCCGGGGCGGGCTACCGTCGGTTCCATGACCACCGACGAGAACCTGACCCGAGGCGACAGCCCGGAGGAAATGGTCCGGTTTGAGATCAGGAACCAGGTCGCCTGGATCACCATCCACAACCCGGAGAAGGGCAACGCCATCTCACCCACTATGCGGGACCGGATGGCCTCCCTCCTGAACGGGTTGAACGGCCGCTTCGAGGCACGTGCCGTCGTCATTACGGCGACGGGCCGGAAGTTGTTCTGCCCGGGGGCTGACATCAGCGTGGGACGCGAGACCACTCCGCGGCCCGACGGTGCCCCCGAGTCGGCCGTCGGCGAGGCGCGACGGATGATGCTGGACGGCCAACTCAAGTTGATGCCCGCCATCCTGGACTGCGAGCTACCGGTCATCGCCGCCGTCAACGGCACGGCCGCAGGCGTTGGCGCCCACCTCGCCCTCTGCTGCGACCTGGTGGTCATGGCCGACCATGCGAAGTTCATCGAGGTCTTCGCACGCCGGGGCCTCGTGCCCGATGGCCTGGGAGCCTGGATCCTGCCCCGCCTGGTCGGCCTGCAGAAGGCCAGGGAGCTCATGTTCTTCGCCGAGGACATTCCCGCCGATGAGGCCCTTCGCATAGGGCTCTGCAACAAGGTCGTCCCGGGCGACGACCTGGAGGACGCCACTACCGAGTGGGCCGAACGCTTGGCCACCGGCCCGACCAGGAGCCTCATGCTCACCAAGTGGCTGGTGAACCGCTCCCTGGATGTCGATCGCAGGACGCTGGAGGACAACGAGGCCTGGGCGGTGGAGTTGAACTCGCGCACCCTGGATTCACAGGAGGGACTGGCCAGCTTCCGCGAGCGCCGTGATCCCGTCTGGCGCGGGTTCTAGGGAGGGATGGGAGGATGATCATCCGGGTCGACCAGACAGGTGCAGTGCGGGTCGATGAGCACACCGTGTTCACCGACTTCCACGTCGAGGCTCCGGGCGGGTTCTCCGTTTCCGACCTTGCCGCGATGATGGGAGAGGGAACCCGGCCCGACGACGACCACCTCTGGATAGCGGAGTCGGCCGTCCGCCACTGGTTGGCCGGGCTGACCGACGCCGACTGGGACGAGAGCTTCTCCGGAATGGTTTCCTACGCCCGATCCAAGGGCTGGACCGACGAGGCGGGCACCCACCTGAGGGCCCACATCGAGCACCCCGACTCCGACTGACCGACCGTTGAACGGAGGCCCACACATGGCCGGACTGACCGTCTTCCACAACCCCCATTGACACGCTTCCAAGAACGCCTTGGCGGTCGCCGAGGAACTCGGGGTGGAAGTGGATGTCGTCCTCTACATGAAGGAGCCGCCCGACGAGGCGCTCCTGGCCCGCATCGCCTCAGGGCTGGACGGACCCGTCGAGGACCTGGTCAGGAAGGACTCGCAGTTCTCGAAGCTGGAGCTCGTCGAGGAGGACTACGTCGGCGACCCTGCAGCGGTGGTCGAGTTGCTGGCCCGGCGTAAGGCGCTCCTGCAGCGGCCGATCCTGGTCCGGGGCGACATCTCGGGCGAGGGGCCGCTGGAGGCCTGCGTGGGGCGACCAAAGTCGCGCCTCTACGAGTTCATCGGGGAATCGGCCGAGTGATCCCCACCGCCGACATCTGCGATGGGCACGGTGACGGCGTCGAAGTCCTGGACGCGGTGTTCGGTTCCTACGGCGGCGCCACCTCGTTCTCGGGCCCGGTCAGCACCCTGGCGGTCTTCGAGGACAACTCCATGGTGCGCGACGCCCTGGAGGAGGACGGCGCAGGTCGGGTGCTGGTCATCGCCGGCGGTGGTTCGACACGCTGCGCCCTCGTGGGGGGAAACCTCGGCCAGATGGCCGACGACAACGGCTGGGCCGGAATCCTCGTGGACGGTTGCGTCCGCGACGTGGGAGAGCTCCGCGGTACCACGATCGGGATCCGTGCCCGGGGGAGCAGCCCCCGTCGGAGCGTGAAGCGCGGAGCCGGCGAGAGGGACGTGCAGGTGAGGATCGGGGAAGTGGACGTGTCTCCCGGCATGTGGTTGTGGGCCGACGAGGACGGGATCGTCCTGTCCGATCGGAACCTGGAGGGGTAGCGCCGCCAGGGGTGCCGGCCGCGGCCGCTCGCCTCAGGTGAAGTCGGGAGGCCGTTTCTCCGTCAGCGCCCGGACCCCCTCGGCGTAGTCGGAGGTCCGCATGTGCTCGTCCAGCAGCGCCAGCGAGTCCTCTACGGACGAAGCCACGTCGCCATGGAGGTCCGAGTAGACCTGACGGCGGGTCGCTGTGAGGCTGGACCTGGCCACGGGCGAGAGGAACTCCTCGATCCAGTCGAGCGTGTGCGAGAGCACGTCTGGACCATCCGAGAGGCCATTCACTAGACCCATACCCAGGGCTTCGTCGGTCATCACCACCCGGCTCGTCAGCAACATGTCATTGGCGCGTCCCAGGCCGATGAGGCGGGGGAGTAGCCACGAGAGCCCGTACTCGGCCGGCAGGGCCAGCTTTCCGTGGGCGGTGGTGAGCTTGGCGCCGGGCACCGCGAACCGCAGGTCGGCGAAGCATGCCAGCACCAGGCCCACCCCTGCAGCGGCCCCGTTGATGGCAGCCACGACCGGTGTGGAGAGGCCGAAGTGGTAGGCGAAGTCGGCGTCGAACGCCGGATGCACGCCGTAGCCCGGCGACGGGATGTCGGCGCTGGTTCCCGGGTCGTAGCCACCTTTGGCGATGTGGCCGTCGAGCGCTGCGGCATCGGCGCCCACGCAGAACGCGCCGCCTTCCGGGTCGCCCGTGACCACCACGACCCTGACAGCCGGATCTGCCTCTGCCTCTGCCAGGAGCCACCGGTACTCGGTGTGCATGCGTCCGGTCCAGGCATTCCGGCGATCGGGACGGGACAGGAAGATGACACCGGTGGAGCCGACTGTCTCGTAACGGGTCGTCCTGAGGTCCACGCGCCGACGCTAGCCCCGGGCCCGCACCGGACTAACAACCGTCCGCTTTCACCTACGCCACCGGCGGCCGGTACGTTGGCCACGGTGGCATCGAGCCCGATGCCTGAAGACGAAGGGGAGCCCCGATGCTCGCAGCGATCCTCATGGAATGCCCGACCGAGGAGTTGGTGGTAGCCGACGACGTGACCCTCAGGGACATGGCTCCCGGTGACGTGAGGGTGAAGATCGCCCACAGCGGCGTCTGCCATTCCGACCTGTCGGCCATGAACGGCACGATCCCCCAGGCACCGCCTGCCGTGCTGGGACACGAGGGCGCAGGGGTCGTCACCGACGTAGGCGACGGTGTGACCCATGTGGTGCCCGGCGACCACGTGATCATCGCCTTCTCCCCGCCGTGCGGCACCTGCCCGTTCTGCACCGGCCGCAACCAGCCCAACCTCTGCATCAACGGTCTCATCGCCATGGGCTCCAACCCGCAGTTCCGGCGGGGCGACACGGTCGTCGGCGCCATGACCGGCTGCGGCACGTTCGCCGAGGAGACCATCGTTCCCGGCATGGCTGCCGTGAAGATCGACAAGGACGTCCCATTGGACGTCGCCGCACTCGTCGGCTGCGGCGTCACGACCGGTGTCGGTGCCGCCCTCAACACGGCCAAGGTCACCCCCGGTTCGTCCGTGCTGGTGATCGGTGCCGGTGGGGTCGGCGTCGCTGCGATCCAGGGCGCCCGGATCGCCGGGGCATCGGCCATCGTGGCCGTGGACCTGCACGAGGGAAAGCTGAATCAGGCCAAGGCCTTCGGCGCCACCCACGGCGTGCTTCCTGACGACCTGCCGGCGGCCATTGCCGAGGTGACGGGTGGCGAGGGCTTCGACTTCACCATGGAGTGCATCGGCATGCCGTCCACCATGCGCCAGGCCTTTGACATGACCAGGCGGGGAGGTACCTGCTGCATCGTGGGCGTGGGCCGCGCCGAGGAGACCTTCGAGCTCTCGGCCTTCGAGATGTTCTTCTCTGAGAAGACCCTCATCGGCTCGATGTACGGCGGCGCCGACGTGCGCACCGACTTCAACCGCTTCCTGCGCCTCTACAAGGCCGGTCGTCTGGACCTGGACGGGATGATCACCCGTCGGATCCGCATCGACGAGATCAACGACGCCATGGCATGTATGGGCGATGCCGACGTGATCCGCCAGGTCATCGACTTCTAGCCCGGTTCAGGCCGAATTGAGCATGGATCCGGTCGGGTCGTGACCGATCAGGACGTCACCGGGCTCCCGCCGCTGCGGGCCGACCTGGTCATCGAGTATCCGTTCATACGCACCACCGGACCGGTGGTGGGTGCCTTCCTGACCGGCCTCCGCGAGGCGGTCCTGGTGGGCATCCGGCGTGCCGACGGCACGGTGATGGTGCCGCCCGTCGAGTACGACCCGGTCACCAGCGAACCCCTCAGCGAGGTGGTCGAAGTGTCCTCGACCGGCACCATCGTGTCATGGACGTGGGTGGATCCGCCCCGCCCCGGATCCCCATGGGACACGCCCCACGGCCTGGCCCTGGTCCTCCTGGACGGCGCTGATACGCCGCTGCTCCACGGCGTCCTGGTGGACTCCCCGGACCAGGTCGCCACCGGCCTCCGGGTGGAGGCGGTCTGGAAGTCCGAACGGGTTGGCCACATCACGGACCTGGTGGGCTTCGTCCCAGTGGCTCGAGACACGTCGGAGGGATCGTGACCGATAGGCCGGTTCCCGACGAGGTTGGCGAGGGCCCTCCCATCCACCTGCCTCCCTCGATCAGCGACGTTGAACCGGTTCTGTCGGTGCGCACCCCCATCAGGCTGGAGTACGACTTCATACCCAGCTCAGCGGCACAGCAGTACCTTCGTGCGTACGCCTCCAAGAGGATCCTCGGCAACCGCTCACCCGTTGACGGCGCCGTGTTCGTGCCGCCGCGCGGGGTCGACCCGCGCAATGGCGTGGTGGCCGCCGAGATGGTGGACCTGGTTGACCGCGGTCACGTGGGCAGCTTCTGCGTCACCCACCTGCCGATTCCGGGCCGGAAGGACCTGCCGGTCCCGTACGTGAGCGCCTGGATCCACCTCGACGGGGCCGACATCGGTTTCCTGGGGCTGGTGGCCGGCTGTGCTGCGGCCGACGTGCGGATCGGAATGAGGGTCCGTGCGGTCTGGAAGCCCGACGCCGAGTTGGGCGCCACCGCCGAGAACGTCCTGCACTGGGAACCCACCGGCGAGCCCGACGTGCCCGTCGCCGAGGCCGGCAACCGGGCCTGGGCGCTGAAGCAGGCGGCAACGGGGGGTGGCGACGGTGCGTGAGGTGGCCGTGGTCTCGTCGGCCGTGTACCAGGTGGAGGCGCTCACCTTCACCACCGACGTGCAGTTGATGGTGCCCCTCATCAACGAGGCGCGAAGCGCCGTCGGCCTGACGCAGGCGGACATCGGCTTCACCTGTTCGGGGAGCAGCGACTTCCTGGCCGGGCAGGGCTTCTCGTTCGTCCAGACGCTGGACGCCGTGGGTGCGTTCCCCCCCATCAGCGAGAGCCACGTGGAGATGGACGGGGCGTTCGCCCTCTACGAGGCCTGGGTGAAGCTCCAGGTGGGCGAGGTCGACACGGCGCTCGTCTACTCCTACGGAAAATCCTCGCCCGGCTCACGTCGTGACGTGCTGGCCGTCCAACTGGATCCCTACACGGTGGCGCCACTCTGGCCGGACGCCCACGCCGTGGCCGCCCTCCAGGCCCGCCTGCTCCTGGAATCGGGTGCCGTGAGCGCAGAGGGGTTGGCCGAGATCGCAGTTCGGAGCCAGCACCACGCCGTCGGCAACTCCAATGCCCTCCGAGCCTCGGCAGGAGCCACGGTGGCCGGAGTGCTGTCCGAACCGGTTGTCGCGGACCCGCTGCGACCATCTGACATCGCAGCCGAGTCCGACGGCGGTTGCGTGGTGGTGCTGGCCGCCGGAGACCGGGCCCGCTCGCTGTGCGAACGCCCGGCATGGATTCGCGGCATCGACCATCGAATCGACGCCCATGCCCTGGGCGTCCGGGACCTCACCCGGGCCCCGTCGGCCGCACTGGCGGCGGAGAAGGCCGGGGCGGGAGACGATCGCCTGGACCTCGTCGAGTTGCACGGGCCGACCACCAGCCAGGAACACATCCTGGCCACCGAGCTGGGCCTGGGGGCCGACACCGTGGTGAACCCGTCGGGTGGGGCGCTGGCTGCCGACACCCTCATGGCGGCCGGGCTGGTCCGGATCGCCGAGGCCGCCCGGCGGATCTCCTCGGGTGGGGCGGACAGGGCCCTGGCGCATGCGACGTCCGGCCCCTGCCTTCAACAGAACCTGGTCTGCGTCATGGAGGGGGAGTAGCGGTGGGCGGAGAACGCACGGCGGTCCTCGGGGTGGGACAGACCCACTACCGGTCGACGCGTGGCGACGTCTCCATGGCCGGCCTGGTCCGGGAGGCGGCCATGCGTGCGTTGGAGGACGCAGGCCTGGGCTGGTCCGACATCGACGCCGTGGTTATCGGCAAGGCACCAGACTTCTTCGAGGGCCTCATGATGCCCGAGCTGTACCTGGCCGATGCCCTGGGTTGTGTCGGCAAGCCGATCCTGCGGGTCCACACGGCGGGGTCGGTGGGTGGTTCCACGGCGCTGGTCGCCACGTCGCTGATCCAGGGCCGGATCCACCGACGGGTCCTGACCCTCGGCTTCGAGAAGCAGTCGGAGTCCAACGCCACCTGGGCCCTCTCGCTGCCGCAGCCCTTCTCGGTTTCCATCAACGCCGGAGCGGGCGGTTACTTTTCGCCCATCATGCGCCAGTACATGGTCCGCTCGGGAGCCCCGGAGCTGGTCGGGTGCATGGTGGCGTTCAAGGACCGTCAGCACGCCCTGTCCAACCCGTATGCCCACCTCCGCCAGCACGACCTGACGTTCGACCAGGTGGTGGAGGCGCCGATGCTGTGGGATCCGATCCGCTTCTCGGAGACCTGCCCGTCGTCGGACGGGGCGTGCGCCATGGTGCTGGGCGACGAGGCTGCCGGCGATGCATCGCCCCGACCGGTGGCCTGGGTCCACGGAACTGCCATGCGATCCGAGGCCAACAACTTCCCGGGACGCGACGAGGTCAACCCGCAGGCCAGTCGGGACTGCGCCGCGGACGTGTTCAGACAGGCTGGGATCAGCGACCCCCGGAGGGAGATCGACGTCGTCGAGATGTACGTGCCGTTCTCCTGGTTCGAGCCGATCTGGTTGGAGAGCCTCGGTTTCGCCGAACGTGACAGGGGCTGGAGGATGGTCGAGGAGGGAGCCACCCGCCTGGACGGCGGCGACCTACCCGTCAACTGCTCGGGCGGTGTGCTGTCGTCGAACCCGATCGGCGCCTCGGGGATGATCCGGTTCGCCGAGGCCGCCCTGCAGGTCCGCGGCATGGCCGGCGACCACCAGGTGGACGGCGCCCGGATGGCCCTCGGCCATGCCTACGGAGGCGGCGCCCAGTACTTCGCCATGTGGGTGGTCGGTGCGGACAAGCCCTGACGGCCCGCCAGTGCCTACGATCTGACCATCAGCCACGGCCGCCCGGAGGCGAGCCACCAACGGACCCGGGAGGGGACGCCATGCGAGTAATCGTCGACTTCGACCTTTGTGAGAGCAATGCGATCTGCATGCAGATCGCGCCGGACGTATTCGAGGTGCGTGACGACGACTTCCTCTACGTCCTGGAGGAGAACCCCGGCGAGGACCGCCGCGCCGTGGTCGAGCAGGCCGTCCAGCGCTGCCCCAAGCAGGCCATCTCATTGGAGGACTGACAGGTGGTGCGTTCCGCGGTCACCATCGTCGGGGCGTCGCTAGCCGGCTACTGGGCAGCCGAGACCCTGCGTCGTGACGGTTTCGAAGGCAGGATCAGCCTGATCGGCGACGAGCCCCACGCCCCCTACGACCGCCCACCGTTGTCCAAGAAGTACCTGGCCGGCGACCTGGACGACGACCGGTTGGCGCTCACGACGGCGGAGAAGCTGGCCGACCTCCATCTGGACCTGCGCCTCGGATGCAGTGCCACCGGGCTGGACGTGGCCGGCCGAACCCTCGAGGTGGGCGGCGCTGCCGAACCGTTCGACGGCCTGGTGATCGCAACGGGGACCCGATGCAGGACCCTGCCGGGAACCGCCGGGCTGGCCGGCGTGCACACCCTGCGCACCCGCGACGACGCCGCAGCCATACGGGATGCCCTTGCGGACGGTGCCAGGCGGTTGATGGTGGTGGGCGCCGGCTTCATTGGCGCGGAGGTGGCCTCGACGGCGATCGGCCGGGGTGTCGAGGTGACCATGGTGGAGGCGTTGGAGGCACCGTTCGGACGGGTGCTGGGCGTGGAGATGGGTGCCGTGATGGCCGACGTGCACCGGCACCACGGCGTGGACCTGCGAACCGGCGTCGGCGTCAACGAGGTGCTGGGTGACGGCCGCGTGGCCGGCGTGCGCCTCGCCGACGGAGCCACGCTGGACGTCGACCTCCTGATCGTTGGCATAGGCGTCGTCCCCAACACCGAGTGGCTGGAGGGTTCGGGCCTGACGCTGGACAATGGCGTGGTCTGTGACGGGACCTGCCTGGCGGCACCCGGCGTGGTGGCCGCCGGCGACGTGGCCCGCTGGCCGAACCCGCGCTACGGCGAGCTGATGCGGGTGGAACACTGGGACAACGCAGTCCAGCAGGGGGTCCACGCCGCCCGCCGGCTGCTGCAGTCCGATGAGGAGGCGATGCCATTCGCACCGGTGCCATGGTTCTGGTCCGACCAGTACGACCGGAAGGTCCAGTTGGCCGGCCGCCCACATCCCGACGACGAGGTGAGGGTCGTGGCCGGTTCGACCGCCGAGCACCGGTTCGCCGCCTTCTACGGGCGGGATGGTCGATTCACCGCTGCGCTGGGAATGAACCGGCCCAGGCAGGTCATGCAGTCCAAGGGCCTCCTGGAGGCGGGGTCGTCGTGGGACGAGGCCCTGGCGTTCGCTGCCGAGTGGGACTGACCGACCCAGATCTCAGGTGGACGGGGGTGCTCTTCACGGTCCTGGTCGTACTGGCGGCAGGCTGCGGTGGCGCACCGCTACCGGCCTTCGACCTGGAGGCGATCGAGGCTGAGGTGCCCGCCCTGCTCGTGCCGGCGCATCCGGGGGCCGTGGAGGAGGTGGACTGTGGTGACCCGGATCCCGACGGCCTGGGCCCCTTTGCATGCACCGCGCTCCTGTCCGGCAGGGAGATTCCCGTCGTCGTGCACAGGCCGGCCATCGACGGCAGGATTCGGGTGGAGTCACCGGTCATGGTCGTCGATGCCGCTGAGGTGGCCGCCCGGTTGGCCATTCGGTTGGAGTCCGACCTTGGGAAGCCGAACCTGGTGCAGTGCGCGCCGGCCGTCCGGGTGGCTAGCGAGGGCGAAGAATTCTCCTGCACCGCCAGAGGCCCCGAGGGTCACACCCTTTCCCTCGTGGCGACCCTGCTCGGCGGTGACGGCTCGTTCCGCGTGGACCTGGACCTTCCCTGACCTCGACGGACGGATCAGCCCGCGAGCCGGTTCCCGAGGCCGAGGTTCACATGGCGACGTTCGCGGTGCTGGGCGACCATCAACGCACCCTGGGGGACCGGATGGTCATCCAGGAACCGGTCCACGTCCGGGTCCACGTCGGCTCCCAGGGCACGTATGCCCTCCAGCATGCGGGCGATGCTGTTGGACGGCAGTCGGCCGTTCAGGTCCTCCCAGTGGTCCACCAGGTTGCGCCAGATGAGGGCCCTGTGGTGTGGGTGGGCCAGCAGCGAGCGGACCAGGAACGGGGCGTCCTGAGTGCGGATCGTGCCCTGGTGGACCTCCTCCAGGAGGGTCTCCACCTCTGTGAGTCCGGGGAACAGGGCCAGCGCCCGGAGGTGGCGCTGCTCCTCCTGAGAGTTCCCAGCGGCGTCGAACCGTCGCCGACAATCAGCCCGATCGACGGAGTCGCCGTGGCTGGCCACGATGGCCACCACCGCTCCGTCCACGGCCGGGTCGGTCGAGGTGGGCGAGGACCAGCGGCGGCGGGCCTCGCCGATGACGTCCGGGTCGTCGGCCAAGGTGCCGGCGGCGACCAGTAGGACGCCCCGAAGCTGCCTGGTGCGGTCGTCCTCGTCATCTGATGGCTCCCAGCCGAGGCGATGCACCATGCCCCCCAGCAGGCCGGCCGCCTCCGCAGCCATCGTCAGGTGGCGGCCGGGTGCCACGAGGTCCATCGTGTAGAGGCCACGCAGCACGGCCTGCCAAACGGCCAGGTCCGGGTCGTCGGCGAACGCCGCGACGAACCCGGCGAAGGAAGCCGGGTCGTGCCTGCCACCCAGCGTGGCGGCCCACCGGTCGTCGACCGACATGGCGCGTTCGACGGGGGTGAGCCTCCCCGGGTCGGGGGATACGTCCACCTCGCTGCGGTAGAACCCCTCGGCACCGGCATTCAGGGTGACCAGCGGTCCCTCCAGGTCCAGCACCAGAGGACTGTCGCCCAGGAGGATTCGCTGCTCGCCGAGCGTGGTCCTGAGTCGCACCGGCACCTGCCACCTGCCGTCGTCAGCAGCACCGTCGTAGCGGAACCGCCTCTGGACGAGGGTGCACCTGCCACCCTCGACGGTGCCCTCCACGACCGGAAACCCACCCTGGAAGATCCAGGCGTGCATGAGGTCGCCGACGGGTTGTCCGGATGCTTCCTCGAGGGCGGTCCAGAGGTCCTCGTTGTCGGTGTTCCCACCGAGGTGCGTCGACAGGTAGCGACGCACGCCATCTCGGAACACCTCCTCGCCCAGGAACTGTTCCAGCATCCTCACCACCGCAGCGCCCTTCTGGTACGTGAGGAGGTCGAACATGGACTCGGCGTCGGCCGGCGTGACCACCGGGTACTCGATCGGTCGTGTCGAGGCGAGGGCGTCGACGTCCAGCGCCGCCGCCCTCGCAGCTCCGAAGCCGGCCCAGACGTCCCAGTCGGGGCGCCATGCCTCCACGGCCTTCATCTCCATGAAGGTGGCGAAGGCCTCGTTCAGCCAGATTCCGTTCCACCAGCGCATCGTGACCAGGTCGCCGAACCAGAGGTGCGCCAGCTCGTGGCTGATGACCGCCGCCACGCTCTCCAGCTCGTGCTGGTCAGCCGAGGTGGGGTCGACAAGCAGGAGTACCTCCCTGAACGTGATGCATCCCAGGTTCTCCATGGCCCCGAAGGCGAAGTCGGGGAGCGCCACCAGGTCCACCTTGCCCCCGGGAACGGCGATGTCGTACCAGTCGGCGAACCAACGCAGGGAGTGGGCGGCCACCTCCAGGGCGAATGCCGTCTGGTCGGCTCGCCCCGGCGGGTGGATGATCCGGACCGGTATCCCGTCCACGTCGATTGGTTCGGTGGCCTCCAGCGGGCCGACCACGAATGCGACCAGGTAGGTGGACAGGTCGATGGTGTCGGCGAAGACCACCCGGTCAGTGTCGTCGTCCAGCCGCGTGCGGGAGACCTCGGCGCCGTTGGACACTGCCAGGAGGCCGTCCGGTACCACGAGCGTGACGCCGAACGAGGCCTTCATGTCCGGCTCGTCGAAGCACGGGAAGGCCCGTCGGGCGTCGGTGGACTGGAACTGGGTGGTGGCGATGGTCCGCTCAACGCCGTCGGCGCCGACCAGTGTGCTCCGGTAGAAGCCCCGCAACCGGTCGTTGAGTTCTCCGGTGAAGGTCATTTCCAGCCGCGCCCTGCCGGGTCGGAGTCGGTCCGCGACGGTGAGCACCAGCCGTTCGGCCGCCTCGTCGACCGTCACCGAGACGGGTGGGCGTTCGCCTCCGACGAGGATCGAGGCGTCCAAGACCACGAGGTCGGCGGCGTTCAGGACTATGCGGTCGGTTGCCTCCACCACGTCCACATCGATCGCCACGGTTCCGGTGAAGGTGTGGTCGGACAGGTCTGGGGCCAACTCCAGCGTGTAATGGCTGGGGAGGACGTGGCGCGGGAGTCGGTGGTCGGACATGGCGGGCGAGCGTACCGTTCCGCCGGGCACCCCTCGCAGACCGGAAGCGGGCATGATGGTCCGCCGCCGGGCTATTCCCGGTCGTCGGTCCCCGGGAGGAGCAGAGTGCCACCAGCAACCCTCGACGTCGTCGGCGTCGGCAACGCCATCGTCGACGTGCTAGCAGAGGTGGGCGACGACTTCATCCACGAGCACGACCTGGTCAGGGGGGCGATGACGCTCATCGACAGGGCGCGGGCCGTGGAGCTCTATGCGGCGATGCCATCCGGACTGGAGGAGTCGGGGGGCTCCGCCGCCAACACCATGGTCGGCGTGGCGTCGTTCGGCGGTCGGGCCGCCTACATCGGCAGGGTCGCCGACGACTTCCTGGGAGAGGTCTTCAGACGCGACCTCCGCCAGGTGGGGGTCGCGTTCGACGTCCCCGGCGTGGTGGGCGACGAGCCGACGGCTCGCTGCCTGATCCAGGTGACCCCTGACGCCCAGCGGACCATGAACACCCATCTCGGGACCTCCTCCCACCTTTCGTCATCGGACGTCGACGCTGACCTGGTGGCGTCGGCCTCACACCTCTACTGCGAGGGCTACCTGTGGGACACCGACGAGGCCAAGGAGGCCATCCGGTACGCCATGGACGTGGCGCACTCCGCTGGTCGGACCGTGTCGTTGACCCTCTCGGACGGCTTCTGCGTGGAGCGCCACCGCGACGAGTGGCGCGAGCTGCTGGCCGACCGTGTCGACGTGGTCTTCGGCAACGCAGGTGAGGTCTGCGCCCTGTTCGGGTTGGCGGACGTCGACCTGGCGATCCAGGCGCTGGCCTCAGAGGTGGAGCTGGCCTTCGTGACGCTTGGGCCGCGGGGATCCCTGGTGGTGAGCGGTTCCGATCGGATTCCGGTGGCCGCCGACGAGTTGCACGCCGTGGTGGACACAACCGGTGCCGGCGACCTCTACGCAGCAGGGGTCCTCTTCGGGTTGAGCAGGGGGGCGGCCCCGGACCATGCCGCCAGGCTCGGCAGCATCGCCGCCGCCGAGGTCATCAGCCATCTGGGGGCCCGCCCCAGGATGGACCTGGTCGCCGTGGCGAAGTCCATCCTGGGCTGAGGCCCGTCGGAATCAGGGCGGCTCCGATCAGGTGACCCACCGGTCCCGGCGGTACCGTCCGGGCCATGAGCGACGGCTACACCTGTTTCGACATCCAACTGGAGGACGGCGTCGCCACGGTCACCATGAACCGTGGCGAGCAGCTGAACACCATGGTCCCCGCCTTCTGGGAGGAGCTCCCGACCCTGGTCCGCGAGCTGGACTCCTCCGGAGGGGCGCGCGTCATCTTGCTCGCCTCCACCGGACGCCACTTCAGCGCCGGCATGGACCTGGCGGTCTTCGATGATCGACCGGACGGCAATGCCAAGGCGGGACCCGGGCGGCTCCGGGCCAACGCGCGGGCCAACTTGCTGCACCTCCAGGAGACGTTCTCCGTTCTCGAGAAGGCACGCATGCCTGTCCTGGCGGCCATCCAGGGAGGCTGCATCGGCGGGGCGGTGGACATGGTCACCGCCTGCGACATGCGGTATGCCACCGAGGATGCCTTCTTCTGCATCCAGGAGATCAACATCGGCATGACGGCTGACGTCGGCACCCTCCAGCGGCTTCCCAAGCTCATACCCGAAGGCGTTTGCCGTGAGCTGGCCTACACCGGGCGCCGGATGCCTGCCGCCGAGGCGAAGGCCGTCGGCTTGGTTAACGAGGTGTTCGCCGACCACGAGGAACTCCTTGACGGGGTGCGCGAAGTCGCACGGACCATCGCCTCCAAGTCACCGCTGGCCATCTACGGGTCCAAGGAGATGATCACCTATACCCGTGACCACTCCACTGCCGACTCGCTCGACCACATTGCGACCTGGCAGTCCGGGATGTTCCAGCCCAGCGAGATGATGGAGTCCTTCACTGCGCGTGCCGAAAAGCGCGACGGTGACTTCGAGGACCTGCTGCCCTTCGAGGGTGGCGTGGACCAGGGAGTCGGCTGACTCCAGGCGTCCTGACCGAGGCCCGGCACAGACCGTGTCACCAACGTCCCAACCGGTCCGGATCGGGTCGGCTACCGCCAGGCGGATCGCCCTGGCCGCCCAGGGTTTCACAGACCCCCCACCTGCCGGTCGGGTCGACGTGCGTCACTTCCGACGGGTACTGGGTCGCATGGGGCTCCTTCAACTGGACTCGGTGCAGGCCGTCTGCCGATCCCACTACCTGCCCGTCTACAGCCGTCTCGGGCCCTACGACCGGGACCGCCTGGACGCCTGGCTCTGGCACTCAGGGGAGGTGTTCGAGTCCTGGTCACATGAGGCCTCGCTTGTTCCGGTCGAGTTGGAGCCGCGGCTCCGGTGGCTGAAGGACCGGGCCCGATCGGGCGGCACCTGGTCCGGCCTGGCCGCCATCGCCGAGAAGCGGCCCGATTACGTTGCCGCTGTCCTTCGGGAGGTGGAGAAGCGGGGCCCTGTGACAGCGGCCGGGCTGAGCGATCCGCGCCCCCGCACCGGCACATGGTGGGACGGTCGGTCGGACGGAAAACGGGCGGTGGACTGGCTGTTCAGGGTCGGCGACGTGGGGAGCCGGCGCGTCGCGAACTTCGAGCGGTCCTACGAGGTATTCGCCGGAGTGGTTCCGCCCAGGATCCGCAACCAGTCCACGCCCGGGGCTGACGAGGCGCAGCGGGACCTGCTGGAGACCGCCTGCAGGCACCACGGAATAGGTACGGCTGCTGACCTCGCCGACTACTTCCGGATTGGCATCACCGAGGCCAGGCCCCGCCTGGCCGAGCTGTTGGAGGCGGGTCGCCTGCAGATGGCGGTAGTGGACGGCTGGTCGGATGTTGCCTACCTGCATCCCGAAGCCGTCAGGCCCCGGTCGGTGGCGGCCAGAGCCCTGCTCTCGCCGTTCGACCCGGTGGTTTGGTTCCGACCGCGGGCCGAACGGCTATTCGGCTTTCGGTACAGGATCGAAATCTACGTTCCGGAGTTGAAGCGGGAGTACGGCTACTACGTGCTGCCCTTCCTGCTGGGGGACAGGTTGGTTGGACGGGTGGACCTCAAAGCCGACCGGGCCAACGGCCGGTTGCTGGCCCGTGGCGTGTTCGCCGAGGAGGGGGTCGATACGGGTGGCGTGGCGTTCGAACTCTCGATCGAACTGGACCGCCTGGCCGACTTCCTGGGACTCGGGGAGGTGGTGGTCGGCAGCCGGGGGAACCTAGCCGGGCCACTGCGTTCCGTGAGGCGGTGAGTGCCCGTCAGATCCCGGACGGTGGCAGCTCGGAGTTGCGGGTGGTGACTATGACCACCCGCCCACCTGGCATCGGGATCGGGCAGTGGGGTCGTCGAAACGGGCACGGATCGAGCCTAGGTGCGTGCCCACAACCAGTCGGCGTACCAGGCCATACGACCCAGGGCTGCGACGGCCCGGTCAGCTGACGGGTAGCAGTACCGACCCGACTCCCGTACGGCGGTGACCATCGGATTCTCCGGCTGTGCAACGGCCAGTTCGGATGCAACCAGGATGGGCTTCGAGTGGGTGGCGGAGGCTTCGGCGGCGGCGTCGGCGTAGCGGCGCTCCTGTCGCTCGTGGTAGTCCACGATGCGTTCCAGCCCATGGTCCGGGTGGAACGGTCCCCGGCGGGCCAACGCAGCGGTGTTGCCCTGGATCCCCAGGCCCAGTTGGAGGATGGAGTCGATCCCGGGGTGCCCGGCCACCAACTCCAGCAGCTCGGGGATGGTGTCGCGGGTCTCGCCCCCAGCCAGGTCCACGGGATTGTTCCGGCTCCAGCGCGGCGGGAGCATGGCGTCGACGGCCACCAGGAGGTCGTCGGGGAGCGCCGTCAGCGTGAGGTCCGGATGCGAGGTGACCGCATCGGCGGTGATCACCCCCCAGCCGCCGGCCGTGGTGAGCACCAGGACGCCGTCCCCGCCGGGCAGCGGCTGGGTGGCGAAGGTGGCGGCCGCATCGAACGCCGCCTCGATCGTGGGCGCCCGCACCATTCCCGCCTGGCGTGCCATGCCGTCGAATACCCGGTTGTCGGATGCCAGGGAGCCTGTGTGCGACGCCGCGGCCCGCTGCCCACCGCGGGTGGCCCCGCCCTTAACCACGACCACCGGCATGCGTCGCGTGACAGCACTCATCCGTTCAAAGAAGTCCCGTCCGTCGGCGATGCCCTCCACGTAGCAGAGCCCCACGTCGGTCTCCGGGTCGTCGGCGAACCACTCCAGGTAGTCGGCAATGCCGGTAGCGGCAGCGTTTCCGGCCGAAACCGAGCGGCTCAGCCCGATCCCAGTCTGGCCCGCGTAGTTCTGGAAGGCCGAGACGAAGTTGCCGGACTGGGACGCCACACCGATGCGTCCACGCGGGGGATAGGGGGCCACGATCTGGGCGCAGAGGCCGACCGGGGGAGAGGTGATGCCCTGGCCGTTGGGGCCGGCCAGGACGAGGCCCAACTCGTCGGCCAGGGCCACCAACCGGGCTTCGGCCTGGATGCCATCCGGGCCGGCCTCGGAATAGCCGCCAGCGGCTACGAACACGGCCCGTACGCCCCTGGAGGCGGCCGTCCGGATGATCTCCTCGTTCACCGACACCGGCGTACAGACCACCAGGAGCTCTGCGGCGCCGTCGGGAAGTGCCTCGATGGAGGGGAGCACGGGCCGGTCCAGGACCGATCCGGCCTCGCGTCCCACGGCGAATACATCACCCTCGTAGCCACAGGCCATCAGGTTGTGGAGCGTTACGAACCCGAACTTGCCCGGATGGCTGGACACCCCGGTGACCACCACCCCCCTGGGTTCGAACAACGGCCTCAGGTCGCGTCCCATCAGACATCTGCCCGGTCGTCAACGACCTCCACCAGGGCGTCAACGGCCACGGCCATGCCGTCCACCACGATCATCGGGTTCAGGTCCACCGACACGATCGTCGGGTCGGCGGCCAGCGCACCGAGCGCGCACAACGTCTCTGCGAGGGCATCGCGGTCCACTGCCGGCTCGCCACGAAATGGACCCAGCAGGGCCTGTGTCCCCAGGTCGCCCATGAGGTCCCTGGCGTCCAGTTCGTCCAGGGGTGCCAGGCGGAACGCCACGTCCGCGATCGCCTCGGCCAGGACGCCGCCCACGCCGAGCATCACGCAGGGGCCGAACTGGGGGTCCCTGAGCATGCCGGCAATCAACTCCCGGTTGCCCCGGAGCATTGTCGACACCAGCAGTTCCACAGGACCGTCCTCGGTGGTGGCAGCGGCCAGCAGGTCGGTTGCCGCTGCGTGGACGTCGGCGCCCGAGCCCAGCGAAAGACGTACAAGGCCCCGCTCCGTCTTGTGTGCGATCGCATCACCGCACAACTTGGCCACAACCGGTAGACCCATGGCCGCCGCCACCTCCGCGGCGGCATCCGGGTCCGAGGCCGTCGCCCAGTCGGACACGGCCACCCCGGCGTCGGCGACGAGCCGCCGAGAATCGGCCTCGGAGAGGGTGCGGGTGGACGGGCCGCCCGTGGGGTCGTCCCTGTCGTCGGCCATCGGCAGAGACTAGGTACAGGATCCGGAGGTAGGGCAACGCCGGGACCGTCGCCCTAGCCTCGCGTCGATGGGAATGCACGACCTGGACGCCGAGAACGAGGACCTCGTAAGGCGGGTGATCGACTACGCACTGGAGCGACTCGGTTGCGATTCCCCGCTGGAAGGCCCCAGTAGCGCTGGAGAACTCCAGGCTCTGGTGGGTGACACGATCACCCCTGCCGGCCTCGGCGGGACCGAGGCACTGCGGACATTCGCCGAGCACCTCGCACCAGCCTGCATGCCCGCCGACCATCCGCGGTACCTGGCCTTCGTGGCCAGTGCCCCGACCCTGGCCGCCTCTGCCTTCGACCTGGTCGTCGGCTCCTCGTCCCTCTGCGGGTCCACCTGGCTGGATGGTGCGGGCATGGTCTTCGCAGAGAACCAGGCCCTGCGTTGGATAGCGGACCTGGCCGGCATGCAGGACTCTGCCGGTGGATGCTTCGTCACCGGCGGCACGATGGGGAACCTCTCGGCGCTGGTGACGGCCCGGCATGACGCTGTCCGGCAGCGTGTGTCGACGGGCTCGAAGCGTCCGGAACGGTGGGCCGTGGTCGCCGCGGAGAGCGCCCATTCGTCGGTCGACTCGGCGGCTGGCGTCATGGACGTCGACGTGCTTCTCGCAGCTGTGGATGGTGGGCATCGGCTGCGCGGCGATGCCGTTACCGCCGCCATCGCCGGTCGGCCGGCCGGCACCGAGGTCTTCGCCGTCGTGGCGACGGCCGGTACCACCAACCTGGGCATCGTCGACGACATCGACGGCATCGCCGATGCCTGCACCGCATCCGAGGTGTGGCTGCACGTGGATGGTGCCTACGGAGGCGCTGCCATGGCCGCTCCATCGGTCCGCTACCGGTTTGACGGCATCGAGCGGGTGGATTCCCTCGTGGTCGACCCCCACAAGTGGTTGTTCTCGCCGTTCGACTGCGCGGCGCTGGTCTACGCGAATCCGGCGCTGGCCCGCGCTGCACACACCCAGCACGCCGGGTACCTGGAGCCGATCATCGACGACACTGTCTGGAATCCCTGCGACTACGCCAACGTGCTCACGAGGAGGGCACGAGGCGTGCCGTTCTGGTTCTCGCTGGCGGTTTACGGCACCGATGCGTACAGGGACGCCATCGAGCACACCCTCGAGGTGGCCCGTGCCACCAGGGACCTGGTGGAGGCGGCCGAGCACCTGGAGCTTCTGGTGGAGCCGGAGCTCTCGGTGGTGGCCTTCCGGCGACGCGGCTGGGGGCCGACCGACTACCAGGCCTGGTGCGACCGCCTGCTGGCCGCAGGCACGGCCCTCCTGACCCCCACCACCTTCGATGGTGAGGCCGCCATGCGCATCTGCATAGTCAACCCGCGGACCACCGTCAGGGACCTGCAGGAGGTGCTTGCCACCCTGGACCCTGCAGGAGACCCCGACACCTGAGACGCGGCCCCGGAGACTCTCCGGCCGGGTCAGCCGGAGAGGGCGGCGTAACCGGGCTTGATGGTGTTGTTGATTATTCCGAGGCGTTCGTCGAATGACAGGAACGCGCTCTTCATGGCGTTGATGGTGAGCCAGCGGAAGTCGTCCAGGCCCCAGTCGAAGGCCCTGTTCAGTGCAGCCATCTCCGACGTCATCGAGACGTCGCTCATCAGGCGATTGTCCGTGTTGACGGTGATGCGGAAGCCCAGGCTCCGGAGCAACCCGATTGGGTGGGCGGCGATGTCGGCCACCGCCCCCGTGTGAACGTTAGAGGTGGGGCACAACTCCAGGGGGATCCGACGGTCTCTGACTATGGAGGCGAGGCGGCCCAGCAGGGGCGTACCCACCTCCGACATCTCGATGTCGTCAACTATTCGCACGCCGTGGCCAAGCCGCTCGGCGCCGCAGAACTGAATGGCTTCCCAGATCGAGGCTGGGCCGAAGGCCTCGCCGGCGTGGATGGTGAAGTGGAAGTTCTCGCGCTGGAGGTACTGGAAGGCGTCCAGATGGAGGGTGGGTGGATAGCCGGCCTCTCGGCCGGCTATGTCGAACCCGACGACGCCCCGGTCCCGGTACCGGATGGCCGTCTCAGCCACCTTCATCGAGTCCGTCGACGTGCGCATGGCGGTGACCAGGGCCCGGATAGTCAGGCCCGTTCCGGCTGAACCCTCGGCGAAGCCCGCCAGGATCGCTTCTACCACCTCGTCCAGGGACAGGCCTCCTGCCGTGTGCAGGGCCGGCGCGAAGCGGACCTCGGCGTACACGCAGCCGTCGGCGGCCAGATCGGCGGCGCACTCCGACGCCACCCTGTGGCAGGCGGCGGCCGTCTGCATCACGCCGACCGTGTGCTCGAAGGTCTCGAGGTAGAGGCCGAGGTCTCTACGGTCGGCCCCCCTGTGGAACCAGGTGGCCAACTGGACCTCGTCGGTGCTGGGCAAGGCGTCGTAGCCGACCTCGTCGGCCAGGGCGATGACCGTCGCCGGCCGCAGCCCACCGTCGAGGTGGTCGTGGAGGACGACCTTCGGTGCCAGCCGGATGGTCTCCGGGTCCATGGGATCCATGGTGCAGGCTATCGGTGGGTGGTGGTTCCGATCCGGGCGGCCCCGCCAACGTGCTGCCGGGTGGATCAGCCGAAGCCGCGCAGTGGCAGGTCAGGGCCCCTCTGGAGCCAGTTGTCGGACCGGTAGTCGGCCGTGCCGTCGATCACGTGGAGGGTGTAGGCCAGCCTGTGCCGGTCGGACCGGTTGGGGGCGCTCCAGTGGGGAAGGCGACCGTGGAAGGCGATGAGGGTGCCAGCCGCCACCTCCAACGGGACCAGGGCATCCATGTCGTACGGGGTCGGGTCGTAGACGTCGGTGGTGGTTCCGGCGCCGTCCAGGCGGAACCGGGTCCGGGCGTCGCCGTGGTGGCCTCCGGGTATGGCCCACATGCAGCCGTTCTCGATGGTGGCGTCGTCCAGCGCGAACCAGAACCCGGTGACGGTCTGCGGATCGGTCCAGAGGAACGAGTGGTCGCAGTGGCAGACCACCTCGCCTCCGATGCGGGGAGGCTTGAAGATGACCATGGACTGCAGCAGCAGTGGGTCGACGAAGCCCAGCTCGCCAACCAGGGCGGCCATGCTGCCGCTCCGCGAGAAACGGTCGAATACCGGGTCCAGGTCGTGCATGGCGTGCCCAAGCTTGTTCAGCGCCTGATCCATGGGTACCA
>ENA-ORXI01000955-ORXI01000955.1-sediment-metagenome-genome-assembly--contig:-NODE-955-length-23450-cov-15.688487_pt1 | contig 23450 bp, 31 predicted proteins | sample MGYA00237861_ERZ511468 | MGnify/ENA primary metagenome ERZ511468 (study PRJEB26299, sample SAMN06266213) | sediment metagenome | isolation source: Hudson Canyon methane seep mesocosm | place...
TTCCATCGCCATCATCCGCCGTTTCTCCTGGCTCGGTGGCAAAGGATATAATCATATCACTGGGCGCCTTCATTCTGCCTAAGCCACGTTTTCCTCCTCGACTACCCTTAGGGAAAGGATTATTCCGGCAGGAGTCTAAAATAACAATACTTAACTGTGGTTTATATGCCGACATTTGATCTACCAAATAAGCACTATCCAAAGCGCGATGCTTAACTTGTTTGATATTTTTAATGGCTGCTTTAGTCGGCATTAAATAATTAATATCATTTATTTGCATTGCATGTCCTGCATAATAAAATAAGCCGATTTCTTGGTCTGCAAGCTGTTCGGTAAACTTATCAACCGCAGTCACCATTGCCTCTTTATCTTTTAAATTTACTTCTAATTGCACTTGAAAGCCTAGTTGCTCCAGTTGTTTGGCTATCGCTCTCGCATCTCTCGGGGGGTTATTCAATTTGCCATCGACAACGGTATACGCACCATTACCAATGACTAATGCATGTCGCTTGCTGGCAAATAATATACTGCTTTGTATGCTAATTAATAGTAGCATTAAGGTTAAAGTTATTGTTTTCATGGCTATATTTATCTATATCCTAATGTGTATAAGTAATTTCTCATTATTGTAGGGGAAAACGTCATCCTATGCTTTTATCAGGAATCTACTGACAGACACTAGACTCCCACTAAAGGCATGTGGGAGTGACGGGTAGTGGGAGTCCTGTATTTTCAAGTATCTTGGGGTATTATCACTGCACCGCACGAACCAACCGAACATAACGGCTATAGTAACGGTAATCGTAGTAATCATGTCCAGCACTAAAATAAACCCCCCACGCAACTTTACTATCATCCATATTAGGCGAAGACGACCAATAACCACCGCTGACAGTATTAGGGAAAATAGTTTTTACAATAGTAGGTTTCTGATGAGGGTCACCACTATCACCCTCACAGCCGTTGCCACCTTCCGTTTTTTGGTTATGATAACCCTGTTGTTTATAGTGAATTGTTTTACCATTAGAACAATATACTAAGGTATTTAACTCTTTAATCGTTGGCACACGCCAATTCGAATAGCCTGCATAAGAAAAACCACGCGCTTTATCCAGTGCTTGCTGAAAGGTAAATTTAGCCGCTGTTCCCTGACACGTCGAGCCTGTCCACGTTTGCCCTAAGCTGCAACGCATCCATATTAAATGTGTTTTAGAGTCTGTGACCACGCCTAAATTTCTAGTCATCGGTTTAGGCTTGATGACAGGCTTAACGCTTAATTGCACATAAAGGCTTTGGTGTTGGTCATCTAAATTAAACCATTCCCTATGGCGTTGATAGCCTGCTTGACTAACTTCGATATGATAACGCCCTGCTTTTAATGTCATGCCCTGTCGATATTTAGGGGCAATATTTAAAAGTCGGATACGGGCATTTTCAGGGCTGGTTTTAATGGTCAACTGCGGGTGCTGTTTCAACACTTCATTGGGAATGCGGTATTTTTCTAACTCTAATCGCGCTAAATTAACATACGTCCCTGCTGGATATTGGTCTAAATAGCTTTGAAAATAAGCCGCTGAGGTTTTATCTGCAATACTTTGCCAAAACGCAATTTCCGCTTGCTGATTATTATTCGATAGCCCTATAGGCTTTACTTTGGGTGCAACTGCCATTTTCTGACCACTAAAATAAAAATCACCTAACATCACACCTGATTGCCACGGGAGTTGTTTTTTAGCTGCGGCCTTATAAACCCCATTAGCGGTTTTTTTAAAGACTTTTTCAACGGTAATATTGGGGGTATCAATGGCTTTTAATAAATGCTGGGTAAATAAGCCATTACGCCCTGCCCCATCTGATGCCACCTCACCGGGGGACGTGGCATATAAAATTAATGAACCTTTAGGCGGATTTGATTTAGCTAAACCGCGTGAGGCACTGCGAAAACTGCGTGCATAGGGATTATTACGGCAGGCATCTAAAATAATCATATTGAGATTATTACCCGCCAGCTCCATACCTTTCATCACGCGTCCTGAATCAATACTTTCAAATTCCACTTCTGCTTCGGTTTCAATATTCGCTTTAACAGGAATTAAATAATTACGTCCACCGACTTCCACCCCATGCCCCGCAAAAAAGAATAAGCCCACTGCCTGTTTTTGTTGTAATTGTTTGGTGAAACGCCGAATACCTTGTGCCATTTCTTTTTTAGTGGCATTGGTGAGTTTAATCACGTTAAAGTCTTTTTTCTTTAACAGCCTTGCCATATCAGAGGCATCATTAACGGGATTACTTAAATTACCTAAATCACGTCCATAATGGCTATTACCAATCACCAACGCATAACGCTGTGCATAAACCGTGTTCACAGTAAAAAAACTCAGTAAAATAAAGACACCTAAATAGCGTTGTATCATGTTTAATGCCCCTATAATAACTATAAAAATTTAACGATTTTTGAGAAAATGCCCTAAAATAGCAACCGTCTATTTTACCTTACTTAGCTTAACTACACGGAAATAATCATGACACCAGCCAGCAGTGATTCTCGAATACTAAAAATACACCATTGGCTGACCCATGATTTAAATTTAGCTATTCAAGATTTTGCCGTTGCCTCCAGCGATGCGAGTTTTAGGCGTTATTTTCGCGTCAAAGTGGCTCAACAATCCTATATCGTGATGGATGCTCCGCCTGATAAAGAAGATATAAAGCCCTTTGTGCGTATCGCTCAGTTATTTGCAAGCATTAATGTTAATACCCCAGCAATTATTCAACAGCACTCTCAACACGGCTTTCTGTTATTAGAAGACTTTGGTCAAACTTGCTTACTCGATGTTTTAAACGCGGATAATATGCAGGCTTTATATACGCAAGCACTGAATGATTTAGTTCCCCTGCAAACAAATATCGACTTAAATAGCTGTGAATTGCCCTACTATGACCAAACGCTATTACAAAGGGAATTGGATTTATTTAGCGATTGGTTCTTAAAAAAACACTGTCAACTATCACTTACTGACGCTCACCGAACGATACTTAATAGCTGCTCAACATTACTGATTGAATCGGCTTTAAATCAAACCCAAGTCTGTGTACATCGTGATTATCATTCGCGTAATCTCATGCATATTGATGACAGTCTGTTAGGCATGATTGATTTTCAAGATGCGGTGATTGGAGCGATTACTTATGATGCGGTGTCTTTATTGAAGGACTGCTATATTAATTGGTCTGATGCCGAAATTGAACGCTGTTTAAAACCCTATTATCAACAACTCATCAGCCATCAATTAATAACGTGTGATTTTCAACACTTTCAACGTGATTTTGATTTAATGGGCTTGCAACGTCATTTAAAAGCCATTGGAATTTTTGCACGCTTAAATCACCGTGATCATAAAGCGCATTATTTGGCGGATATTCCTCGCACCTTGAATTATGTATTGGCAGTCAGTCAAAAATATCCCGAATTACAGGCTTTTCATCATTTTTTAACCACCACGGTTTTACCTATTTACCAAACCTTATGAAAGCGATTATTTTAGCCGCTGGACGCGGTGAACGGATGCGTCCCTTAACTGACAACACACCCAAACCCTTATTAAAAGTCGCTGGCAAATGTTTAATTGATTATCATATTGAAGCCTTAGTGAAAGCGGGCATTACTGATATTGTGATTAACCTTGCTTATTTAGGTGAGCAAATAAAAAACCATGTCGGCGATGGTGAAAACTATCAGGCGAATATTGAATATTCTCAAGAATTTGGTGATGGCTTAGAAACCGCAGGCGGTATTCTTAATGCCTTACCTATATTGGGGGCACAACCTTTTTTAGTGGTGAATGCGGATATTTATTGTCAATACCCATTAGAAAAACTTATCAATCAACCTTTTGAACTGGCACATTTGATATTAGTCCCTAATCCTGAACATCATCCAGAAGGTGATTTTCATTTACAAGCTAATCAACTATTAACCCGCTTTGCCCAGCCTAAATATACTTATAGCGGGCTGGGAATGTATCATCCGAAACTCTTTATTAATCTGCCTGTGGGACGGATTCCCTTAGCCCCTGTTTTAGAATTTGGTATGTGCAAAGATAGTATTAGCGGTGAGCTTTATAAGGGTGATTGGTTTGATATTGGTACGCCTGAGCGATTAGCACAACTTGAGCAACATCTCGCTTAATGCAACGCTCGTTTATACTGAGTAGTTTATCGCTATTATTATTGCTATTAGGCTGGCATAGCCTCGCGGTTTATCAACAATCACCCACCTTACCCACGCCTGTGGTCGTGATTGAGGTATTGATAGCTGAAATTCAATCCGGCGATTTATGGCATCATTTAAGTGCGACGCTCTACCGCCTGTTTATCAGCTTTAGCATCGCCATGAGTTTAGGCTGTGGCATTGGCATACTCTTAGGACGCTATCAAAATTGGGATTATTTTTTCGATAACTGGCTGATTATTTTTTTAAACATTCCCGCCTTAGTCACCATTATTCTCTGTTATGTATGGTTTGGCTTAACCGAAACAGCCGCTATTTTAGCGGTAGTGATTAATAAGCTGCCGAATGTGATTGTGACCATTCGTGAAGGCACCCGAGCCTTAGATAAATCGCTGTTAGATATGGCGAAATGCTATCAATTTGGTAAATTTAAAACCTTGCAACACGTTATCTTGCCGCAATTACACCCCTTTATGATGGCGGCAACGCGTTCAGGATTAGCGTTAATTTGGAAAATTGTGCTGGTAGTTGAGATGTTAGGACGCAGCGAAGGCATGGGGTATCAACTCCATTTATTCTTTCAGCTCTTTGATGTTGCCAGTATTTTAGCCTACACCCTCGCCTTTATTGCGGTGATGCAAAGTATTGAATTACTACTGCTTAAACCCTTAGATAGAACCGTAAAACGGTGGCAAAAATGAGCCACTTATCCATTAATATTACCGATAAATCTTACTCCCAGCAGCCTCTTAAACAGGTTATTAAAAATTTACAATTAGATTTATACAATCATGAATTTGTCTGTTTAGTGGGAAAATCAGGCTGTGGCAAGACCACCTTATTAAATATTTTAGCGGGTTTAGATGATGACTATACGGGACATATCAGCCTAGATAATACCCATAATCCAAAAATTGGCTATGTGTTTCAAAACCCTAATTTATTACCGTGGCGAACCGTGACTGAAAATATTCAACTTGCCGCCAAGCCAGATGCCAAAACATTAGCATTTTTATTAGCAAATATGGGGCTGTCCGCTGAAAAAGATAGCTATCCCGAACACTTATCACTCGGTATGCAACGGCGTGTTTCGATTATTCGGGCGTTTGCTAATCAGCCTGATTTATTGCTGATGGATGAACCTTTTGTCTCGTTGGATAGTCCTACTGCCCGTCAAGTACGCCAATTATTAATCGACTTATGGCAACAACGCCCGCATAAAGTCTTATTTGTCACCCATGATTTACGTGAAGCCATCACCTTAGCAGATCGGCTTATTTTTTTGGATTCGCAACCTATGGCTATTTTAGCGGATGTGAAAGTCTCACTGGCTCGTGAACAACGCCAACAGGATTCCCAAATTGATAGTTTTAAACAACGGTTGTTTATTGATTACCCGCAAATAAAACACTTACTTTAATCACCTCAACATCGGGGCTTGTCCTTTCCCCTGTCGTGTAATTTCAACCTGCCCACCCACACACGAAATAATAGTCGTTGCTTCGTATTCAATAATCCCTGCATCAATAATTAAATCGAGTTCATGTTCTAGTTGTTCGTTAATCTCATAAGGATCAATCATGGCTTCGGTTTCATTAGGTAAAATCAACGTCGCACTTAATAACGGCTCGCCTAATTCTTCAACCAACGCTAAAGCAATCGCATTTTCAGGAATACGAATCCCGACTGTTTTACGTTTAGCATGTAACATACGCCTTGGTACATCTTTGGTCGCATCTAAAATAAACGTAAATCCGCCGGGGGTTAAACCTTTAATCAAACGATGAGCATCATTACCGACTTTGACAAACTGCGAACTTTGAGCCAAATTTGCACACACTAAACTAAAATTATGCTTATCATCTAATTGGCGAATGCGTTTAATGCGGTCAAGGGCTTGTTTATCGCCCATATGACACGCTAGTGCATACGATGAATCGGTGGGATACGCAATCACACCGCCATCACGTAAAATATCAGCCGCCTGACTAATCAGTCGTGCTTGTGGATTATCTGGATGAATATAAAAATAGTCTGCCATTGTTCATTACCTTGAATAGCTTAACGTAAAACAATTTCTACGCGTCGATTGAGTTGTTTATTACGGGGCGTGGTATTTGCCACTAAGGGCTTCCCCTCCCCGTAACCCGACAGCCTTAATCTATTTTCAGCAATGCGATGATTAACTATTAAAAAATAACGTACCGCTAACGCTCGCTTTAAACTTAATTGTAAATTATTTTGTTCTGAACCATCCGCATCAGTGTGACCATTAATATAAAAATTTTTATCAACTAATTTATTATTATTTAATGCTTCACCTAAGGCGTTTAGTGCTTGATAACTACCTTCTCTGATTCGATAGGAATTACTATCAAATTCAATATTTAGATTAACATGGGCTGCAACTTGCTTAACGGGTAAATAAACAAATTCTTTAATTTCTTGATTATCCTCAGTATAACGAATCCGTGACAAACCCCGCGTTTCTATTTTAGGAGCTGCGACTAAACTACGCGTTTTAATACCGCGTAATTTTGGTTTCGGATGATTAAGCTGTTGAATAATCTCTTCACTGGTTAATTCAGGTAAGTCTGCATAAACAGCGACAGGAAATATACAACTTAAAACGGCTAATAAATATTTCATATTCCCCTCCATAGAATAAACTCAAACTTCTTTTTTACTCAATACTCTCTCTGCCGTGGTTTTAGCCACTTTATCCCTTAAATAAACCGGCATCGCTTCACCGACTGAAACGTCTAATCCACGCTGCATACCGACTGCACCCAACAATGCAATTTCACGACTATGTGGTAAATATTCAGCATCAAAGCCTTGTAATTGCTCTGCTAAACGTTCCTTTAATATCTGTTCATAACTTAACCAGCCTGAACCAATACCATAACCACTTAAACCCAAGGCATCAATCTCATTTGCAGGCTGTACAACTTCTTTGCCGATTAATTGAGCATAGCCCTCTGCATCACGCTGATACACTGCCCAATAAATTTCATTCATACGTGCATCAACAGCGGTAAAAATCGTGTCATGCGTCGTTTTTTGCAAACATGCCTGACTAATCGCAGCAAGCGTCGATACCCGTACCACAGGCAAATCCGCGCCATAAGCGATACCTTGAATAATACCCGTTGCAATGCGAATACCAGTAAATGAACCCGGTCCACAACCAAAGGCTAAGCCATCAAGTTGTTGCGGACGTAATCCCGCGTCGGCCATTAATTCATCAATCATCGGCAAAACTAACTGCGTATGAATACGCGGAGCCAATTGAAATCGCTCTTGTATTTCACCATCAATATATAAAGCAGCTGAACACGCTTCTGTTGCGGTATCAACCGCTAAAATTTTCATTTAGCCATTAACCGCTTCAATTACCGCTTCATAATCAGGCTCATGAGTGATTTCTTTGACTAATTCAGTATAAATCACTTCATCCTTATCATTGATAACCACCACCGCTCTCGCTGTTAAACCAGCAAATAAACTATCGGTAATTAATACCCCATAATCCGTCGCAAAACGTGAACGAAAACACGATAACGGTATCACATTTTTTAGACCTTCTGACTCACAAAAACGCCCTTGTGCAAACGGTAAATCTGCTGAAATCATCAGTACTACCGCATTATCAAATTTATTCGCCTTTTCATTAAAGGCTCTGGCAGATGCCGCACAAACAGGCGTGTCTAAACTAGGCACAATATTCAGTATTTTTAATTTTCCTGAATACGTTGCCAGATTAACCTCTCCTAAACGACCATCAACTAAATCAAACTTCAGGGCCTTGTCACCCACACGCGGCAATTCACCGCAGGTATTAATCACCATAATATCTTTAGCAGGTTTAAACGTTAGTTGTGCCATAGTTATCGCTCTCGTTTAGCTTTACGTTGTAAGGATTTTTTCTTTTCTTTGTAATGGGCGACCAAACGCTTACGCTTGTGCAATTGTCGATCACTAAGTTTATTTTTAACTTCTTTAAACGGATTTTTCGCTGATTTAAACACAATACGCACCGGCGTGCCTTCTAAGCCCAGTTTATCCCGATAATAATTCATTAAATAGCGTTCGTAGGCAGCGGGCAACAAATCAGTTTGATTACCATGCACCACAATAACGGGTGGATTACGCCCTCCCTGATGAGCATGTTTTAATTTAATCCGTCGTCCATTTATCATCGGTGGCTGATGAGCTGCCACTGCATCTTTTAAAATTTGCGTTAATACCGACGTGGACATATCCACCATCGCCGCATCATATAACTTATGCACCACATCAAATAACACCCCCACACCACTACCGTGTAAGGCTGAAATAGGATGTTTTTCAGCAAAACTTAAAAACGGCAATTTAACGTCTGTCTGGCGTTTAATCAGTTCACGCTGGGTAACACCCAAACCATCCCATTTATTAAAACCGATAATCAAAGAGCGTCCTGCCTCCAATACCATGCCTAATAAATGGGCATCTTGGTCGGTAATCCCTTCACTCGCATCAATTAAATAAATCACCACATTGGCTTTTTCTACTGATTGCAATGCCTTAATAATACTGAATTTTTCCACCACCAACGAGACTTTGGCACGGCGACGCATGCCTGCAGTATCAATTAAGGTATATTTTTTACCATTACGTTCAAACGGAATATACACACTATCGCGTGTTGTACCCGCTTCATCAAACACCACTACGCGTTCTTCGCCTAAAATACGATTAACCAACGTTGATTTACCCACATTTGGACGACCCACCACCGCAATCGACACGCCATGCTGTTTGATTTGTTCATCTAAATCAATCGGTGCTGCATCGGGCAATAAGGCACTGACCTTTGCCAATAAATCACCGACATTACGCCCATGAGTGGCCGCAATCGAAATCGGATTACCAATACCGAGCTGATGAAATTCAGCGGTAGCGACATCGGCATTAATGCCATCAATCTTATTAGTAATTAATAAAATGGGTTTACTTAAACGGCGTAACATTTCCGCAATCGCCGCATCGGCACTATTCATACCCTCACGTGCATCGACTAAAAATAGCACGATATCCGCTTCTTCTAATGCCAGTTCGACTTGACGTTTCGCCACCGCATCAATACCATCGACATCATCGGTAATACCACCGGTATCGACAACTAAATAGGCTCTATCGCCCCGTTTCACACGCCCATATTTTCTATCGCGGGTTAAGCCTGGATAATTCGCCACCAAAGCATCACGGGTACGGGTTAAATAATTAAATAAGGTCGATTTCCCAACATTGGGACGACCGACTAACGCAATAACAGGTAATGTCATTCTTTTTCCAAAATAATAATATATCCGCCTATTATCGCATATTGGTTATAATTAATTGAATGCAAAGCACATACTTAACAATAATAGAAGCATTCAGTCTATCACTAAATAACTTCTATAAGTTATGAAACTTTCAAGGAAATCATGAACTATACTGAAATTTTAAATGCCTTAAATACGGCGACTCTTTTTGATTTACACCGATTAAAATCAATAATTCAATTAGAACTTAAAAATCCTGACCGCATAAAAATTGTAGCCGCTCATGTAAAACCAAAACAAAATATCACTTATTTTGACCCTGACACCAATGATTTAATTGAAGCTGTGGTCATTAAAACAATGAAAACACGCTGTCTTGTTAGAAACAAGCTAGATCAAAAGCGTTGGAATATTCCTTTTTATTATATTAATTTGGAAGATGTTGACACTAATATTTATCAAAAAAAATCACAGCAAGGCCTGTCGAAACAAACTTTAAAAATAGGTGATACAGTTGGATTTAAAAATAAACAACACGAAGATACCTACGGTCAAATTATCCGTCTCAATCCAAAAACAGTCACTATCATTGTCAGTCCAGACGATACATGGCGAGTTTATTATCAACATTTATTTTCTGTGTTAGATGCTGACACAAGCAATACAGATTATCTGCCTAATATTCCCTAAAACAACAACGCCTTAACCGCTGCTAATTCACCATCCGTCGCATAAACATACACGATATTATCAATGATAACAGGCTGGGCGATAATCGGTTCATCGGTAATTTCAATCCGCGCCAATAAACGCCCATCAGTTTTAGATAGCCAATGTAAATAACCTTCAAAATCACCTACGACGACATAATCACCATAAATAGCGGGCTGGGAAAGCTGGCGTTGATGTAAATCGGTTTGTTTCCAATATGATGCCCCATTACGCTGGTCGAGTTGCCACATATCGCTACTCGCATCACTTAAATATAAATAACGCTCGTCAGCCGTTAAACCATAAAGACTTGAAATGGCTTCATTACGCCATAAAATATCACCATCTAACGCACTAGCAGCATTAATACCGCTGTTATAACTACCGATAAAAACCGTATTATCTTTTAAAATAGGGGTGCCATTTAAATCTGTTAAGCGCTCAACTTCAGAACGGCCATGCGGAACCGCAACACTGCTTTCCCATAAATAACCCCCATCGACTGTTTTTAACGCCGCTAATTTACCATCAGCATAGGCAATAATCATCACGTCATCTTTAACAACCGGAGAGCCATTACCACGAATACTTAAAGCAGGTGTATGATGACCGACTGTCCATAACAGCTTACCATCCGCTTTATTCAAGCTGCTCACTTGACCATCAACACTACGAATCACCACGCTATTATCAACAACTAAGGGCAATGCTAATACTTCACTGGAAACCGTCTGTTTCCAAATTGCAGCCCCTGTCTTAGCATTCAACGCCAATACTTCTGCTTTACTGGTGCCGACCAACAGCATCTCACCTGCAATAACCGGCCCCGATGAAATGGCTAAATCAGTCTCTACTTCCCATAATAATTCACCATCCAGCCTATTACGGGCTTGGATTAAACCATCATGGTCAGCAATAATGACTTGCGTCTCATTCACAGCAGGCACTAAATTTAAATTTAATTCGTCTGTGCCTAAACCATCCGATTCATCCCAAATGATGTCTAATTTTATTTCAGCCTGATAATCGGTTAATTCAGCAGGGGGTTCAGCATTATCCCCATCACTAAATAACTCATCAATCGCATCACCCATAGGCTGAAATGTCGCACAGCCTGAGACACTCGCCACACATAAGGCAGTGATTAAACCGCGTTTTAAACCCTCGATTAGCACCGTTTTATCCTTCCGCTAAACTTAAATCATCTAATTTAAACTGTAATAAAGGTGAACTCGCCCCTGCTTTTAAAGCGGCTTGATAGGCTGTTCTGGCTTCACCAATCCGTGCCATCGCCACGTATAAGTCACCTTTTAATTCTTCGTAAATACCTTCAAAGCCTTCAATCGTTGCTTGGTCAACCCCTGCAATCACTTGTAAGCCCTGTTCATAGGTTTTATCTGCAAGCAACACCCGAATTAAACGCGTCCGTGCAATATGTTGAATGGTCATATCATCAGTGATGCTCATCGCCTGTGATAATAAGGCTTGTGCACCTTTTAAATCTTTCTGCTCTACTTTATCTTTTGCTTCAAATAACAATCCATAGGCACTATAAGCGGTTGCACTAAAATTAACGCTCAGTTTTCCCGCTAATTTTTCAACCGATTCATCTTTATCTGCAACATCCGCTTTAAGTAGTTTTTCATAGATGCCAGATGCTTGCTGCATTTTATCTTTTTGGTAGCTTTCCCAAAAATTCCAGCCACCCATAATCACAATTGATGCAATCGTGCCGCTAATTACCGAGGACTTATTCTCTTTCCACCAGCCCTTTAAGGCTTCAACTTGCTCTTCTTCAGTATCGTAAATTTCCATTATCGTCCTTTTATTTATTTAATAAGCTGATGAGTGCGGCTTGTGACAAAGTTTGCTGTTCATCTTGCGTACGCAAAAATTTAACACCCACAACGTCATTATTGACTTCATCTTCGCCTAGAATTAAGGCGTAATCCGCACCACTTTTATCGGCTTTTTTAAACTGACTTTTAAAACTACCGCCCCCACAATGCATTTGTAATTTTAACTGCGGCAAAGCATCACGCAATTTTTCTGCCAATACCAACCCCGCTTTTTCAGCCACGTCACCGACTAAAATTAAATAGGCATCCACAGGTTTAACAGCTGTTGTATCACCACAGGCTTCTAATAATAGTAATAAACGCTCCATACCCATTGCGAAACCCACCGCATGATTGGCTTTACCGCCTAACTGCTCAATTAAACCGTCATAACGTCCGCCCGCACAAATCGTCCCTTGCGAGCCTAATTCAGTGGTTACCCATTCAAATACGGTTTTACTGTAATAATCTAAACCTCTGACTAATCGTGGATTTAAAGTATAAGCAATATTTAACGCCGTTAAACGCGAGGTTAAGGTTTCAAAATGTGCCTTGCTTTCCTCACCTAAAAAATCTATTAAGCTCGGTGCATTTTCAACCAATACCTTCATAGCAGGATTTTTAGTATCTAAAATACGTAAGGGATTTTTATGTAAACGACGTTGACTATCTTCATCGAGCAATTCAGGTTGCTGCTCAAAATAAGAAATCAATTTATCTCGATAAACTGCACGCTCTTCAATCGTGCCTAACGAATTTAACTGTAATTCAACCTTATCTTGAATGCCTAAACGCTGCCAAAAACGATGACTGAGTAAAATTAATTCCGCATCAATATCTGCACTCGCCATACCGTAGGTTTCAACACCCAGTTGAATAAACTGACGATAACGTCCCTTCTGCGGACGTTCATAACGAAACATCTGCCCATAATACCAAAGACGATGCACTTGATTATGTAATAAACCATGTTCTAAACACGCTCGCAAACAACCAGCGGTGCCTTCAGGACGCAGCGTTAACGAATCCTCATTTCTATCATTAAAGGTATACATTTCCTTTTCAACAATATCCGTGACTTCACCGATAGAACGTTTAAATAACTCTGTTTTCTCCACAATTGGCAGCCGTATTTCACTGTAACCATACGCCGCTAAAACCTCACGTAATTGCTGTTCAACAAATTGCCATTTGGGAGTTTGTGTAGGTAAGACATCATGCATGCCTCGAATTGCTTGAATTGTGTTCGCCATAATCTATCGTTAATAATGTCGTTTTAAAGTTTCTGCGTACTGTGAAAAAGGATAACGGCGAATTAACTCTAACTCGTATTTTTCAACCATCTTTTTATCCCCTAACGCTTGTTCTATTTTAATTGCTTGCTGCAATCCTGCTAGTGTATGCCCTGCTGCGGTTAAATAACGTTCAATAAAACCTCGTGCAGACATAAAATCTTGCTTAGAAACTCGTATTTTCGCCATCGCTAACAAGCAAGGCGTATAATCCGCTTTTAATTGTAAGGCTTGATAAAATTTTATTTCCGCTAATTTAGGCTGTTGTTTTTGTAAATCTTCATTGCCTAAATAATAATACGCCACCCATTTATTTTTAAAAAACGGGGCCTTTATAATTTTATTAAATGCCAATAACGCCTCTTCTTTACGCTGTTGCCCCAATAAAAAAACCGCATAATCCGTTAAAATATTAAAATCAGTCGGTGCCAATAGCATTGCTTTATCAAAATAAAATTGCGCTTTTTCAGGTAAATGGCGACGTACATAAATCAACGCCATCACTTGATAAGTCATCGCATTTTTAGCATCAATCTCTAATGACTTTTTTAAGTTATCTTCGGCATATTCATAGCGTCCCAATTTATAATACGCTAAGCCTAATTCCGTAAGTGTCTTGGCTTTTTCTTTTAAAGGACGCTCTACCTCTACTGCTTTTTCAGGCTCCACATAAACAGTCGCTTTATCATCTGTTGCGGCACATGCCGTTAGCAAACAACTCGCGATTATGGCACTTACTTTTAACGTCACTGTACGCCCTCCGCTGCTTTTAATTTTTCTGCACGACGACTTTTATCTTTCACTTTTCCAACTAATTGTCCACACGCCGCATCAATATCTTCACCACGGGTTTTACGAATCGTAGTGACAATACCTGCTTTATGCACAATATCTCGAAAACGCAAAATCACATCCCGAGAAGAACATTTATAATCGGTATTCGGAAAAGGATTAAAGGGAATTAAATTCATTTTTGAAGGCGTATTTTTCAACAATTTCACCAACGCTCTCGCATCAGCGGCTGAATCATTAATACCGTCTAACATCACATATTCAAAGGTGATAAAACCTCGTGGTGAGGTTTCGATATATTTATTACAGGCCGCCATTAATTCTTTTAATGGATATTTTTGATTAATCGGGACTAAAATATCACGCACCGCATCAGTGGGTGCATGCAATGATACCGCCATACTGACATCACATTGTTCTGTTAATCGGTACATCGCTGGCACAACGCCTGAGGTGCTGATAGTCACACGACGTTTTGATAAACCAAATGCAAAATCTTCGGTCATCAAATTCATTGCTGCTACGACACTATCAAAATTTAACAGTGGCTCGCCCATGCCCATCATCACTACATTAGTAACGCGTCCCTGATCACCCATACGTTCATTAGCCGCCATCAGCTGACCAATAATTTCTGCGGTACTTAAATTACGATTAAAGCCTTGTTGTGCCGTCGAACAAAAGGTACACGCTAATGCACAGCCTACTTGCGAGGAAACACATAAAGTCGCTCGATTATCTTCAGGAATATAAACTGCTTCAACTTTATTGCCGCCACCCATTTCCACCACCCATTTACGGGTACCATCACTGGCAATTTGTTCGAAAATAATTTCAGGTGCCACAATACAGCAGTTTTCGTTTAAATAAGCCCGCAAAGACTTACTTAAATTAGTCATTAAATCAAAATCTGTCTCGCCCAGTTGATGAATCCATTTTATCAATTGAGTGGCTCGAAAAGGCTTTTCGCCAATCTCGACAAAAAAGGCTTGCATGCCTTTTCTGTCAAAATTGAGCAGATTGATTTTTTCCTTATTAACGGATGCGGTCACAAAGTTCAGCATCTGAGAAGAAATAAGCAATTTCACGTGCCGCTGATTCAGCAGAATCAGAACCATGTGCTGCATTTTCATCAATACTGGTTGCGAAATCAGCACGAATAGTGCCTGCATCAGCATCAGCAGGGTTAGTTGCTCCCATTAAATCACGATTTTTTAAAATTGCGCCTTCGCCTTCTAACACTTGCACCATTACAGGGCCTGATGTCATGAAAGACACTAAATCATTGAAAAAAGGACGCTCACTATGCTCAGCATAAAAGCCTTCTGCTTTTTCTTTAGTGAGTTGCATCATTTTTGCTGCAACAATGCGTAAACCATTTTTTTCAAAACGACTATAAATTTCACCAATGTTATTAGCCGCAACTGCATCAGGTTTTACGATAGAAAAAGTACGTTCTACTGCCATTTTTTTAAACTCCAAAATTAAAATAAATTACTAAAAAATATCTGATTTCATGTTTAAACATAAAATCGGAATAAGGTTTGCTCAATACTGTATTAGTGAGCTAATTTAGCACTTGCAATACGATTTAAACTAACGCCCGTTTCAATCGCTTCTAAGGCTAAATTTCTATGTACATCAGGTGGAATACGCACCATAAATTTACCACTATAGTGGCGTAATGATACGGGCAAGGGAACTGACTCATCATTTTCAAGCATATCTTCTATACATATTTTTACGACTGAATGAATGCCTTTTAGGGTTTCCTCAGAGGTTTCTGCTAACCAGCTTAAACCTGGAAATTCCACACATAAACCCAAGAATTCACCATCGTCTTCAGACCATGTCACTTTATAAGTATATTTTTCAAAATTAGGCACCATTTTTCACCTCAAATTTATCTATCGCAAGCAATACTTGCTTTACTTGATAAGGTTTTGCTTTCCCTTTACTATTTTGAATATTAACTCGCGGATTTCCTTCCCAGGGTGTTTTATAAATACAATGACTACTGCCACTTTGCCTTGCTTCACCAAAATAAAATTCACATACTTTTTGAAGTTCACTAAAACGAATGCTTTTTGCATTCGCCCGCATGTGCTTAATTATTTTTTCTATATCATTCATCTTTTTATAATATCATTATTGATACTATAAATAAAAAATATCTGACTTTATGTCCTTGCATAAAATCGGAATAAGGTTTGCTCAATATACTTCCTTACGATGAGCAACGCGGATAATCGTCACTAATAAAACTGCATTTTCTTTAAAATACACGATTCGATAATTACCTGAGCGTTTTCTATATTTTCCCTGATGTTTTCCTTTCAAGGCTTTATCGTGCAAAAAATCACCACTTTCTAATGATTTAATTTTCAACCAGATTGCTTTTTGATCAACTTTAGGAATCTTTGACAACTCTTTAACGGCTGACTTTTCAATAACAACTTGATACCGCATTACAATTCTAACTGAGTTGCAACCTGTTCTAAAGTATAGACTTCAGACTTACCTTGCTTAAGTAAATCAATTCTTCGGTCTGCAATCATTTCATCCAAGCTATCCAAATAACAAGCGACTGCCTTTTCAATTAAATAAGTTCTTGAATACTCTAATTCAGCAGCATAATCATCTAACTCGATTAATAATCCTTCTTCTATCTGAATATTAATTGCTTTTTTCAATCCATCATCTCAATCACTAAGGCATCTCATCAAATTCTTCGCCTTCTCTTTCCGGCTCCATTAAGTCTTCTTTGCTCACTCCTAAAACTAACACCAAAGGGCTAGCGACAAAAATTGAAGAATAAGTTCCAATCACTACACCGATTAATAAGGCAATCGCGAAATTATGAATAATCTCGCCACCCAATAACGCCAAAGCAATCAACACTAATAACGTGGTAATTGAGGTCATTAAGGTACGGCTTAAAGTTTGATTTAATGAAGTATTCATTACTTCTTCAGACGAACCAGCACGCAATAAACGAAAATTTTCACGAATACGATCATAAACCACAATGGTATCATTTAATGAATAACCGATTACCGCTAAAATAGCCGCTAAAACCGTTAAATCAAACTCTAACTGTAACACTGAAAAAACGCCCAGTGTAATAATCACATCATGCAATAATGCCGCCACTGAGCCTAACGAAAATTTATACTCAAACCGCCATGCCACATAGATTAAAATACCAAACATCGAATACAGCAACGCTAATCCACCATCTTCGGTTAATTCATCACCCACTTGCGGGCCAACAAATTCCACACGACGCATATCACCTTTTTCTGACATAGCAACACTCATTGCAGCCACTACTTCAGTGCTTAATTCAGCATTACTCAAGCCTTCTTTCGGCTTGATGCGAATTAAAACTTCTTTAGCCGTGCCAAAATGTTGTACTGTGGCATCATCAAAACCCGCAGTTGCTAAACCTGCACGCATCGCCTTTAAATCAACGGATTTGTTATAACCTACTTCAACTAAGGTACCGCCGGTAAAATCAATCCCCAGCTTTAAGCCTTGAAAAGCTAATGAGCTAATCGCAACAATCAATAAAAGCCCTGAAAAAATAGCGGCAAAATGACGTTTACCTAAAAAATTAATATTTTGTTTCATATTTATCGTCTTTAATTAAATAGAGAGCTTTTCAACACGTTGACCACCATACACCCAGTTAATCACCATACGCGAGCCTAAAATGGCAGTAAACATCGAGGTTAAAATACCAATCGCCAAGGTAATCGCAAAGCCTTTAATCGCACCGGTACCAAAACCAAATAATACTAATGCCACTAATAAGGTGGTGATATTCGCATCAAAAATAGTCGCAAACGCTTTTTCATAGCCGAGAAAAATGCTACTCTGCGGTGCATTACCACTGGCTAATTCTTCTTTGATACGCTCAAAAATTAATACGTTTGCATCAACTGCCATGCCGACCGTTAATACAATCCCTGCAATACCCGGTAAAGTTAGCGTCGCTTGTAACATCGATAACACCGCAATAATGACCACTAAATTAAAACTTAAGGCTAAATTAGCAATCAAACCAAATACTTTATAGTACAAAGCCATAAACACTAATACTAACGCAAAGCCTACCACGACTGACATCACACCTTTATTAATATTATCTTGCCCTAAACTTGGTCCCACGGTACGTTCTTCAACAATTTCCACAGGAGCAGCTAATGCTCCTGCTCGTAGTAATAATGATAATTTACGTGCTTCTTGAGGACTATCTAAACCAGTAGTTTGAAATCGTTTACTAAAATTATCACGAATGGTTGCAATGCTAATCACTTCTTCAATTTTTTCTTTACGACGTACTTTTTTACCTTTCACTATTTTAGTCAGTGTTTTTTGCTCAATAAACACCACCGCCATCGGTTGACCAATATTATCTTGAGTAAACTTACCCATTTTCTTCGCACCGACACCATTCAAGGTAATGCTCACCGAAGCCGAACCATTCTGATCTATCCCAGATGAAGCACCCACAATTTGGTCACCGGTAATAATAACGCGTCTTTTAAGTAATACCGGCGCTTTACTGCCACGCTCATAATATAACTTTGAACCGACTGGAATACGCCCTGATAACGCACGCTGTACATCATGTTCGGTATCCACTTTACGATATTCCAACGTAGCTGTCGTGCCTAAAATTTCTTTCGCTTGCGTGGTATCTTGCACACCCGGTAATTGCACCACAATACGGCTATCACCTTGTTGCTGAATAACCGGTTCAGACACCCCTAATTCATTCACTCGATTACGCAAGGTGGTAATATTCTGCGATAAAGCGAATTTTTTAATCGCTTTGACTTCCGCTTCTGATATTTTTAGAAATACCACCAGCTCCTCATCTTTGGAGCTTAAGTCTAATTTGCGAAATTCTTTATTCAATAAAGTCATCGCCGCTTGTTTATCGTCTGCATTACGCAACACAACCTTGATTGAACCTTTATCTTGAGCGACAGATTTATAACGTATTTTTGCCATGCGTAAAGCCGCACGTACATCATTATTATAACGTTCATCAGCCTGCTTAAGTGCCGCAACCATATCCACTTCAAGTAAAAAATGCACCCCACCGCGTAAATCTAAGCCTAAATACATCGGTTTAGCGCCTAAATTACGCAACCAATCAGGGGTTGCAGGGGCTAAATTTAACGCGACATTATACTGACTCGCAGTATCTTCACGTAAAATCTCCGCCGCACGCATCTGCTCATCGGTATTATTAAAACGCACTAATATTTTTTTCGTGCCTTGTAATTCAATGGCTTTAGGCGTAATTTTTCTTAAATTTAAGGTGCTGGTAATTTTAGCGACTTCTGATTCAGATAAATCCGTAGCGCTTCCCTGTGTTACTTGTAATGCAGGGTCATCACCAAATAAATTGGGCAAGGAATAAAGAATACCAAAAACTAAAACAATGAGAATGAGTAAATTCTTCCAAAAAGGGAAATGGTTTTGCATGAGTGGTCCATCAGGATAAACAGTGACTAACGTTGATTCCGCGCCAGTTTTATTATAATTTTGAAAAGGATAAGTTCAGCGTTACCGCATGACTTACCCTTAAATATATAGTCGTAATTACTTTGATTTTTTTGTTTGTGCTTTATAGGTGCCTTTAGGCATCACACTACCTACTTGATGACGTTGCACCTGAATCACCACATTTGGTGCGATTTCAACTTGTGCAAAACTATCATTCAACCCAACCACTTTACCTAACACGCCACCGTTGGTTACGATTTCAGCACCAACTGCCATCACCTCTAGCATTTGCTTATGTTCTTTAGTGCGTTTTGCTTGAGGTCTTAGAAAAATAAAATAAAAGAAAATCAAAATTCCTAATGGAAACAACATACCTTCCCAGCCTGGTTGTTGTACTGCTGGTGCGGCTTCTGCCATTGCATCTGAAATAAAAAAACTCATAACGTCCCCAAATATCGTTTATAACGTAGACATAAAAATTTTTCTATTATGGCATATTTGGTACAACTTTACCGCGTAGTTGATAAAACTGTTTAATATACGCCGTAAATCGTTGTTCACTAATCGCTTCTCGTACTTCACTCATCAAATTTAAGTAATAATGTAAATTATGAATGGTGTTTAAACGTGCTCCTAAAATCTCATTACATTTATCTAAATGGCGTAAATATGACCGCGAATAATGTTGGCAAGTATAGCAATCACAATTTTCATCGAGCGGCTTAGTATCCAAACGATACTGTGCATTACGAATTTTAATCACCCCTGTTGAGGTGAAAATATGCCCATTACGCGCATTACGACTCGGCATCACGCAATCAAACATATCCACGCCACGTCTGACCGCTTCAATCAAATCTTCAGGTGTGCCAACGCCCATTAAATAACGCGGTTTATCGGTAGGTAAATGCGGATGTACGGCATCTAAAGTTGCCATCATTTCATCTTTGGGTTCGCCAACAGACAAGCCGCCAATCGCATAACCATCAAAACCAATATCCACTAGCCCTTTAATCGATTCATGACGCAAATGCTCATACATGCCGCCTTGCACAATGCCAAATAAGGCGTTGGGATTATCGCCGTGCGCTTTTTTGCTACGTTCAGCCCAGCGTAACGATAACCGCATCGAATCCGCCGCTTCTTGCACAGTGGCAGGATACGGGGTACATTCATCAAAAATCATCACAATATCAGAGCCTAAATCACGCTGTACCTGCATCGACTCTTCCGGCCCCATAAAAATTTTATGGCCATCAATCGGTGATTTAAAGGTCACGCCCTCTTCGGTGATTTTCCGTAAATCGCCCAAGCTAAACACTTGAAATCCCCCTGAATCCGTTAAAATCGGTCCTTGCCATGCCATAAAATCATGCAAATCACCGTGGGCTTTAATGACATCCATTTCAGGACGCAGCATTAAATGAAAAGTATTACCCAAAATAATTTGCGCGCCCATGTCGGTTAATTCATGCGGACTCACCCCTTTTACCGTGCCATAGGTTCCCACAGGCATAAAAATAGGCGTTTCAATCACGCCTCTATCAAAGGTTAAACGCCCACGGCGTGCATGGTTTTCTGTTGTTAATAAATCAAATTGCATAATAATGGCTGTTTTAATAAACGGTATCGTGATGACCGATATTGATTAAAGTAATTTTGTTATCGCTAATCATCATTTCTAAACTAATACGGTAAGACATATTAATGGAAACGGACTGTAAAGGTTTAAGTTTTCCTTGTAACGCATGTAACCGCAAAGAAGGATGAGCAGGATTAACTTCTAATAATTGCAGTGTTTTTAAATACTGCTTTTTTAATTCTGGATGACGTTTGATAAAATGTGAGGCTCGACGGTTATAGTGTTTGGTAAAAACCAATGTATAACTCATTCCATCTTTTCCAAACGCACCAAATGTGCCTCTGGTGATTCTTCAACAAAATCCCCTTTTTCTAAATCAGCTTGAGACTCTATGATTGCTGCACTTAATTCACATTCACGTAAATATTGATAATGTTCTATATCCACCACCACAAATTTCTGCTTGCCTCGAATAGAAATAACGACCTCTAACTCTTTATCCAAAGCAGCCTGAATAACCGATACACCTTTAGTTTTTAATTCATTCGCACTAATCGTATTCATTAATAACCTATAAAAAACTTCAATCGTATGATTTATAATATTTTACTATCAAGTCTTTTTACCATCATCACTTATTTTTTCAATATACGCCAAACTCTTATCCACAATCACCAATAATTCAGGCGTTGTACGCATAATATCAACAAATACATCTTGCAAGCCATCATCTAAATATTCATGCACAATATCATTGCGAATATCTTTAATTTCTCGAATAATGTTTACATCGTCAAAAAAACCGCGTTTATGGGCACGATTCACCACATCAACCAGTGTACCTTGGGTTTCAAATTCCACATCATCTAAACAGCGAAACACTTTACGTACCAAAAAATCAATAGTGCGTGCATAACGACTACACAGGTTTTCAAATTGATTAAACTGCTCAATATCAAATTTTTCAACATTAGTTAAAGGTTTGATTTGTTGATAAGAATAATCCAGCCAAAAACGCTGCTTTACCAGTGAAGCATTTAATTCCTGCAAATAATCCAAACTCATAACAACACTGCCTCCAGTTGTATCATTTTAATGAACGCTTGATTATCCGCTCCATTATCAATCACTAAATCTAATTTTTGCTCACCAAACTGCTGACAAAATTCACCGCGAATATGTCGCAAATCACGACGGCTTAAATGCTGTGATTGAATCAAAATATCAATATCGCCACCGCGTTGATTATCATCCACACGACTACCAAATAAAAACACCTCTGCGGTGTTATCTAAGCTCTGTATTGATTGTTTAAGAATCTTTATTTCAGTGATTGTTAAACGCACTTTTTTTCCATCAATAGCATTACACCATGCTCGGTACAGCCGAAATTAATGGCTGAATATGTAAAGTCGGTTTATGTGTGGATAAATCAAAGCTATTCTGTAAATTTAACCAAAATTCAGGGGTGGTACTCAGGGCTTCGGAAAGCAACCAAGCGGTATTCGCTGAAATACCCCGCTTACCTCGCACTACTTCATTAATTCTTTGTATAGGAATACCCATATGAGTGGCTAATGCTTTTTGCGTAATACCCAGCGGCTCAATAAATTCTTTCAATAAAATAATGCCAGGATGAGTTGCTGTTCTATGCGTTGGTACCATTTTTATCCCCTAATTAATGATAATCAATGATTCGTACATCATAGGCATTTAATCCCTGCCACCTAAACACAATACGCCATTGTGAGTTAATACGAATACTATAAAATTCTGAAAAATTGCCTTTTAAACGCTCCAGTCTATTTCCAGGTGGTGAACGTAAATCATCAAGTAACTGTGCCGCATTTAAAATATCAAGTTTATAACGCGCAAGCTCTAAAATTTGCTGTGGCAATTGTCGAACACGCCGACTAGATATGCCGTGATACAAATCTTCAGTCGCTTTATCTGCAAAGGATATAATCATGAAATCATAATAACGAATACACGGTATTCATGCAATATATTGCCTACTCATTATTATATTAAATTTCAAATTAATTTTGGGGCGTAGGCTTTAGCCTACACTGTCTAACAAAAAGTAGGCTTAAGCCTACGCCCCAAAACCTAAAAAACAAAAAAGAAAAATCACTGTCCTACCCGCACCAGCCTCACATGACTCTGATA
>ENA-ORXI01000958-ORXI01000958.1-sediment-metagenome-genome-assembly--contig:-NODE-958-length-23406-cov-11.685670_pt1 | contig 23406 bp, 23 predicted proteins | sample MGYA00237861_ERZ511468 | MGnify/ENA primary metagenome ERZ511468 (study PRJEB26299, sample SAMN06266213) | sediment metagenome | isolation source: Hudson Canyon methane seep mesocosm | place...
TGCCATTAAGTTAAGGGTATAGTTATTGGGGCGCAGTGCTTTAGCCTGCTAATTTCAGCAATGAAAGCAGGCTAAAGCACTGCGCCCCATTCTTGTATTGCTCTTAACTTAATGGCTGTGACGCAGGACCGTGGGAATCAGAGCTCCATGTCTTAGGATGTTTGGGGGAGGGCTTGTCAGCTTTGGGTGTACCGGAAAAGCAAGCCTAAATGGCCTGTTTTCGTCGGTACATCCTAAGCATTGTATGAAGGTGAGGAGTAAATAGTTGTTTAATTGGTATTAAAAGTAAACTGTCCTTCAGAAACCATTACCGCTTCACCACCGACTCTAAGGTTTAGGGTATCTTCGCCTTTATGATCCATTTCCAGGTTAATAATACTGCGGCGTGTTTTTTCATCCCCTCTTTGCACGGCAAAGGTATAGGTACCTTTTTGCATATGATCAAAAGAACATAAAAATGCAGCTAATGTGGGTATTACTGTTCCGGCAGGAGGATCATCATTAACACCAATGTTGGGCCCTACTAAACGCACAGCAAAATCAGAATCTTGTGTTGGTGTTTTAGGTGAGACTAATAATATTTCTTGTGCCGCTGTTTGTGGCGCAATAGATTGACTCCATGCCGCAAAGTCGAATTTAGCCTCGCGTAGTGTTTCGTAATAAAAGGTTGGGACGACTAAATAAGGTACTCCGCAAGAAACCAGGCGGGTTGAGTATTTTTTATTATCTATATACGCTGCATCAATCCCTAAAAAGCTAGATAACTCGGTCTCAGTCGGGGTGAAGTAATCAACAATAGGGGAGACTGTCCGGTTATATTGGATAAAACTGGGTTTATTATCAGCAAACGTGACGTTGGCTTGAATTTGGCCGGCATTTTGATGAAATATAACCGGGGTATGACCGTCACTGATAGTCAATTTATTGCAGGACCCTAAGGTGTATGCAGCAGCAATAATGGGATGTCCTGCTGTATCAATTTCACCCGCTGGAGAGAATATTTTCATCAGAAAATGATTGTCTTGATTTTCCATTTTGGATAAAAAGACGGTTTCTGTCAGGTTTAATTCGCTAGCAATTAAAGACATTTGGCGATTATCAAGACCGGTAGCATCAGGAAAAACAGCAACTTGTGCACCATTGAAGGCCTGGTTGGTGAATACGTCGGTAATATAATAGGTGTAATTCATAGTGTTATCCCTCTAGGCTGACTTCTACGCGATCATTTTCTATACGAATCGCATAGACATCATTTTTAACCGTTTCGTCTTCAAAACAAACACCGGTTAACAGGCTGTAATGTTGCTTATATAAAGGTGAGCAAATCATCGGTTCACCTTTTATATCACCTAATAAACCACGTGATAAAACATGAACTTTACCAAAAGGGTCGTAATTATTAATGGCGTAAACAGCGTTTTCTTTTGGCATATAAAAAATGGCCACTTGTTTGTCTTCTACTAAAGCGCAGATGCCAGAATCAGCTTGTAAATCATCGACTGCACAAATATCAATCCATTTTGTCATTATACTTCCTCCGTTACAGCAGCATGTTTACGTTCTTGTTCATTAGCTGGACGAATTTGTCCGCGCTCTTCAACGAATAGAATGTTATCGTCAGTTTTATCACTGTTAATAAAAGTGCGGAAACGTTTTAATTTAGATTCATCAGCAATCGTGGTTTTCCACTCACACTGGTAATTATTAACCACGTTTTGCATTTGATCTTCTAGTGATGAACAGATACCTAGTCTGTCATCAATAACCACAGATTTTAAATAATCTAAACCGCCTTCCATATTTTCCATCCACACTGAGGTGCGTTGTAAACGGTCTGCTGAACGGACATAAAAAGTTAATACCCGATCTATATATTTAATTAAGGTTTCTTTATCTAAATTAGTGGCGAATAAATCAGCGTGGCGAGGTTTCATGCCGCCATTACCACAAACATACAGATTCCAGCCGCCTTCAGTTGCAATCACACCGATATCTTTACTTTGTGCTTCTGCACATTCACGGGTACACCCTGATACAGCAAACTTGATTTTATGCGGGGAACGTAGGCCTTTATATCTGTTTTCAAGTTCAACAGCCAGGCCAACACTGTCATCAACACCAAAACGGCACCAGGTACTACCTACACAAGATTTAACGGTTCTTAATGATTTACCGTAAGCGTGGCCTGATTCAAAACCCGCAGCAATTAATTCTTCCCAGATTAATGGCAGTTGATCAACACGTGCACCAAATAAATCAACCCGTTGTCCGCCTGTGATTTTGGTATAAAGCTTATATTTCTTGGCAATTTGACCCACAGCAATTAAGCCATCAGGTGTGACTTCACCCCCTGTCATACGAGGAACGACCGAATAGGTACCATCCTTTTGCATATTCGCCAAGAAAGTATCGTTGGTGTCTTGTAAGCTAAGGTGCTCTTGCTTAAGAATATAATCGTTCCAGTAGGACGCTAAAATAGAACCAACGGCTTGTTTACATATTTCACAACCATTACCGCCATTACCATGTCTTTCTAATAAGGTATCAAAGTCCTTAATGTCTTCAACCATGATGATGTTGTACAAATCACGGCGGGTATGAGCAAAGTGTTCACAAATATCTGTGCTGACAGCAATACCTGATTTTTCTAATTCACTATCTAAGACTGATTTTAATAAGGCAGAACAACCACCACAGCCTGTTGCTGCTTTTGTTTCTGCTTTTATTGCGCCCATTGATGAACATCCGTTCTCAATTGCTGAGCAAATTTGCCCCTTAGTCACATCAAAACAGGAACAGATTTGGGCAGAAGCGGGCAGGGCATCAGGACCTAAACCGACTGATTCATCGGAACGGCCTGGTAGGATTAAGGTATCGGGATGCTCTGGTAAATCAATACTATTTAAGGTGTATTGCAATAAGGTGCCGTAACCTGAAGCATCGCCCACTAACACGGCACCCAGTAATTTCTTTTTATCCTGGCTAACCACAAGACGTTTGTATATTTCGTCTGCACCATTTTGGTAGGTATAAACTAAAGCACCTTCTGTATTCGCATGCGCATCACCAATACTGGCAACATCAATACCATTCAGTTTTAACTTGGTGCTCATGTCGGCACCGGCAAATTCAGCTTCTTGTTCTGATAAATGGGCGACGACTGTACGAGCCATATTGTAACCAGGTGCTACCAGGCCAAAGGTCTGCTCATTCCATACCGCACATTCACCAATCGCATAAATATCAGGGTCAGAGGTTAAGCATTGGTTGTTAATAACAATACCGCCACGAGCACCGACTTCTATGCCACTTTTACGTGCGATTTCATCACGAGGACGAATACCTGCTGAAAACAGGATAATATCTGTTTCAAGATGGCTGCCATCAGCAAACAGCATTTTGTGTTTGCATTCAGTACCATCAACAATTTTTTGGGTGTTTTTGCTCGGTAGTACTGAAATATCAAGCGCTTCGATTTTATCAGCCAGCATCTGTGCGCCACCTGCATCAAGCTGGGCAGACATTAAGCGAGGAGAAAACTGAATCACATTGGTTTCAAGCTTTAAGTCTTTTAGTGCTTTAGCTGCTTCCAGACCTAATAAGCCACCACCCACAACCGCACCAACCTTTGAATCTTTCGCTGCAGCTGTTAGCGCTTCTAAATCTTCAATAGTACGGTAGACAAAGCAGTTTTCCCTGTCATGGCCTTCAACAGGCGGCACAAAAGCATAAGAGCCTGTGGCTAAAACAAGTTTGTCATAACTAATTGTCAAGCCTTGTGCAGAGGTAACGACTTTTTTGGCTTTATCAAAGCTTACGGCCTTATCACCCAGATGAATCTTGATGTTGTTTTCTTCAAAAAAACCATCAGTCACCATGGATAGGTCTTCTGCAGATTTACCTGAAAAGAATTCAGTTAAATGTACGCGATCATAGGCAGGGCGCACTTCCTCACAGAAAGTTACAATCTGGTAATTATCTTTGATATTACTGGCAACAAGGCTTTCTAAAAAGTTATGTCCAACCATACCATTGCCGATAACAACTAGCGTTTGTTTTTTGCTCATGCAATCCTCTATTAAATAGGTAGTCTTATTTATCTTGTGTTAAGCATATAGTATGCCATTTTATAAGTTGCTGTATTAAAAGGTATTAAGCGTCGTTGATCTATAAAAAAACATTTATTCGCTTCATTTTGGTGCGTTTGTAGTGCTAAGTTGTGCGGTGATGGTTTATTTTAAATTAAGTAGCATATTAACTTACTTGGTTTTCTTGTATGAACAACTATTTTGATTTTTTTTGGTGCGTTATGGAGGTCTCTTGCACATAAAGGGTGCTAAATATGCTCGGCTATTGGGGCAGTTAGCTTGTAATATTAAGATATAAATAACCTATAAAACAATAGCATATGTGTGTTATGGGTTTTGGTATAGTATTTGCTTTACTTGGTTTAGGTGCTTTAACACGTTATTTAATTTAATCTTCCAACCTATATAGAGAAACTATGTCTTATTTAGAACCCACGGAATTTGTTACTAAAATGGTAGACGCTGGTGAAGCCAAAGTCTACATGTCAACCAAAGATACTTTGATTCGAGCCTTTATGGCGGGAGCAACTCTGGCACTTGCCGCAGTATTTGCGATTACTGTTGCGGTAAAAACAGGCTCTCCTTTATTAGGTGCCGTGCTTTTCCCTGTTGGCTTTATTATGTTGTATCTAATGAAGTTTGATTTGCTAACAGGTGTATTCACATTGGTGCCACTTGCTCTTTTAGATAAAAGGCCAGGGGTTACCTTTGGTCAGGTGATGCGCAACTGGGGCTTGGTATTTACAGGTAACTTTGCCGGTGCTTTAGCGGTTGCTTTTATGATGTCTTTTATTCTAACCGTCGGCTATAACACTGATGGTGGGGCTATCGCGTCAAAAGTAGGCTCAATTGGTGAAGCCAGAACTTTAGGTTATAAAGCACATGGTATTGGGGGCTGGTTTACTATTTTTATTCGTGGCATGTTATGTAACTGGATGGTTTCTATGGGTGTTGTCGGGGCGATGATTTCGACTTCTGCAACAGGAAAAATGATGGCGATGTGGATGCCAATTATGCTTTTCTTTTTTATGGGTTTTGAGCATTCAATTGTCAATATGTTCTTATTCCCTTTCTCTATGATTATGGGCGGCGATTTTACAGTGATGGATTATTTAATCTGGAATGAGATCCCAACAGTATTGGGTAATCTGGTGGGGGGTACCTTTTTTGTCGGTTTACCATTGTATTACACGCATGTAAGAATGAGTCCTGAACGTAACTTAAAATAAGCTTATCTTCTGATAAACTAAGCCTTAGCCTTATATTGGTTGAGGCTTTTTTTTGTCAGCTATTCTGCCGGGGCGCAGGCTTCAGCCTGCAAGTATAGCGTGATACAGCAGGCTTAAAGCCTGCGCCCCAATACCCTTTTCAAAGGTGACACATGCCCAGTCAATTAAAAGTTTCTGTAGGACAATATTCCGATAAAGGCCGCAAGAAAATCAATCAGGATTATTATGGTGTGTCGATACCTGAAGAGCCGCATTTAAGCTCAAAAGGTATTGCCGTAGCGTTAGCGGATGGTATTAGTAGTAGTAATGTCGCGCATATTGCCAGTCAGGCAACCATCACTGGTTTTTTAGATGACTATTTTTGTACTTCAGAAGCCTGGTCGGTCAAAAAATCAGCTCATCAGGTGTTAAGTGCAACCAATTCCTGGTTGTATTCACAAACTCAACAAGGCCAATATCGTTTCGATAAAGACAAAGGTTATGTTTGCACTTTAAGTGCCATGATCATCAAGTCGACCACAGCGCATATTTTTCACTTAGGGGACACTCGAATTTATCGCTTGCGTGATAATACCTTAGAAAAACTGACGACTGATCATCGACGCTGGGTGTCGGAAGAAAAAAGTTATCTGAGTCGGGCGATGGGTATTAATGCACGCTTAGAGATTGATTATGATTCTTTTCAGGTTGATCGGGGGGATATTTTCCTGTTTGTGACGGATGGTATATATGAATTTGTAAATTCAAAATTCATCAGTCAGCTGATCAATGAGCAGAGTGGGGATTTAGATGCTGCGGCAAAAGCCATTGTTGATGCGGCTTATGAGCAGGGAAGTGATGATAATTTGACCGTACAAATTGTTCGAGTTGATGAACTACCAACTCAAAATGTTGATGAAATTTATCAGCAATTAACTGAGCTGCCATTTCCTCCCATGCTGGAAGCGAGAATGGAATTTGATGGTTATAAAATTATTAGAGAAGTTCATGCCAGTAGTAGGAGTCATGTTTATTTAGCTGTAGATATTGAAACAGGCATGCAAGTGATTATGAAAACCCCTTCAATTGATCTTCAGGGGGATACTGCCTATTTAGAACGGTTTTTGATGGAAGAATGGATTGCAAGACGAATCAATAATAGTGCAAATGTATTAAAACCCTGTACACAAACACGACAACGTAACTTTTTGTATATTATTACCGAATTTATTGATGGTCAGACTTTAACGCAATGGATGAGGGACAATCCAAAACCAGATTTAGAAACAGTACGCGGGATTGTTGAACAAATTGCCAAAGGCTTGCGGGCATTTCATCGACTGGAAATGCTGCATCAGGATTTAAGACCTGAAAATATAATGATTGATAGCACAGGGACAGTGAAAATTATTGATTTTGGTTCCACCAAAGTAGCGGGGATTGTGGAAATTACCAGTCCTGTTGAAAGAGCTCACTTCCTGGGAACTATGCAATACACTGCACCAGAATATATGCTGGGTGAAGTCGGTAAGTCAAACGCAGACCTTTATTCTTTGGCCGTTATTACTTATCAAATGCTGACTGGAACGGTTCCTTATGGTGCACAAGTCGCCAAGGCCACCACTAAATCTGCACAAAATAAATTAAATTATAGTCCTTTGCCACATGATGATCGTCTTATTCCCTTATGGATAGATGGGACGCTAAAAAAAGCATTGCATCCAAATCCATATAAACGCTATTCAGAAATATCCGAATTTTTATTTGATTTACGACACCCTAATAGAGGCTTTATAAATGAAGGGCGTCCCCCCTTATTAGAGCGTGATCCCGTTACATTCTGGAAAGGTGTTTCATTTATCCTGCTGATTATTATTGCCATATTGTTGAAATAACTACGCACTATTATGGTGCTATTTTGACAGTTAGGGGGGGCAACGCTTTTCTGCCTTCCTTGATTAGGCCTTAATGGTGGGCAATAAAACCTGCCCACCCTACTTGCTTGAATATGTTTTCAGTTTATGGATAGTTAATAATTAACTTGTCATAACAAAGACAACTAGAGTATAAAATTTAATTATCAAACATGATTTTTGATTTGGGCAACAGTTGATTTTATGAAACAAACAATCCAACAATCAAGACAGATAGTTATCAGAAGGCTCTTTATTGCGCAGTTAAGCATTGTAGCTGCATTCTGTGTTTTAGCTATTGTTGGATATTTCTGGCATGTAGGTTCGTTTCTATTCGGTGTCTTTCTCGGTTCCCTGGGGGGGAGCATCGCCTTGTTGAAACGAGTTAGAAGTGATAAAGCAGTCGTTATCCAGGAACTGGCCGAGGATATTACTTCAACGCTTATGCCTATTTTATATGGTGGTTTGATGGCTGGTGTAGGTTATTTGTTATTTATGTCAGGGATACTCTCTGGAGAGGGGGGTTCTGGATTATTTACCAGTAACTTGTTTCCTAACTTCACTACACCAGAAAATTTAGATGAAAAACTGATCAAGAATTTTATTCAGATTAAGCCTGAAACAATGAAAGATGTTGGGAAGCTTCTGGTCTGGTGTTTTATCGCTGGTTATTCTGAGCGATTTGTGACAGGCATATTGAAACAACTTGAACAGCGTGGTGAAGAGGGTGATAAAGCTTGAAACTTGATAGGTAGGGTGGGCAACGCTTTTCTGCTCAGCATGAATTAAGTCTCAATGGTGGGCAATAAAAACCTGCCCACCCTACGGCTAGCTAATTATTCATCGTTCCCACGCAGAGCATCACTGCCATTAAGTTAAGGGACTAGTCCGTTGGGGCGCAGTGCTTTAGCCTGCATTCATAGCTAAAAACAGCAGGCTAAAGCACTGCGCCCCTCAGCACATCCTATCTTCCGCTTAACTTAATGGTCGTGACCCTACGGCTAGCTAATCAGGCACTTAAAAGAAGTGAAAGATGTATCTTACTGTGCATTGGTGATATGGTATGGCCCAAAATAAATTAAGATTAAGGGGTGCCTACCATGGCCTTAGTATCACTTCGACAAGTTCTGGATTATGCTGCAGAGCATCACTTTGCAGTTCCAGCCTTCAATATTAGCAATATGGAACAGGTGCAAGCCATTATGCAGGCTGCCGACGCCTGTAATAGCCCTGTTATTATGCAAGGCTCAGCGGGGGCAAATAGATATGCTGGTGAAGTTTTTTTACGTCACTTGATTACTGCAGCAGTAGAACAATATCCTCATATTCCTGTTGTTATGCATCGTGATCATGGGCCTGCTCCAGCAATTTGTGCTCAAGCTATACAATCAGGATTTAGTTCGGTGATGATGGACGGGTCTTTGCTTGAAGATATGAAGACACCGTCTACATTTGAATACAATGTACAGGTGACTCGAACCGTGGTTGATATGGCGCATGCCTGTGGTGTGTCAGTTGAGGGGGAGATTGGTTGTTTAGGGTCATTAGAACAATCAGATCATAGTCGGTTGCTGACTGATCCTGATGAAGCGGTTGAATTTGTTAATCAAACACAAGTTGATGCCTTGGCTGTCGCTATTGGGACCAGTCATGGTGCTTATAAGTTTAGCAAACCGCCTACAGGTGATGTTTTGGTTATCAGTCTGTTAAAAACTTTACAGCAGCGTTTGCCTAATACCCATTTCGTTATGCATGGATCCAGTTCTGTACCACAAGACTGGCTGAAAATCATTAATGAGCACGGCGGCAAAATTCCACAAACTTATGGTGTGCCGGTTGAGGAAATTGTTGAAGGGATTAAATATGGTGTGCGCAAAGTTAATATTGATACTGATTTACGTATGGCCTCAACAGGGGCAATGCGTCAATATTTAGCGCAGCCTGAAAATGCAGATGATTTAGACGCGCGTAAAATTTATAAAGCAGCCAGAGACGCAATGCAAGCCCTTTGTGAAACGCGCTATCAAGCCTTTGGCAGTGCAGGCCATGCTGATAAAATTAAAGCCATACCCTTGGCTAAAATGGTGCAACGATACAAATAGAACCCAATGGGAAAGGAAAGTACCCTCATACTTTCTGATCAAACAAAGTTTGACCTTGTATTTGTTGGTTCATAGCCGATGATGGCAAGCCTTTATTAGCGGACATATGCCCGGGGGTTAGGCCTGCTTTTTCGAGCTGGCCTTTAAGGTAATCTAAGTTGTGCTGTATTTTTTGTAGCACAGCTTCATTATCACTCCAGAATAAGGTGTTGATGGTTTGCTCTATACATGAGACCTTGCAATGTATAGGCGCTAACCCAGGGGGAGAAATAGTTATATTTACCGTCCAGTTCTGATGGTCTTCATCCTGCTCAGATTGTTGCTCTCTATCAATTTCTACCCTGACGTTTTCAGCCTGTTCTTTGTTAATAAATGGCAGATCTAGCACCCACACCTGTCGCGCACTTTCTTCCTTGGGCAAGGTAGTCAGTTGATTTAAAATTAATTTGGCGAGACTGCTTTCAGTTTTTTGCTGCATCTCTTTAATTAAATTAAGCTCTAGTGATTCAGCCTTTTTTTCTTTAGCACTTTCTAATTCCTGTTTCAGTAATAGCTGGAATTTTAATAACAGGTTTTTAAAATCGGCTTGTAGAGCGGGGTCTTTTTGATCGCTAGCCTGAGTTAATTTAGCTTCTAAAAATAAGCCAGATTGAGAGATTAGTTTTTTTAATTGCTTGTGCTCCTCAAGATCTTTAAGTTGAGGAATCGTTTCTAAAATTTCTCTGGCTAAACGTTTTAAAGCATCAGAAATTTTTTCATTGTGTTGAATAACAGGTAATTTATGTAAAAGTTGCTGGATTAATTCGTTGGGGGACTCCTGGATAGGAACATACTGTTTGATGGCGGCAGCTATTGTTTTTTCAATATGACTGCTTTGTAACAGTTGTTTTATGACCAGAGGTATTTGTTGGCCTGGCTTTAAATGACTCAGTTTTAACGCTGAGTCTTGTGCTGTGGAGGGCAGGGAATCAATGAATTGTTGTTTATTTAAGCTGATAAATGATGGCGAGCCGCTGGAAGATGGTAATTGTAATTGAATCTGGTTATTTTTTACTGCAACAAGGGTGGCAAGAATCTGTTTTTCCGCGTTGGTTTTAACTGGCTGACTATCCAGTATTTTAAATTCAAGCAGGCCCTTTGCTTTGACAACTTCAAGTATGACTTTTTGCTTGATGGTTAATGCTGCTGAGCTGTTTTTTTCAGCTGAAAAATTTAATTGTTTTTCGGTGACGGAGAGAACGGTTTTATTGTTGATCTCGCCTGCAGATAACTGACTTTTTAATAAGCCTAGCTGGATTTTATTATTTTCCAGACCAACAATAGTGGCACTGATCAACTGTCCCTTACTTAAACTAAGCTTATTATCAGTTGAGTTAAATGCAGGATTAACTGTTAATTTATCCATTGCCAGCTGTAGTGTTTGCCCTGGTTTATATGCCAGGGCCTGCTTGCTAGCAGAATTTTCAGTTTGAATAAGTAGTGCAAGCTGTTGTTTATTCAGACTGATTATAGGGTTTAGCTGTTGCTGCTTGCTGTAAGAGCTTGTTTCAATATTGCTTGTAGGGAACAGTTTTAACTGCACCCCATTCTTGTCAATGGCAATGATTTTTGCAGTCAATACTTTAGTGGCTAGCTCTGAGCCGGTTTTTTCTGCTTCAGTGAGTTGCGGTGATTTTACGGGAGCTACTGTTGTTTTTAATATGATCGTTATATTATCAGTCGCTTTTAGCGCTTGACTGTCCAATACTTTAAATTCAGCTGAAGGCGTTAATTTTGTTACTTGCAGCTTAAGCAACTGCCCCGGTTCGGTTTTAAATGCCTGGTTACTTTTAACCTGTATGGCTTTATTTGAGCTGGCGATTTCAAGGGTCAGGGTGTTAGTTTTTGCTTCTGAACTAATAACTTTAAGCTGTAATAACTGATGGAGTTTTAAATTAAGGGCCTGGGTAATGGCCTGTGTTCTGGGGCGGCTGTTTTCAGATGATTGAGGCCGTTTAATGTCCATCTGTTTTTAGCGTAACATTTGTTGGATGTTATCGATTTCATCTTTAGCCTGATCCAGTATATTGATACTCTGGTCGATATCTAAGCGCCCAGAAACCAGTTTTTGATAGGCAGGTAACTGGTCCATTTTAGGCATTTTTTTGGCGTCAACTTTGCCGATAAAGCTATGTAATTGAGAAATCATTACAATATCAGTGTAGTCGGCTACTTCGCCGCCCTCTCTGTACCAGTTTTCGGAATGAGTAATCACCTCTTCAAAATCACTAGGAAAATCCCATTTTCTAAGGATTTGTACCCCAATTTCCACACGCAATTTTTTAACTGTCTGAACCAGGTCTTTGGGGTTTTTTAAAATATCAGGATGTTTATCGGCATAAGTCAAAATAGGTACGATACCTATATCATGAATTAAACCCGCCAGCATGGCTCTATCAGGGTCAAAGCCTGGTGTTTTATGGGCAAAAACTGCACTGATAGAAGCAACATAACTGCTATGAGCCCAGAGATCTTGCATTTTTTTTCTAATGATGGGGGATTTGGCATTAAAAACAGCTTTCATGGCAAAAGCGGTAATAATATCTTGTGAGGCTTTAAGCCCTATTCGCGTTAATGCTTCTGGACAGCTTTCTATTTTACGTCTGCCTCGATATAAAGGGCTGTTGGAAATTTGTATTAAGCGGGCAGTAATGGAAGGGTCTGTTTGAACGACACGAGCAATTTTATTGTTATTAGCTTTGTCATCATTGATTGCTCGACGAATTTTAAATGAAACATCAGGAATAGTGGGTAAGGCCAGCTTATCAGATTGCATGAATTTGTAGCAATCAAGGTATAAACGGTTTTTAGCCTGAGTAGAAGCTGTTTCTGTAGAGTTCTCTGTGACCGTCATATATGTGCGTGTTGAAACTTGCTAATTGAATGCATAAAGCACTTTTAAGCCAGCTGGTTTTAATTTTTGTCGTCTAAAAAATTGATTTTAGTTTAAAATTGTCACTTTCGTTAGAACCTAAATGAAATTAAATGAGCGAAATTGAATTGAGTAAAAATCTAGCGAGCACTGAAGCTGATATTATCACAACCTTAAAAACGATTAGAGATTATATTCGTTGGGGAGCCAGTCGGCTGTCTGAATATAAGGTCTTTTTTGGACATGGCATTGCAACACCATTACATGAATCGGCCACCTTGGTCATGTATGCTTTACACCAACCTTATAATCTGGATGATTGTTATTTATCGGCGACTTTAACGATTGCTGAGCGGCAACAAGTTGTCGCGATCATAAATAAACGAATTATTGAGCGTAAGCCTGTCGCCTATTTAACCCATGAAGCCACCTTTGCCAGTTTACCTTTTTATGTCGATGAAAGAGTGCTTGTGCCTCGTTCGCCTATTGCAGAACTAATCGAGCAACGCTTTGAACCCTGGGTTGATGAACAGCAGGTATTTGATATTTTAGATTTATGTACCGGCAGTGCTTGTATAGCAATCGCCTGTGCTTATGCTTTTCCTGAAGCTCAGGTTGATGCGGTTGAGTTATCTACTGATGCAATTGCGGTTGCTAAAATCAATATTGAAAAACATGATTTGACGGGTCAACTGTGTTTGTTTCAATCAGATTTATTCAAGCAGCTTCCAGAGAGAAAATACGATATTATCGTCAGTAACCCTCCATACGTGGCAATACAGGAATGGAAGGAACTCCCTGAAGAGTATCATAACGAACCTGAAATGGGCTTTACGGGCGGAGTCTCAGGTTTAGATCTGGTGATACGTATTTTGGCTGATGCCATTAAATATTTAACAGAACAAGGTATTTTAATTATAGAAGTGGGCAGTAGTGCAGAAACATTACAGCAGCTGTTTCCTGAAATCCCTTTTTACTGGCTTGAATTCGAACGCGGTGGTGATGGCGTGTTTTTACTGACTGCTGAACAAGTTAAGCAGTACCATAAACTTTTTTTATCAAAAATTTAATATGTCTGGCAATACAATAGGAAAATTATTTAGCGTAACTACTTTTGGCGAGAGTCATGGCTTGGCTTTAGGCTGTACAGTTGATGGCTGCCCTCCAGGGATTCCACTAACAGAAGCTGATATCCAGTTGGATTTAGATAGAAGAAAGCCGGGTACATCAAGACATACCACCCAAAGAAGAGAAGCTGATCAGGTAAAAATCCTTTCTGGTGTATTTGAAGGCAAAACCACGGGTACGCCGATTGGTTTGATTATCGAAAATACCGATCAACGCTCTAAAGATTATTCTAAAATTGCAGAGACATTTCGTCCCGGACATGCTGATTATTCATATCAACATAAATATGGCTTTAGAGATTATAGAGGCGGCGGGCGTTCTTCGGCGCGTGAAACGGCAATGCGGGTTGCCGCAGGTGCGATTGCCAAGAAATACCTTAAACAAAAATTTAATATTGAGATACATGGCTATTTGTCTCAATTAGGCCCGATCAAAGTTGAAAATATTGATTTAACCATTGTCGAAACGAATCCGTTTTTCTGTCCTGATAAAGATAAAATATCAGAAATGGAAAACTATATGGATGCACTTAGAAAAGAGGGTGACTCTATTGGTGCAAAAGTGGATGTGATTGCTACTAATGTTCCTCCTGGTTTAGGTGAGCCTATTTTCGATAGGCTTGATGCTGAATTAGCCCATAGTTTAATGAGCATCAATGCGGTTAAAGGGGTGGAAATTGGTGATGGCTTTGATTGTGTTGATAGTAAGGGGACGCATTTTAGAGATGAAATTACCCCCGAAGGTTTTTTATCAAATCATGCTGGCGGGGTTTTAGGCGGGGTTTCTACCGGACAGGATATTGTTGCCAGTATCGCTTTAAAGCCAACTTCTAGTCTGCGTATAGCCGGAAAAAGCATTAATACTAAAGGCGAAGCGATTGATGTTGTTACTGAAGGCCGTCATGATCCCTGTGTGGGTATCAGAGCGACACCGATTGCCGAAGCGATGATGGCGATTACCATTATGGATCATCTTATGCGGCATCGTGCGCAAAATATTGATGTGGATTCAGGTTTACCTTTTTTAAGATAGATCTTTAAGGGATAGATAACTTTATATGGCAATTCCATACTGGCGTTTATCCAGTTTTTACTTTTTTTATTTTGCGACCTTAGGCGGTTTTTTACCCTATTGGAGCTTGTATTTAGAACATATAAAATTTAATGCGCTAGAAATTGGTGAGTTGTCAGCTTTTATGGTGGCAACAAAAATAATTGCACCCAATTTATGGGGCTGGATTGCGGATCACACAGGTAAAAGCCTGAGGGTTATTCGTATTGCCTCATTTTTTGCAACCATTATCTTTGCTGGCTTCTTTTTTAAAGATAATTATCTTTGGGTGGCAATGATTACTGTTGCTTTCAGTTTTTTCTGGAATGCAGCTCTGCCGCAATTTGAAGCAGCCACTTTGTTTCATATAAAAAAACAGCCGCATCGCTATAGCCGAATCAGGCTGTGGGGTTCAATAGGTTTTATCGTTACCGTGTTATCTATAGGTCGATTGATTGATGTGTTATCCATCGATTATCTGCCTGAAATGATCATTTGTTTGCTAGCCATGATTTGGCTGGTCAGTTTAGTGACCCCTGAAACAAACGCCAGTCAGCACCACGAGGCTAAAGTTGGGGTGTTTAAAATCATAAAGCAGCCAGAAATCATCGCCTTCTTTATGGTCTATATGCTGTTACAGTTAGCGCATGGCCCTTATTATGTGTTTTATTCCATCTATTTAAATCAATTTAGTTATTCATCGACCATGATTGGGTTATTGTGGGCCTTGGGGGTGTGTGCTGAAGTGCTCTTATTCATCTTTATGAAACAAGTGCTTAGATGGGTTTCTTTGCGTCATATACTACTGGTCAGTGTGTTCTTAAGTATTTGCCGCTGGCTGATTATCGCTTATTGTGTACAGTCATTACCGCTAATGATTTTTGCTCAATTATTGCATGCAGCAACCTTTGGCTCGTCGCATGTGGTTGCCATTCATTTGGTGCATAAATACTTTGGTGATCATCATCAAGGTAAAGGGCAGGCGCTTTATAGTAGTTTAAGTTTTGGTCTGGGCGGAATGATCGGTAGTTTAGGCAGTGGCTATTTGTGGGAATTTCAGGGGGCTAACTTTGTCTTTTCTATGGCGGCTATTTGTTGCTGTATTGCTTTAATTATTGCTTATTTATGGGTAGGTCGAGAAAATCAGAAAGTGATAGGTTAAAATATAGCTATAATTTTAAGGAAGTGGGACTTTCGTCTCGCATAAGTATAGCGAGGCTAAAGCCTAACTTCCTGCATAAGTAAAATAGTATAGGATGTGCTGAAGCATGAAGCGTATCTTTCGCACTATCAGTTAAAAAATATAGGTTGAGTTAAGTGTTTGAATTAATAAAAAATGGCGGTTGGTTAATGTTGCCAATCATTTTCTGTTCCATTGTTGCCATGGCCATCGTTATTGAAAGGTTTTGGTCGCTACAGCGTAAGAAAATTTTGCCACCCGAGCTGGTGCCGCAATTATGGCGATTAGCAAAAGAAGATAAGATTGATGATGTGACACTTAGACGGGTTAAATTAAGTTCTCCGTTGGGTTCCATTTTAGCTTCGGGATTACTGAATAAGCATCATGGGCGTGAAATGATGAAAACCAGTATCGAAGAAACGGGCCGTCAGGTTGTGCATGAGCTGGAACGTTTTTTAAACCCTTTAGGAACGATTGCCTCAGTGACGCCTTTATTAGGTTTGCTGGGAACCGTTGTGGGTATGATTAAAGTCTTTGCCGCTATTATGGTACATGGTGTGGGTGACCCGGGTATTTTGGCAGGGGGTATTTCTGAAGCACTTTTAACCACGGCTGCTGGCCTAACCGTTGCTATTCCGAGTTTGATTTTTCATCGTTATTTTGAACGATTAGTGGATGAGTATGTGTTAAATATGGAAGAGGAAGCGCTGAAATTGGTCGATGTGATGGCGGGTGACAGAGAGCAAGTCTGATGAATTTTTCTCGTAGAAACAGAAAGCCTATAGAAATCACATTAACACCCATGATTGATGTGGTGTTTTTATTACTGATATTTTTTATGGTCACCACCACATTTAGTCAGCAGTCAGAGCTGAAAATCAACTTGCCAGAAGCAAAAGGTGAGGAGAGTGAATCTGTAAAAAAGATGATTGTTTTGACTATCAATGCGGATGGGCTGTATTTTATCACTGGCGAAGATGGTCTTCCTCATCAGCTTGTTAACCAAAAAAATGAAACCTTAAGAAGGGCCTTAACTCAGGCTGCAGGTAATTCACGCTTGATTCCTTTTATTATCAATGCCGATGGAAAAACACCTCATCAATCCGTGGTGACTGCTTTAGATATTGCTAGCCAGATAGGCTTTAAACGCATTACCTTTGCCACCAAAAACAAACCAGGATTATAAATGAAACAATCCTTTTCTCGCTGGCTACAAGATGCCTGGTATAAAGAGATGTATATATCATCTGCATTGATGCCACTCTCAATGCTATATGATGATGTCATGCGTTTTCGATCTTTTTTATATAAAAAGGGTTTCAAAAAGCAAACAAAACTTGCGGTGCCTGTTGTTATTGTAGGCAATATTACTGTCGGCGGTACGGGGAAAACCCCATTAATACTGTGGATGGCCCGGTTCTTGAGGGAGCAAGGTTATAAGCCTGGCATTATTAGTCGCGGTTATGGGGGAACATCAGAGCACTGGCCTCAGAGGGTCGATGCTGAAAGTAACCCAGAATTAGTCGGGGATGAGGCAGTATTAATGGCTAACAGCACTGATTGTCCCATTGCCGTGGGGCCAGAAAGACCCAAAGCAGGACAGATGTTAATTGAGCAATGTGCTTGTGATATTATTTTATCTGATGATGGCTTGCAACATTATGCCTTACAAAGAGAGTTAGAAATTGCCGTAATAGATGGACAAAGACGTTTTGGTAATGGCTATACCTTACCTTGCGGTCCATTAAGAGAGCCCATTTCCAGATTGCAAACTGTCGACCTGATTATTGTTAATGGACAGGCTGAAGAAGATAATGAGTATTCTATGTCGGTTGAAGGTGAAGTCGCTGTTAATTTGCTTACAAAAGAACAAAAGTTATTGACTGACTTTGTCTATATTCCCAGTCATGCTCTGGCGGGTATTGGAAACCCGAAACGCTTTTTTGATTTGCTTGAGCAGAAAAGTATTTCTATCGAAACACATGCTTTTCCAGATCATCATAAATTTACGGCTGACGATATTTGTTTTAATGATGATAAAGCGGTTCTAATGACAGAAAAAGATGCAGTGAAATGTTTTGGTTTTGCTACAGAAAAACACTGGTTTGTGCCTATAAAAGCAAAACCACAAGATCAATTTATAGATAAATTCCTTACACTTATAAAAGAGAAAATTCGTGGATAAAAAATTATTAGATATACTGGCCTGCCCAATATGCAAAAGCAGCTTGATTTATAAACAAGAAGCTGAAGAATTAGTGTGTAAAGCTGATCGTCTAGCTTTCCCTGTCAGAGATGGTATCCCAGTGATGCTTGAAGTTGAAGCGCGTGAATTATCAACTGAAGAAATTGATGCTCTGGCTAAATAATGACTATTCCCTTTAAGGTTGTTATTCCCGCTCGTTACGGTTCAACACGCTTACCCGGGAAACCATTATTAAATATTGCCGGTCAGCCTATGATTGCTCATGTCTGTCAAAGAGCGATTGAAGCAGAGGCGGATGAGGTGGTGGTTGCCACCGATGATCAACGCATTTTTGATAGTGTGACAGCGCTGGGTCTTAAGGTGGTGATGACTGATGCCAATCATCAAAGTGGTACTGAACGTATTACCGAAGTGGCTGAGTTATTGGGCTGGGGCGATGATGAAATCGTAGTAAATTTACAAGGTGATGAACCGCTAATTCCCCCCGCTTATATTAAAGATGTTGCATTAGCTCTGGGCCATCAGCAGCAAGCAGGTATAGCAACCTTGGCTGCTGAAATAACTGAATCGGAAGAAATTTTTAACCCAAATGCAGTGAAAGTCGTGCTTAATCAAAAAGGCTATGCTTTGTATTTTAGCCGTGCTGCCATTCCCTGGGATAGAAATGCTTTTTCCCTGGCAGGTGGAGAACCTTCTCATGTTATGCCTTATTTAAGACATATCGGCATGTATGCTTACACAGTAAAATTTTTAAAAGATTACTGTGCATGGCAACCATCACTATTGGAAACAGTTGAATCTTTAGAGCAACTAAGGATTTTATGGTATGGCGAACATATTCTGGTCAAAACAGTGGCTAAAGCACCTGAGGCAGGGGTTGATACTCAGGCTGATTTAGAGCGGGTTGAACAGGCTATGTTAAAAAATAATAATGACTAATGGATGTAGGGTGGGCAACGCTTTTCTGCCCACCGCTTTCCTGAAGGTTCATATTCCACAAGAAAAGGGGCGTATGGACAACTCGACTTTGCCATTAGGCTGGGAAAAGGTTGGCTCAAACTGGAGTGAAAATCATGGATTATTCAAAAATACTAAATGAATTAAATAGTGCCTCATTGTTTGAACTATATCGTTTAAATGCTTCTATTCGTCAACAATTGAAAGACCCGAAAAGAATATCTTTAATTAAAAGCATCCTAAAGGTAGGGCAGTTGATAAAATATTTTGAGGCTGCTGAAAATAGATTACTTGATGCTGAAATAATAGAATTAAAAAGAACAAAGGTATTAGTCAAAAACAAGCATGATGATGAGCTTTGGAATATCCCTTATTATTTTATTAATATAGATAATTCTGATGTAGATATACAAGCAGGATCAAAACAAAAAATTAGCAGAAACAACCTGAAAGTTGGCGATAAGGTTTGTTTTAAAGATAATGGGGGAAAGGAAATATTTGGAGAGGTAACTAAGTTAAATCCAAAAACTTCAGGCGTATTAGTTGGGGATGTTAAATGGAGAGTCGCCTATAGTTTGTTATCACCCATAATAGATGGAGAGCTAGGCTCAGGTAACAACATATTAGAAGGTGAAGTTTTATTGAATAATATAAGCCTACCAAAAAAAACCAGTTGACCGCCTTTGGCAGCTAACTCAAAAACAGGCTCAGGTCTTTGATTTATGATGGCAAAATCTCTTAGGCTATGATTTTATCACCCCACTGCAGATATATTTCTTTTTCTTGTTTCAATCCATCATTCACAATTAAATTATTCAGGTTATAATGCAACATTTTAATACTACCTGAATATTTGTCATAATCAATGGAAGAATTTCATCGTATAAGTCGTCTCCCACCTTACGTCTTTAACATTGTAAATGAGCTAAAAGCCAAAGCCCGTTCAGAAGGTGAAGATATCATCGATTTTGGTATGGGCAATCCAGATCAACCTACGCCTAAGCATATTGTTGCGAAAATGGTGGAGGCCGCTGAAAGAGATGACACGCATCGCTATTCAGTTTCTCGTGGTATTCCTCGCTTAAGAAAAGCCATTTGTCAGTGGTATAAAAACCGTTTTGATGTGGATTTAGATCCAGAAACAGAATCGATAGTGACTATTGGTTCAAAAGAAGGCCTGGCCCATCTGGCGCTGGCTACCCTAGGGCCTGGTGACGTGGTGCTGGTACCTAATCCCGCTTATCCTATACATCCTTATGGTGTAGTCATTGCGGGTGCTGATTTAAGGCATGTAAAAATGGTGCCTGGTGTTGATTTTTTTGATGAATTACATAAGGCCATTTTAGATTCGTGGCCTAAACCAAAAATGCTGATTCTCAATTTTCCTGGTAATCCAACCAGCGAATGTGTGGAACTGGAATTTTTTGAAAAAATTGTTGCTGTCGCTAAAAAGCATAATATCTGGGTGGTTCATGATATTGCCTATGCTGATATTGTATTTGATGGTTATGTAGCCCCCTCTATATTACAGGTTGAAGGCGCCAAAGATATTGCTGTTGAATTTTACTCATTATCAAAAAGCTATAATATGCCTGGCTGGCGTGTTGGGTTTATGTGTGGTAATAAAACCCTGGTATCTGCTTTAACACGGATTAAATCCTATTTGGATTACGGTATGTTTACGCCGATACAAGTTGCAGCAATAGCCGCACTGGAAGGCCCTCAAGATTGTGTTCAAGAAATCTGTGATATGTACAAAAGTCGGCGGGATGTGCTGTGTGATGGTTTGATCGGTATGGGCTGGACAGTGGAAAAGCCAAAGGCAACCATGTTTGTATGGGCACCCATTCCAGAACAATACAAGGAAATGGGGTCGGTAGAGTTTTGTAAAAAAATGATTATTGATGCCAAAGTGGCTGTGTCACCAGGCGTGGGATTTGGTCAATATGGTGATGATCATGTCAGGTTCAGTTTAATTGAAAATGAGCATAGAACACGACAAGCCTTACGTGGCATAAGAGCCATGCTAAAAAAAGACGGCATTATTAATATAAATCTGTAGCGTGGACTAAAGTCTGTATTACATAGTTAGGAGTTTCATTTGAAAGCGGTAAAAGTAGGTGTTTTAGGATTAGGTACAGTTGGCGGTGGTGTGGTCAATGTATTAAAAAGGAATGCAAAAGAAATTTCTCGCAGAGCGGGAAGAGAAATTGTTGTAACGCGTGCCTCTGCCAGAGATTTAAGTAGAGAAAGAATTTGTGATACCCAAGGCATTGAATTAACAACAACGCCTATGGATATTATTAATGACCCTGAAATTGATATCGTTCTTGAGCTTATTGGTGGTACAAGTTTAGCCAAAGACCTTGTTTTGCAAGCGATAGAAAAGGGTAAACATATCGTAACCGCTAATAAAGCGCTGATCGCTTTACATGGCAATGAAATTTTTGCTAAAGCCAGTGAAAAGGGCGTGATGGTTTTATTTGAGTCTGCTGTCGCAGGGGGTATTCCTATTGTTAAGGCGATACGCGAAGGCTTAAGTGGTAACCAGATTGAATGGTTAGCAGGCATTATCAATGGCACAGGTAACTTTATTCTGACTGAAATGCGTGATAAAGGCCGTGATTTTGCCGATGTATTGGCAGAAGCACAAGCTTTAGGTTATGCAGAGGCTGATCCTACTTTTGATGTTGAAGGTATAGATGCCGGACATAAATTAGCTATTCTTGCTTCATTAGCTTTTGGTATTCCGCTACAGTTTGACAAGGTATTTACCGAAGGGATCACTAAAATTACCCGTGCAGATGTTGAATATGCTGAAGAATTAGGCTATCGGATTAAACATCTAGGTATCGCCAGAAAAACTGAACAAGGTATTGAACTAAGAGTGCATCCTACCTTAATTCCACAGCGTCGCTTAATTGCCAATGTTGATGGTGTAATGAATGCCGTGTTAGTGCAAGGTGATGCCGTGGGCCCAACACTTTATTATGGAGCTGGAGCTGGCGCAGAGCCGACTGCCTCTGCCGTTATTTCGGATGTGGTCGATATAGTCAGAGTATTAACAGGTGATCCTGAACATCGGGTACCTCATCTAGCCTTCCAGGAAGATGCGATTAGCGATATTCCTGTGCTTGCGGCAGAACAAATAAAAACGGCTTATTATTTACGCTTAAGTGCTAAAGATAAGCCGGGGGTGCTGGCTGATGTGACACATGTTTTAGCCAAACATAACATCAGTATCGAAGCACTTATTCAAAAAGAGCCATTAGAGGGCAATAGCACTCTACCGGTTATTATGTTGACTCAAACAACATTAGAAAAAGAAATGAATGCGGCAATTGCTGAAATTGAAGCATTACCAACTATTACTGGCTCTATCAGCCGAATTCGCTTAGAAACATTGGGATAAGAATATGTCTACTCGATACACAGGATTAATTGATCGTTATAAAAATCGTTTACCCGTTAGTGATGATACACGTGTCATCAGTATTGGTGAAGGCAATACGCCTTTAATTCAATTACAAAATATCCCAAGAATTATTGGTAAAGATGTTGATATTTATGTCAAATACGAAGGCTTAAATCCAACGGGTTCGTTTAAAGACCGTGGTATGACCATGGCAGTGACAAAAGCAGTGGAAGAGGGCAGTGAAGCGATTATCTGTGCTTCCACTGGAAACACATCAGCTTCTGCAGCGGCTTATGCGGTGCGTGCTGGTATTAAGGCTTTTGTATTGATTCCTGATGGCAAAATTGCCTTGGGTAAATTAGCGCAAACATTAATGTATGGTGCTGAAATTATTCAGATTAATGGTAATTTTGATGATGGCATGTCTTTGGTTAAAGAAATTGTTGATCATGCGCCAGTTACCATTGTTAACTCTATCAACCCATACAGAATTGATGGTCAAAAAACAGCGGCTTTTGAAATTGTTGATGAATTAGGCGATGCACCAGATTTCCATTGTTTACCTGTGGGTAATGCCGGCAATATTACGGCTTACTGGAAAGGCTATACCGAATATGCTGCTGATCAAGGTGATTTAAAAGCAGTGGCAAGCAAACGTCCTGTTATGTGTGGCTATCAGGCAGCAGGTGCAGCACCCTTTATCACTGGTAAAATGGTGGATAATCCAGAAACGATAGCAACAGCAATTCGTATCGGCAGACCTCAATCTTGGGATTTTGCCTGGGCAGCACAAAAAGAGTCAGGCGGCTGGTTTGATTGCTTTGCTGATGAAAAAATTCTTGAAGCACATAAAATGCTGTCACAATATGAAGGCATTTTTTGTGAGCCTGCTTCAGCAACCTCTTTGGCTGGTGCTTTAAAAGATATTGCCAGTGGAAAAATTCCTGAAGGCAGTAAGATTGTTTGTACCTTAACGGGTAATGGCTTAAAAGATCCTGATACTGCAATCAGTCAATGTAAGGATTCACATCCTGTGACTATTGATGCGACTTTGGATGCCGTTAAAAAAGCGATATTGGATAATATGTAATACTGTATTATCTATTTGAGTTAAAAAAGCCAGCTTATGCTGGCTTTTTTGATTAAAGCTAGGCATATTAGGAAGTGAGGCTTTAGCCTCGCCTTGAAACATACGAGGCTAAAGCCTCACTTCCTAAGTCAACGCGTTGGAGAATGACCTAAATTATT
>ENA-ORXI01000959-ORXI01000959.1-sediment-metagenome-genome-assembly--contig:-NODE-959-length-23391-cov-4.217509_pt1 | contig 23391 bp, 21 predicted proteins | sample MGYA00237861_ERZ511468 | MGnify/ENA primary metagenome ERZ511468 (study PRJEB26299, sample SAMN06266213) | sediment metagenome | isolation source: Hudson Canyon methane seep mesocosm | place: USA:Hudson...
CTTACTCGTGAGCAAGAAAAATTAGAAAAAAGCATCGGTGGTATCCGTAAAATGGGTGGTCTTCCTGATGCATTATTCGTTATTGACGTTGATCACGAACGTATTGCTATTCAAGAAGCAAACAAATTAAACATCCCTGTTATCGCTATCGTTGATTCAAACAGCAACCCTGATGGTGTTGATTACATCATCCCTGGTAACGATGATTCTATGCGTGCTATTCAGCTTTATACATCAAGTATGGCTGATGCGGTTTTAGAAGGTCGTGCATCAGTTTCAACAGGTGATATTGAGGAAGTAGTTGAAGCAGTAGAAAGTAAAGAAGCGGCTGCGGAATAATAACTACGTAGTACTATGAATACAGGCTCGCTATATTGTTAGTGAGCCTGTGTCGTATCTGGTCTTTGAAAAAGATCATTTTAGAATATTGAATGAAGGGTGAAAACATGGCAATTACTGCTGCATTAGTAAAAGAACTTCGTGAGCGTACTGGCTCTGGCATGATGGAATGTAAAAAAGCATTGGTCGCATCAAATGGTGATATTGATGTTGCGATTGAATCAATGCGTAAAGCAGGTTTGGCAAAAGCAGACAAAAAGTCTGATCGTGTTGCTGCGGAAGGTGTTATCGCAATTGAAACAAGTGCTGATGGCAAACGTGCGGTTATGTTAGAAATTAACTCTGAAACTGACTTTGTTGCTAAAGCTGAAGATTTCATCAGCTTTGTAGAGAATGTTAGCAAAAAAGTATTAGAAGCTCAGCCTAGTGATTTGGAAGCCTTAATGGCACTTGCTTTGAATGATGCAGGTGAAAGCATTGAAACTGTGCGTCAAGCATTAGTGGCTAAGATTGGTGAAAATATTTTAATTCGCCGTTTCCAATTATTATCAAATAATGATGGTGTAATTGGTTCGTACCGTCATGGTGATCGTATTGGCGCAATGGTAAGTTTAACGTCAGGTGACATGGCTTTGGCTAAAGATTTATCAATGCATGTTGCTGCGAGCCGTCCACAAGCGGTATCTGCTGCAGACTTGCCTGCAGAGTTATTAGAAAAAGAACGTGACATTGTTGCTACTCAAGCACGTGATAGTGGTAAGCCTGAAGCTATTATTGAAAAAATGGTTGATGGACGTATGAAGAAGTTCGTCAATGAGATTAGCATGATGGGACAAGCTTTCATTAAAGACCCTGATGTGACTGTTGAGAAGTTAGTTAAACAAGCAGATGCTACCGTTGCTTCATTTGCATTTTATGAAGTAGGTGAAGGTATTGAGAAAAAAGTAGATAATTTTGCTGAAGAAGTAATGGCTCAAGCACAAGGCAGCTAATTGCTTTTAAGTTCAAATTAACAATAACACTATTGACTGAGGCAAAATAGAATGACAGGAACGGGAAAAAAACCAATTTATAAGCGTGTATTACTTAAATTAAGTGGTGAAGCGTTAATGGGAGATGCTGAGTTTGGTATCGACCCACAGGTTATTTCTCGTTTTGCCGAAGAAATTACTGAGCTCAATGCACAAGGTGTTGAGCTCGGTATTGTTGTTGGTGGCGGCAATATATTTCGTGGTGCTGGCTTGGCTGCAAGTGGTATGGATCGTGTCAGCGGTGATCATATGGGTATGCTTGCAACGGTTATGAATGCATTAGCATTACAAGACTCTCTTGAACAGAAAGGTGTTTTTTGCCGAGTTATGTCTGCGGTTAAGATTAATCAAGTGTGTGAAGATTATTTACGTCGACGTGCTATTCGCCACTTAGAAAAAGGGCGTGTTGTCATTTTTGCAGCAGGCACAGGAAACCCATTTTTCACAACAGATTCGGCAGCAAGTTTACGGGCAGTTGAAGTTGGTGCTGATTTGATGTTGAAAGCAACTCAGGTTGATGGCGTTTATGATTCAGATCCGAAGAAAAATCCAAATGCCGTGCGATATGATGAGCTTAGCTATGATGAAGTTATCGATAAACGACTGGCTGTGATGGATACAACTGCAGTCGTTATGTGCCAAGAACAAAGTATGCCATTACGGGTATTTGACGTTCATAAAGCAGGTAATCTAAGCAAGATTATCTATGGTGAAAATATTGGTACTCTTGTAAAGTAATAAACAGTAACAGTTAGGATGAAATCATGATTGAAGATATTAAAAAAGACGCAGCAGATAGAATGCAAAAGAGTGTGGGTGCGTTGACAAACTCAATGGCAAAAATCCGTGCAGGACGTGCACATACGAGTCTTTTAGATCATGTTATGGTTCCTTATTATGGATCGGATGTTGTATTAAGCCAAGTCGCTAATGTGGGTATTGAAGATGCGCGTACTTTAACCGTAACGCCATGGGAAAAGCCGATGTTATCGGTTGTTGAAAAAGCGATCATGAACTCTGACTTAGGTGTTAATCCTAACAGTGCTGGTATGACGATTCGAATTCCAATTCCACCTTTGACTGAAGAACGTCGTCGTGATTTAGTTAAAGTAGCAAAATCAGAGGCAGAGGGTGCTCGTATAGCTGTACGTAATATTCGCCGTGATGCTAATGGTACTTTGAAAGATTTATTGAAAGAAAAAGAAATCTCTGAAGATGAAGAGCGTGGTGCAGAAGAAGCGATTCAAAAATTGACTGATGCTGTTATCAAACAAATTGAAACTGTTTTAACAGAGAAAGAATCTGATTTGATGGAAGTGTAATACTTCTAAAAATGATAGAGGAAGAAACGGGCACAGTTCCACAGCATATAGCAATCATTATGGATGGTAATGGTCGCTGGGCAAAACAGCGTCATCAACCTCGGTTCATGGGGCATAGAGCCGGTGTGAAAGCAGTTGAAAATATTGTTAAACACTGTATCGAACGTGATGTTTCCGTATTAAGCCTGTTTGCATTTAGTAGTGAAAACTGGAAACGCCCCTCTAAAGAAGTTACGCTTTTGATGGAGCTTTTTTCTCTTGCACTTAAACAGCAAGTAAAGCGCCTACACAGTAACAATATCCGTTTGAAAGTTATTGGTGACATCAGTAAGTTCTCAACAAACCTACAAAAACAAATCAAGCAAGCAGAGTTGTTAACTGGCAGCAATACCGGTCTTATTATTAATATCGCGGCTAATTACGGCGGGCGATGGGATATTACTCAATCTGTTCAACAATTAGCAAAACAAGTTAAATCGGGGATGCTCAATCCTGAAGATATTTCGGAAGAAAGTATTTCTACTCATTTAGTTACAGCAGATATTGATGAGCCAGATCTATTTATTCGAACTGGTGGAGAGCAAAGGGTTAGTAATTTCTTACTCTGGCAATTAGCCTATACCGAATTTTATTTCACCGACACCTTGTGGCCTGATTTTGATAATGAAAACCTAGATAAGGCGATCTTATCTTTCTGTCAACGTGAACGCCGCTTTGGCAAAACATCTGAGCAAATTCAAGGGAGTGGTGATGCTTAAACAGAGGTTATTAACTGCCGCATTGCTGATCCCCTTAGTTGTCGCGAGTATTTTACTGTTATCAACGGCTATTTTTCAGGGTGTATTGGCCATCATTGTTTTGCTTGCTGCTTGGGAGTGGTTTTCCATCATTGGTTTTAAACAAAATAATCAAAAGCTATTTTCCTTACTTGTATTTTCATTAATTATTGTCCTTACTTCGCTATTACCGACTTCCTCGCTATTACTTTTAACGGTATTAATTTGGCTAGCAGTTTTGATATTTATTGGTGTGTTTGCACATAAGCCACTGCCTGCTGTGGCCCTTAAATTGTTCATGGAAAAAAATACAGCATTAATGATGTCTGCTGTTGTGCTGTCGTTATTTTGGCATGGTGCTGTTGAGTTACACTCGTCATCAAGTCTTGGACCTCAACAGTTACTCTATGTGATGGTGCTGGTATGGCTTGCCGATACGGGTGGTTATTTTGCTGGTAAACGTTGGGGTAAAATACCTTTAGCCAAAGCCATTAGTCCGAATAAAACATGGGAAGGTGTTGGGGGCGCATTGGTGCTTGGCACTGTGTGGGCCTTGATTGGTTTTGTATTGAATTTCTCTGGAGAAATCTCATTATTTAATTGGATTACTCTCTCTGTCTTTGCTCTGTTTATATCTATTATTGGTGATTTGTTTGAAAGTTTATTTAAGCGATGTTACCAAGTGAAAGATAGTGGTAATTTGTTACCTGGACACGGTGGCATGCTGGATCGTATAGACAGTTTGATCGCTGCGGTTCCTGTATTTACGGCAGCGATATATTTTTTAGGGGCAAGCTAAGTGAAAGCGGTTACTATTCTGGGATCAACAGGATCGATTGGTGTGAGTACACTGAATGTTTTGGCCCAACATCCTGAGAAGTACCGTGTTTATGCTCTAACTGCAAACCGATCAGTCGATGCTTTATTTGAGCAATGTCAGCAATTTAACCCTGATGTTGCGGTTATGCTGAATGAGCAATCGGCAGAAGAATTAGCAGTTAAATTAAGGGCGGTAAAGTCAGGTACGCAGGTTTTATCTGGCGAGCAGGCATTGGTTCAGGTTGCTGAAAGCCAAGAGACTGATTATGTTATGGCTGCCATTGTGGGTGCCGCGGGCTTATTGTCAACACTTGCAGCCGCTAAGGCAGGTAAACATATATTATTAGCGAATAAAGAAGCCTTAGTTATGAGTGGCGGCTTGTTTATGCGTGAAGTCGAAGCGAATGGAGCAACATTATTACCTGTCGATAGTGAGCATAATGCGATTTGGCAATGTTTACCTGTTGGTGAAAAGCAAAAGCACCACTTTGATGGTAAAGGTGTGCGCCGTATTATACTTACTGCTTCAGGTGGTCCTTTTCGTGATTACGAGTTGGCTGATCTTGAGCATGTCACACCTGAACAGGCTGTTGCCCACCCTAATTGGTCTATGGGCCAGAAAATATCAGTCGATTCTGCAACCATGATGAACAAAGGCCTTGAAGTTATTGAGGCGCACTGGCTGTTTGGAATGCCTAGCAATCAAATCGATGTTTTACTGCACCGCCAAAGTATCATTCACTCAATGGTCGATTATGTCGATGGTTCTGTATTAGCACAAATGGGTAATCCTGATATGAGGACGCCGATTGCAAATGCACTTGCATGGCCAGAAAGAATTGATTCTGGCGTAGCACCCTTAGATCTTGTCGCTGCAGGACGATTAGATTTTTCAGCTGCTGATCATCAGCACTTTCCTTGCCTTGCTTTGGCATATCAAGCTTTGAATGCAGGTGGAACCAGTACTGCAATTTTAAATGCAGCTAATGAAGTGGCAGTTGAAGCATTTCTTGCGAAAAAATTAAAATTTACTGAGATCCCGAAAATTATCGAAAAGGTACTTTCGACTTTGCCTACAAGTGACGGCCAGACACTTCAATCAATACTTGATGATGATTTTTCTGCACGACAATTAGCAGATGAATTAATTTCTTAAAATGCAGTCACTGCTTTATTTATTACTAACACTAGCAATACTCGTTATTGTTCATGAATATGGTCACTTTTGGGTTGCGCGCCGCTGTGGCGTTAAAGTGCTCAAATTTTCAGTTGGCTTTGGTAAGCCATTATGGACAAAGATAGGAAAAAGTGGCACTGAGTACACACTTTCTTGGATCCCATTAGGTGGCTTTGTGAAAATGCTGTATGAGCGTGAAGGAAGTGTTCACCCAGATGAAGTGAAGTTTGCATTCAATCAACAATCATTAGGCGCACGAACAGCGATTGTTGCAGCGGGTCCCGTTGCTAATTTACTGTTTGCAATTGTGGCATATTGGCTTATTTTCATGATGGGGATTCCAGGATTAAAACCTGTCATTGCTGAGGTCGAGCCTGAAACAGCTGCAAGTTATGCACAACTTGTTGCTGGTGATGACATTAAGGCAGTTAATGGCCGTGTAACTCCGACTTGGAATAGTGTAAATAGAGCATTAAGCCAGATTGCAGAAGAAGGCGGTGTGGCTGAATTGACACTTGACTATGGTGAGAGTGAAATAGAGCGGCAGTTGGTTATAGCAAGAGCTAATCCTGATATAGCTCTACGTGAACCGTTACTTGCATCATTAGGATTGAAACCAATACAGTTTGATTTTGAGCCACGTGTTGCTTTAGTCGTGGAAAATTCAGCAGCTGAACGCGCTGGCCTAGAAGTGAGTGACCAAATTATATCTATTGATAATAGTTTGGTGACAAGTTGGTTTGATGTTGTGAATCGGGTTCAATCAAATCCAAATAAGCCGTTAGGTTTTGTGGTTGAAAGAAATGGAGAGAATATAAGGCTTCAAATTACGCCAAAAGAATCAGATGAAGGGAAGGGACTTATTGGAGTGCAAGTTGATACTAGCCACCCCATTATTGCTGATGATTTATTGAGTATTGAGCAGTATGGTTTTATTGATTCATTAGGCAAGGCAAGTTACCAGACATGGTCTTTTAGTGCCGCGACATTGAAGAGTCTTGCTGGCATGGTGCTGGGGCGTGTATCCAGTGAGAACATAGGTGGTCCTATTACTATTGCACAGTATGCGAGTACGTCTGCAAAGCAAGGACTGATTGCATTTATTAGCTTTCTAGCAATGATTAGTATTAGTTTAGGCCTCTTAAATTTATTACCCATTCCTGTGTTAGATGGTGGCCACCTGATGTTATATTTAATCGAATGGATTCGAGGTGAGCCATTAGCCGATGCAACACAGTTTCAAATACAAAAGGTGGGGATTATCTTGCTTGTAATGCTCATGTTTCTAGCCTTTTTCAATGACTTATCAAGACTGTTTGGATAATATCAATATAACAGGTAAACTAACGCCTTCGCGTGTAAACTTAATACGAAGAACTAATGAATAAATTACTTAATATCATAGTACTCTTGTTGCTCTCTACAGCCGTTTTTGCTGAAAGCTTTTTAATAAAAGATATTCGTGTTGAAGGCCTGCAACGTATATCAGCTGGGACGGTTTTCAATTTTTTACCGGTGAAAGTCGGTGATGAGATGAGCGGTAAAGATGCGAAGGGTATTATTCGTGCTTTATATAAGTCTAAATATTTCAGTGATGTCGGTGTTGAAGAGCAAGACGGTGTACTCGTTATAAAAGTTAGTGAACGTCCAGCTGTTTCAAGTATTGAGTTTGTGGGTAATAAAGATCTTGATAGCGCGGAACTATTGAAGTCACTAAGCCAAATTGGATTTTCAGAAGGTCAAGTGTTTGAACAGGCGATATTAGAACGTGTTGAGCTCGAACTTCAACGCCAATACTTTAGCCGTGGTAAATATGGTGTCACAATTGAATCAGAAGTAACTCCCTTATCTCGTAACCGTGTTGCGATTCGAATTACAATGGCTGAGGGTGTTATTGCAACTATCGGTGCGATCAATATTATAGGGAATACATCGTTTGATGATGATGACCTGATGGTTGATTTTCAGTCGACGACAGGTAATATGCTGTCAGCATTCACAAGTGATAATCAGTATTCACGTCAAAAATTATCAGCAGATCTTGAAACCTTACGTTCATTTTATCTAGATAAAGGCTATGTTGATTTTACTGTTGAATCAACACAAGTATCGATAACCGATGATAAAAAACAAATGTTTATCACAATCAATATTTCGGAAGGTGAACGTTACACTATCAAAGAAGTGCGTTTAGCAGGTAACTTGATTGTGCCTGAAGAAGATTTATTTAAACGGGTTATTATTAAGCAAGATGCCTTGTTCTCTCGTAAAGCTATAACAAAAAGTACAGAGTTATTGACTAACCGTTTGGGTAATGATGGTTATGCTTTTGCTAATGTGAATGCTGTACCCGATATTGATCGTGAAAATAATACAGTGGTACTTACCTTTTTTATTGATCCTGGTCGCCGCGCTTATGTACGACGCATTAATATTTCAGGTAATAGTAAAACACGTGATGAAGTGCTGCGTCGTGAAATGCGCCAACAAGAATCAGCATGGATTTCAACCAGTAAAGTTGAGCAGTCTCGTGCTCGAATTCAACGTTTAGGCTATTTTGAAGATGTGAATGTTGAAACTGTGCCTGTTGCTGGAACAAATGATCAGGTTGATCTTGATTTCGGTGTAACTGAAATGGCATCAGGAAGTTTATCGGCAGGTTTAGGTTTTTCACAGTCTGATGGTTTGATCTTTAATGCAAATGTGACACAAAAGAATTTCCTAGGTAGTGGTAAACATATTAATTTTGGTTTTAACAATAGTAGTGTTAATACGGTTTATAGTTTGGGCTATACCGATCCGTTTGCAACGGTAGATGGTATTAGTCAGGGTTACAGTGCTTTTTACAGGAAGGCTGATGCAGAAGCCGCTGGTATCTCAAGCTTTACAACAGACCAATGGGGTGGTGATGTTAACTTCGGTATTCCTATTTCTGAAATAAACCGAGTGAGATTAGGGATTGGTTATGAAAATACCACAATTAATCTTGTGGACACATCATCTCAAGAGCATAAGGACTTTGTTGCTCAAGAAGGAGATGAATACAACATTGTGCCAATTACCTTAGGTTGGTCAAGTGATACTAGAAATCATGCTGTTTTGCCGACAAGGGGAATGTCACAAAGCCTGTCTGCAGAAGTGGCAACACCGATAGGCTCATTACAGTATTATAAATTGCGCTATAAAACGAGTTGGTTTAAACCGATAACTGAATCATTAACCTTTTCGTTGAAAGGTAACTTGGGTTATGGTGATGCGTATGGCGATACTAGTGCGTATCCATTCTTTGAAAATTTCTATGCTGGTGGTATAAAAAGTGTTCGAGGATATCAATCTAATACTTTGGGTATTAAAGATCCTGACAATCAAAATGCACTGGGTGGTAATCTACTTGTGACGGGTGGTGCAGAAGTAATATTCCCAATACCTTTCTTGAAAAAAGCACTTAAATCATTCCGTTTGAGCGCATTTGCTGACTTTGGTAATGTTTATAGCGTTGATGAAGATTTTGATGCAGGTTTATTACGCTATTCAACGGGTATTTCAGCTATCTGGATTTCACCATTTGGTGCGATGTCAGTCAGTATTGCTCAACCATTTAATGAACAAGATGATGATACAACTGAAAGCTTTCAGTTTGCATTAGGTTCAACATTCTAATTAATTTATCAGGAGATAAATGTGAAAAAAGTGAATATTCTGGGTTTAGTTCTAGCGACTATTTTATCTACTGGCATGTCAGTACAAGCTGCAGAACTAAAAATAGGTGTTGTGAATGCGGGTGCAGTATTGGACCAGTCACCACAAAAAGAAAAAGCATTAGCTCGTCTTGAGAAAGAATTTTCTAGTCGTAGTAAATCATTAGAGCAAAAAATTAAAAACTTACGAGCTAAGCAAGAAAAACTAGTAAAAGATGGTGCGATTTTAGGTGCAGATGAGCGTAAGAAAAAAGAGCGTTCTATTTTAAGTGAGCAGCGTGATCTAAAGCGTCTACAAGGTGAATATAGCGAAGATTTATCAATTCGTCGTAATGAAGAATTACGTAAATTAGAAAAAGATATAGCTGAAACTATTGTGGCTTTAGCGAAGAAAGAATCATACGACTTAGTTGTTTACCAAGGTGTGATTTATGCCAGTGAAAAAACAGATATGACTAAAAAAGTGCTTGAATTACTAAAGTCAAAAGCTAAATAGACGTAACGTAAACGATATGTGGAGCTTAGCAGAAATTGCAGAACACATAGGTGGTTCAGTGCAAGGTGACGGTGAATTTGAGGTCAGTAGTGTAGGGACTCTGCAGTCTGCTACTGAGGAGCAAATTAGTTTTTTGTCGAACAGTAAATATAGAAAATATTTATTAGATACTAAAGCTGGAGCAGTGATTCTCAGTTATAAAATGGCTGATAATGTACCTTTCAACGCAATTATTGTTGATGATCCTTATGTTGCTTATGCTAAAGCAGCTCGTTTACTTAATCCAGTTAAGCAAGTAAAGGGTGGTATTCACCCCTCTGCATCTGTTTCCACTGAGAGCGACATTGATTTAACAGCGTCAATTGGGGCTCAGGTTGTGATTGGCTCAGGCGTGAAAATTGCCAAAAATGTCATTATTGGACCTGGCTGTGTTGTGTTAGATAATGTGCATATTGGTGTTGATAGTCAGCTTGTTGCTAATGTAACCCTTTGCGAAGGCGTAGAGATAGGAAAAGGTGTTGTTATTCATCCTGGTGTTGTGATCGGAGCAGATGGTTTTGGTATTGCTAATGATCAGGGTAAGTGGATTAAAGTACCTCAAGTTGGTAGTGTACAAATTGGTAATGATGTAGAAATCGGTGCTAATACCACAATTGATCGTGGTGCAATTGAAGATACAATTATTGGCGATGGTGTGAAGTTAGATAACCAAATACAGGTTGGACACAATACGGTAATAGGTCGAAATACTGTTATTGCAGGCTGTGTAGGCATCGCTGGGAGCACGATAATTGGTAGTAATTGTGCTATTGGTGGTGGTGCAGGCTTAGGTGGCCATCTTGAAATAGTTGATGGTGTTCAGTTGACGGGTATGACAATGGTTACTAAGTCCATTAGCGAGGCCGGTGTCTACTCTTCGGGGATACCTGCGGAACCGACACAGAAGTGGCATCGTAATGTGATCAGATACCGGCAGATGGATAAATTGACTGAGCGTGTTAAAAATTTAGAAGAAAAAACAGATAAATAAAGATAATTTTAATTTAAAATTACCTATTTTCCGATGTTGCATAAATAGTTTGAAGGATATATGAATTGAATACAATAGATATACATGAGATCCAGCGTCTGTTACCTCACCGATATCCTTTTTTATTAATTGATCGCGTTCTCGAGTTTACTCCTGGTGAATCTTTAGTCGGCATCAAAAATATTACATTTAATGAGCCACAATTTACCGGACATTTTCCTCAGCGAGTAATTATGCCTGGTGTGCTTATTTTAGAAGCCTTAGCTCAAGCAACAGGCTTACTGGCTTTTAAAACAGCTGAAGATGTGAAATCAGATAATGCACTTTATTATTTAGCAGGTATCGATAATGCTCGATTTAAAAAACCTGTTGAACCTGGCGATCAACTAAAACTTACAGTAAGACTAGTTAAAAACAAGCGTAACCTTTGGAAGTTTAGTGGTGAAGCAAGTGTTGACGGTGAAATGGTTGTTAGCGCTGATATCATGTGTGTTAATCAAGAAATGCCTAAATGATTCACAGCACGGCCATTATTGATCCTTCTGCAGTTATTGCGGAGGATGTTCAGATTGGTGCCTACACTATCATTGGTGCAGATGTTGAGATTGGTTCTGGTTGTGATATCAAGTCCCATGTTGTTATTGATGGGCCAACAAAAATAGGTTGTGATAATCAGATTTACCAATTTTCATCTATTGGTGCTGATCCCCAAGATAAAAAATACAATAGTGAAGCGACATTGTTAGAAATTGGGAATAATAATCTTATTCGTGAGAATGTCACGATTAATCGTGGTACGGAGCAAGGTGGTGGAATAACTAAGATCGGTAATAATAATTGGATTATGGCGTATGTTCATATTGCCCATGATTGCATTATTGGCAGTGATAATACCTTTGCTAATAATGCGACTCTAGCAGGTCATGTCATTATTGATGATTTTGTGATCCTAGGTGGATTTACACTTATCAGCCAGTTTAATGTTATCGGATCGTATTCCTTTAGTGCGATGGGGAGTGTTATTTCACGAAATATTCCTCCTTATGTACTTGTGTCAGGACATATGGCAAAACCTATTGGTTGTAATCTGGAAGGCTTGCGTCGAAAAAACTATTCGGACACCCAAATTAAAAACATTCGCCAGGCATATAAAACACTTTATCGATCAGGATTACGCTTAGAAGAAGCTGAAAAGCAGTTGACTGCTATGACTCAAGAGAAATCGGAAATTAAAGTTATTTTAGATTTCTTAGCAGCTCAGGAAGGCGGCATAATTCGTTAGTAATACCATTAGGGCCGTTTGTATTCTATTTTTGAAGTGATATACACAAGCTCATATGATTCTTAGAAAGCTCTGAAACAAAGTTCTCACTATTCTCTCCAATGCACAGAAGACTGGATCGTCAGCTTACGTGAATGTCCCAAGTGACTGTGAATATTTACCTCCGCTTAAATTTATAGCCCAACCACCATAAGGAACAGTTGGGAACGTGTGTCAGTCGTTGGCAGGTGTTGAGCTGATTTTATGAATACTCAAATCTGCGCCATCATATTCTTCTTCTTGTGATAAGCGTAAGCCCATTATTTTCTTTAATAAACCATAAACAATATAGCCACCAATAAATGCAATAGTCACCCCGAGTGCTGTGCCAATAAGTTGTGAGCTAATGCTTACGCCTCCTAGACCACCTAAGGCTACTTGGCCAAAGATACCTGCAGCAATACCACCCCAAACACCGCATAATCCATGCAACGGCCACACGCCTAGCACATCATCAATCTTCCATTTGTTTTGGGTTAAGGTAAACATATATACAAATAAACCACCTGCGATTCCGCCAGTTACCAGTGCACCAAGAGGGTGCATTATGTCTGAGCCAGCACAAATAGCAACGAGTCCAGCTAATGGACCATTATGCACAAAGCCGGGGTCATTTTTACTGACAAGGCATGCGACAAGTGTACCGCCAACCATTGCCATCAAAGAATTAATCGCAACCAGACCACTGATGCCATCTATTTCCTGGGCCGACATAACATTAAATCCAAACCAGCCAACAGTTAATATCCAAGCACCTAAAGCAAGAAATGGAATGTTTGAAGGTGGGTGTGCATATACTTGTCCTTGTTTTCCATAACGTCCATGACGGGGTCCAAGGTGTAATACGGCCGCAAGTGCAATCCAGCCCCCTACAGCATGAACTACCACTGAGCCAGCAAAGTCATGGAAACCTGCACCAAAGCTAGCTTCTAACCATTGCTGAATACCAAATAAACCATTCCAGCTGATCCCTTCAAATAGTGGGTATACCAAACCTGCGATGAAAAAAGTAGCGATGAGTTGGGGATTAAACTTTGCACGTTCGGCAATACCACCGGACACGATAGCTGGTATTGCAGCTGCAAAGGTGAGTAAGAAAAAGAATTTAACCAAGGCGTAACCACTGTACTCGACTAATTCGGGTGCAGCTTGGAAGAAGTTAATGCCATAGGCAATGCTGTAACCAACAAAGAAGTAGGCAATGCTTGAAATGGCAAAGTCCATAATAATTTTAACTAAGGCATTGACCTGATTCTTTTTTCTAACCGTACCCACTTCCAAGAAAGCAAAGCCAGCATGCATTGCGAGAACCATTATCGCACCCAATAATATAAATAAGACGTCGTTTGAGTTTTGCACTATATGTTTACCTCACGGTGGATGATATTTATTAATATAGTGCAATAGTTGCACCAATATAGATTTAACAATAGAAACAATTATTTATATGTTTGCTATGAAAATAAGACATATTGGCGCGAACAGATTTGGTGCGCAAGATGTTTAATTGAACCAATATGGTGCGTGAGTTGTTATTTTGGTAATCGTATCTACATTCTTGATGTGATCAACGTATAATTAGCTTTTTATAAATATAGTCAAGTGATAAGCGGGGAGTAACATACAGATGGATATTTATGCATCGGATGATGAGAAAGGTGAAGAGATAAAGCAGTGGTGGAGAGATAATGGACGTTCAGTTATTGCCGCTTGTATCTTAGGTGCTCTGATTCTAATTTCTGGGCGTTACTGGCTAGACTACAAAAATACACAATCAGCTCATGGCTCGCAAGCTTATCAATCAGTCTTGTTATCGTTGAGCTCAGATGAAAAAACGGCTGCAGAAGATACTACAGAACAGTTGTTTCGAGAGTTTTCTAATACACCTTACGCTGTTTTTTCTGCTTTTGAAATGGCTACGCAAGCTGTTGAAGATAAAAATAATGCTGCAGCTCAAATGTATTTAGAGTGGATAATTAATAATGCAAAACTATCAGCCCATAAAGAATTGGCACAGTTACGTTTAGCACAATCTTATTTTTTAGGTGGAGAGTATGAGCAGGCGCTCAAGCTTGCAGACGGGCAAGAATCGACGGCCTTCTCATCATTATGGTCAGAGCTTCAAGGTGATATTTATGTGGCTCAGGAAAAGGTGAATGATGCGAGAAAAGCGTATTTATCAGCACTTTCAACATCATCTCAAGGAGAGCCAAGACAGCAAATATTACGTGTGAAACTTGATGATGTGGTGGCATCTGATAATGTCTAACATGATTCGTCTCAATCTAATATTGTTAATGACTTTCTTTTTGACGGCATGCGGTACAGTAAGTGGCTGGTTAGAGGATGATGTATATGAAGCACCTCCAGCTGAATTAGTTGATTTTAATGCAGAATTTGAACCTGAAATAGTATGGTCGAAGGATACTGGGAATGGTTCGGATGATGCCTATAGTGATCTTGCTGCTTGGGTTCAAGGTGATGCGGTCGTTGCTGTTGATTACGAGGGGAACGTCAGTAGTTATATCAGCAAAACAGGAAAATTGATATGGGATGTAGATCTTGATGTTCCAGTTGTCTCAGGTGTTGGCGGTGGTGATGGATATATCATTGTGGGTACACAAGAAGGTCAAGTTATCGCATTAGATGAAACTAATGGCGAAGTTAAATGGACAAAGCAGGTAACTAGTGAAGTCCTATCACCTGCAAAAGCGGCCAATGGTGTAGTGATGATTCGTACTGCAGATGGCCGCCTCAGTGGCTTATCTATTATAGATGGCAGTACATTATGGAGCTACCAACGTTCTGTTCCTCTTCTCAGTTTACGAGGTGCAAGTGAACCTATTATTGTTGATGATAAAGTTATCGCTGGCTATGCCAATGGTAAGTTAGTTGCCTTGTCGATTAGTGATGGCCTGGTCGTTTGGGAAAAAAGTGTGGCTATCCCTAGAGGGCGAACAGAGTTAGATCGCTTGGTCGATATTGATTCGGCCCCAGTGGTTGAAAATGGCGTTGTTTATGTTGTTGCTTATCATGGTCGGCTTGTTGCGTTATCAGTAGATACAGGAAGAATTATCTGGCATCGTGATATGTCTTCCCGTTCTGGCTTAGATGTCGATGCGGGTCAGGCTGTTTATGTCACAGATGATACGGGATATATATGGGCACTACAAGATGGTTCAGGTGATGCTTTATGGCGCCAAACTCGACTGTTACGCCGAAATGTAACTGCTCCAGTTATTGTGGGCAATACTATATTAGTAGGAGATTTTGAAGGTTATGTTCATTGGATCTCTCGTGAAGATGGACGCTTTGTTGCTCGAAAAAGAGTGGCAGATGAACCGATTCGAAGTAAACCTGTGATAAAAGATGACTTGGTGTTTGTGACTGCATCTGACGGTACATTAACTGCATTCCGGATTAAGTAATATGAAACCTGTTATAGCTCTAGTGGGGCGACCTAATGTTGGTAAGTCAACGCTTTTTAATCGATTAACTCGAAGCCGAGATGCCCTTGTTGCTGATTTCTCTGGTTTAACTCGAGATCGAATATATGGCACGGTAAATAGTGATGGTTGCAACTTTATTGTCATTGATACCGGTGGTTTAACAGCACAAAATGACGATATGTCAGATTTGATGCGTAAACAAGCCGATCTAGCAATTGAAGAAGCTGACCTTGTCTTATTTTTAGTTGATGGTCGTGCAGGTCTTGTCGCTGATGACCAGATAGTAGCTCAACAATTAAGATCGATTGGTAAGCCAACAATTCTGGTTGTTAATAAATCAGAAGGTGAGTTAAAAGAAATAATAGCTGCAGAATTTTATGCACTAGGACTTGGCGAACCACAAGTTATTTCTGCGTCTCAGGGACGTGGAATCAATCCATTATTAGCTACACTACAAGATGAGTTGCCCGCTGTAACGGCGACTGTAGAAGATGATGAAAATGATCCTTCAACAGATAAAGGTATTCGTCTAGCTGTATTAGGCCGGCCAAATGTAGGTAAATCGACCTTAATAAATCGAATCATGGGTGAAGATCGGGTTGTTGCTTTTGATGAGCCAGGAACAACACGTGATAGTATTCATATTCCTTTTGAAAAGGATGGTACAGATTACACCTTGATTGATACTGCAGGGGTGCGTCGTCGTTCTAAAGTTTCTGAAATGCTGGAAAAGTTCAGTATTGTTAAGACATTGCAAGCATTGGAAGATGCAAATGTAGTCTTACTTGTTTTAGATGCTCATGAAGGTATCGTTGAACAAGATTTACACTTAGCAGGTTTGATTATTCAAAGTGGTCGAGCAGTGGTTATCGCTGTGAATAAGTGGGATGGCTTAGATAAATCAGAACGAGAGTGGGTGGCAACGAATATTGAACGCCGTTTACCTTTTCTGAATTTTGCTAATACGCACTTTATTTCAGCATTACATGGTAGTGGTGTTGGATTATTATTTAAATCAGTTAAGCAAGCCTACGAATCTGCAATGGCACAAATTCCTACACCTCGATTAACTAGAGTGCTGGAAGATGCAGTTGCAGATCATCAGCCACCTCTTGTTCATGGCAGACGTATTAAGTTTCGCTACGCACATCTCGGTGGTAAAAATCCACCTCGAATTATTATTCATGGTAATCAGACAGATTCAACACCAAACAGCTATAAGCGCTATTTGGAAAATACATTCCGAGAAGTATTGAAGCTACATGGTACGCCAATTTTTATTGAGTTTAAGAAAGGTGACAATCCATTTAAAGGTAGGAAGAAGAAGGTTGAAGATAGCCGAATTCCACAAAGACCGTGGGCAGGAAAAGCTAAGTCATAAAATACCTTCGTCATCACTCATTAAATTATCAAGGGTCGTTAAGTGGCCCCTTATTTTTTCTCGATTAGCGAGTTTCTCTTGCGCAGGGAGAGGTAAGTCTGTGAATAACATCACTTTTTTATCAATGAGGGTGTTAATTAAATCTTCAAGTACACGAATTAACGCTACGTCAGAAGAAGACAATATTGCTTTAACATCATCATTATTTGTCGCTTGGCTAATAAATTGGATTAGTTCTGGACTTTCCACCGATAGATATTCTTGGGCATCCGGTTGAATTGTTTCAAAAATAGCGGAGATGTCACCGTCAGAGTTTCGACTTATATAGGCCATTATTTATCCTTTAGGTAAAAGTTTTAGGTGGTCTTCTAAGGCTGTATGATGTCAAAGCTAAGGAAAGATAGCTATCTATTCAATGGTAAATTAGTAAGTAAATGTAAATTACGGACTACCTTGAGACTTGGAATTACATATACTAGGGAACTGGTAGACATTTGTGGTAAGGTTTACGGCACTTTGATGGAATTTGGTATCAACGGAATGAGCGATTAAGGATTTAAACTGAGGCATGTCTGAAAAACCAATTGAGTTAGACCAATCCAAGAAAGAATGGGATGCAGATGCGGGGCAGGAAACTCTCGATGATCCTTTACTATCTTGTTTAACCATTCTTAGTAAGTTACTCAACAAGCCTCACAGTGCAGAGTCCTTAGTCCATGGGCTTCCCTTGGTTGAGAATAAACTCACACCAAAACTATTTGTTCGAGCCGCAGAAAGAGCGGGCTTATCTTCAAAAACGGTTAAACGACCATTAAGAAAAATATCAAACCTAGTTCTACCTGCCGTTTTATTATTAGAAAATAGTACTGCATGCATCGTTCTTGAGTTTAAAAAAAATACAGCACGCGTTATTTTCCCTGAAACAGGTGAAGGTGAGTCGGAAATCGCAATTGATGATTTGAAATCTCAATATACGGGATACGCTATTTTCATCAAAGCAGTCCATCATTTTGATACGCGAACAGATACAACTGCAATTCCTAAAACACGGCATTGGTTTTGGGGAACCATATTACGGTTCTGGCCTATCTATAGTGAAGTGTTTGTTGCTTCAATATTAGTTAATTCATTTGCTTTAGCATCCCCCTTATTTGTGATGAATGTATATGATCGTGTCGTACCAAATCATGCGATAGAAACATTATGGGTACTAGCAATTGGTGTAGCAACAGTATTTGTTTTTGACCTGTTGTTAAGGTCATTGCGAGGCTATTTCATTGATATGGCAGGGAAAAAGGCCGATGTTATTTTGTCGGCAACTATCTTTGAGAAAGTCATGGGCATAAAAATGGCCTCACGATCTAATTCTGTTGGTTCATTCGCAAACAGCATGCAAGAGTTTGAATCATTCAGAGATTTTTTCACTTCTACTACACTAACAACGCTTATTGACTTACCCTTTGCTTTTTTATTCATTTTTGTTATTTGGACTATTGCAGGTCCTCTCGCTTTTGTTCCTCTAGCTGCGATTCCTTTAGCCATTATTGTTAGTCTTATCATTCAGGTTCCATTAAGTAGAACTATTCAAAACCTATTTCGTCATTCGGGACAAAAAAGTGCGACTTTAATTGAAACGTTGACAGGTCTTGAAACCATTAAAAGTATTGGAGCTGAATCCCTTATTCAACGAAAATGGGAACAAACAATAGGTTTTATTTCGAAATATAGTCAGCGTTCAAGAATTTTATCGTCTATGGCGGTGAACTTTACCTCCTTTGTTCAGCAAATGTCCTCTGTTTGTGTTGTAGTCTTTGGTGTCTATATGATTTCTGAAGGCGAGATTACAATGGGCGCATTAATTGCGAGTACGATCTTAACGGGTAGGGCACTGGCACCATTGGGTCAAGTTGCAGGAATTTTGACACGTTACCATCAATCAAAAGCAGCATTAGGTTCTCTAAATCACTTAATGAGTTTACCTGTTGAGCGACCATCAGGCCGTGAATTCTTACATCGCCCCGATTTTCAAGGGAAAATTGAATTTAAAAATGTAAGCTTCCGCTATCCTGAACAACCGATGGATGCTTTATCAGATATATCCTTCACTATTACTCCTGGTGAAAAAGTTGCATTTATTGGACGAATTGGTTCAGGAAAAAGCTCAATTGAAAAACTATTATTAGGTCTTTACGAGCCGCTTGAGGGTTCAATTTTGTTGGATGGGACAGATATTAGGCAAGTTGATCCTGTAGATTTACGTCGTAATGTGGGGTATGCCCCTCAAGATGTTGTACTGTTTTTTGGTAGTATTCGAGATAATATTGCTATGGGCGCTCCTTTTGCTGATGATGTCGCTATCCTTAAAGCTGCCAATATTGCTGGTGTAACAGAGTTTGTAAATCGACATCCTGCTGGATTTGATTTGCCTGTAGGCGAACGAGGAGAAGGGTTGTCTGGAGGGCAAAGGCAAAGTGTTGCTGTCGCCCGAGCATTGTTACTTGATCCTCCTGTTATCGTGTTAGATGAACCTACTAATGCAATGGATAACAGTACAGAAGATCAATTTAAATCGAGGTTAGGCGAGCAATTAGCTGATAAAACAATGTTATTAGTAACACATAAAGCCTCATTACTCAGTTTAGTTGACCGAATTATAGTTATGGATCAAGGACATTTAGTTGCTGATGGACCTAGAGATCAAATTTTAGCGGCTCTGAAAAAAGGCCATATCAAAGTGTCGAAAGGATAAAGCTGATGGCATGGTTAAAAAGAACGCATCCTGATGATGCTGAATTTATGTCAGAAGTTAGTGCTGCTACACTAGAATCAGCACATCGTGCTGGACATTCATTGCTAATATTAAGTTTAACTTTTTTTCTTGTAGCCGGGTGGTGGGCTTATGAAACAAATTTAGATGAAGTGACGCGGGGAGAAGGAAAGGTTATACCTTCAAGTAAAATTCAGGTAATACAAAATTTAGAGGGTGGGATTCTATCTGATGTATTAGTGGTGGAAGGACAAACCGTCGAAAAAGACCAAATCTTATTGAAGATTGATGATACTCGGTTCTCTTCCTCTTTTAGAGAAACAGAACTGAAATATTATGAACTCTTAGCACGAAGTATTCGACTTAAAGCAGAGAGTGAGGGAGCTAAATTTATTGTTCCGCAAGCTGTCTCTGACGCAAGTAAATCGCTTGCTAAAAATGAAATGGCATTATATGAATCTAGGCAGCGAGAGTTGAATTCAGCTACTAGAGTGCTTAAGCAACAAGAAATACAAAGAAAGCAGGAGTTAGTTGAGCGTCAAGCTAAGCAAAAACAGCTAAAACTGAGTCATGAATTAAGTAATAGAGAATTGACGATGTCTGAACCATTGGTTGAGGCTGGAGTCATGTCTGAAGTAGAATTACTTAGATTGCGACGAACAGTGAATGATTTACATGGTGAAATGGAAGCTAATAGGCTTGCTATTCCACGTATTCGTTCTGCTTTAAAGGAAGCTAAACAAAAAATAGAAGAGCAAGTTTTTGAGTTTAGGGCAAATTCTGCTAGTCAATTTTCTGAGGTCAATGCCGAGTTGGAACGAACAAAAGAAACTGTGTTTTCATCGAAGGATAGAGTATCACGAACACAAGTTCGCTCACCTGTTAAAGGAACAATCAAACAACTTAAAATAAATACAGTGGGAGGGATTATTCAGCCTGGTGCAGATCTAGTTGAAATTGTGCCTATTGAAGATAACTTATTAATTGAAGCTAAAATTCGTCCTGCAGATATTGCATTTTTAAGGCCGGGTCAAGAGGCTATGGTGAAACTCACTGCTTATGACTTTTCAATTTATGGTGGTTTACCGGCTAAACTTGAACGGATTAGTGCTGATACAATAGTGGATGAGAAAGAAGAGAGTTTTTATTTGATTTATTTACGAACAGATAAAAATTATATTGATAGTAGTAAGGGTATGTTAGAAATTATTCCTGGAATGACAACAACAGTGGATATTTTAACCGGTAAGAAATCAGTACTAGATTATTTGCTAAAACCTATTCTGAAAGCTAAAAATGAGGCGATGCGCGAACGATGACAGATTCAAAGCCAATATTGCATGTTTTACTCACAGATGACAAGTTGCGACTTGCTGTTAATACACACTTATCTCAACAATTTACTATTCATAATTTATCAGACTTGTCAGAGTGCTTTTTAGAAAATAACCAGCCGCCAGTAGAGTTATTGTTGTGCCAATATGAATTACTTGGCGTTGATTCAGAGGAAAGTCTGGCACACTTAAAAACATCAAACCCAGCCTTAAAAACACTAATTATTGGCGATAGCTGTGAAATGATGACTCAGATATCCCTACTAAAGCAGGGTGCTCGAGGTTACTTTGGTAGTGTAGTATCCCTAGATAAGTTGGCTGAGGCTCTGCAGTGTGTGCAACATGGCGAGGTATGGATTGACCGCTATATTATTTCTGGTTTAGTTGATGAATTGGTGCACGAACCAGAAATCAGCCCAGAAAAATTAGCTATGATTGAAACCTTGTCACCAAAAGAATTAGAAGTGGCGAAGTTAGTTAGTCATGGGGCAACAAACAAGATGATTGCTAATAAAATGTCTATTACAGAGCGTACAGTAAAGGGGCATATGACGACCATTTTTCATAAAGTTAGCCTGCCAGATCGCTTGTCTTTGGCGATGTTGTTTCGGGATTTGAGATAGGTTTTTAAGGTTAATAGTTAAGAGTTATAGCATAAGGTGTTGATATTAAACATGGATGTGTTATTTTATACACGTAAGTAAAAGATTAATTAAGGTAGAAAAATATGAAACGTAAATTTCTTGCAATCAGTATTACATTGCTTTCATCAAGCATGCTATCAGCTGCCACACTACAGGAGGCTGTTGATGCCGCTGTAAAAACAAACCCAGATGTATTAGCTGCTAGCAATGAGAGAAATGCGGTATCTAAAGAAGTAAATCAAGCAAAGGCTGGTTACTTTCCAACGTTGGATTTAGCTATTGGGACTGGATTTGAATCAACAGATAGTCCTAGCACTCGCGGCAACAATGATCATAACAAAGAAAGAATGAACCGTGATGAAGCCAGTTTAAATTTACGCCAAATGTTATTTGATGGCATGGCGACAAAAAATGAGGTTCGTCGTCATACAGCGCGAACAAACTCTCGTGCATATAGTGTATTCGGTGCTGCAGAAAATACAGGTTTGGAATCGGTTAATGCTTATCTGAATGTACTTCGCCGCCAAGGCCTAGTTGATTTAGCCTCAACAAACCTTGAGGCTCATGAAAGAACTCATGATCAAATTAGGCTCCGTAGTGAGCGTGGCGTAGGTCGAAAAGCTGACATGGATCAAAGTCAAGGTCGAGTATCCCTAGCGAAGGCAAATTTAATTTCTGAAGAAAGCAATTTACGAGATCAAGAAACAGATTATTTGCGTGTTGTTGGGATTGTAGCTGAAGATTTATCAGCTCCTCAATCTCCGAGTTCTTTGATTCCTGAAACAGTAGAAGAAGCTATTGCAATAGCACTTGAAAATCATCCAACATTGAAATCTGCCAATGCAGATGTTGAATCAGCTAATGCGCAACACGATACTGCTCTCTCTCCATTTTATCCGCGCGTAGATTTTGAGTTAGGTGCTACAGCGAATAATGATATAGATGGTGTAGATGGGCATAATAGTGATTTAACAGCAATGTTTCGTTTACGATATAACTTATTTAATGGCGGTAAAGATAAGGCACGGCGTGAAGAAACAGCTCATCTAATTAATCAGTCTGCAGAAATTCGTAATAATACACAGCGCCAAGTTGAGCAAAGTGTTCGACTTTCATGGAATGCCTTGCAAACTGTAAAAAACCAGATGGTGTTTTTTAAGTCGCATGTTGAGTCTAGTGAAAGTTCACGCGATGCCTATCAGCAACAATTTAGTTTAGGCCAAAGAACACTATTGGATCTATTAGATTCAGAAAATGAAGTCTTTGTCGCTCGTCAATCACTAGTCAATGCACAATACGATGAGCTATATGCTAGCTATCGTGTTTTAAATAGCATGGGTGCTTTATTAGAAAGTTTAGAAGTAAACTTACCTGAAGCAACCGTAACAATGAATGATTAGTAATACGTAAAGTACGATTGAGTTAAAAAATAGAAGCCATGGTTTATACCATGGCTTTTTTGTTCAAAATACCTGTAAATCATCACGATATTTTCTCGTTTCTAACTGGTCGTGATATTATATGCGCTTACCCAATAAAGGACATTTTAAGACGAACCTATGAGTAATCAATCATCCTATACATACGAAGAGCTTTTGCAATGTGGTCAAGGCGAAATGTTTGGTCCTGGCAATGCGCAATTACCTACCCCAAATATGCTAATGATGGATCGCGTTACACATATTTCTAATGAAGGTGGTAAATACGGCAAAGGTGAAATTATTGCTGAATTAGATATTACCCCTGATCTATGGTTTTTTGATTGCCATTTTCCTGGAGACCCCGTTATGCCAGGCTGTTTAGGTTT
>ENA-ORXI01000961-ORXI01000961.1-sediment-metagenome-genome-assembly--contig:-NODE-961-length-23374-cov-35.889127_pt1 | contig 23374 bp, 26 predicted proteins | sample MGYA00237861_ERZ511468 | MGnify/ENA primary metagenome ERZ511468 (study PRJEB26299, sample SAMN06266213) | sediment metagenome | isolation source: Hudson Canyon methane seep mesocosm | place...
CAGGGACAAAAAACAGCGGGCTGTTCGCTTCGCTCCATTTTAGCCCACTATTTTTTGCCCATTAATTGGGCGTTATAAGCCTCGATAGCCATAGCCGGAGTGATTTTTGATTTTTCTGGAGGGGGGACAAATTACAACAGCATCATTTACCAAAAATAAACTACACACATGGAGATTTAATTGTGAATAAAATTTTTTATCTTGTTTTATTATTTTCGATATCTGTCAGCATTCAAAGTTGTGGAGGAGATGCTAATGCAACCTCTCCATTATTTGAAATAGAATACGAAATATTACATGAGTCAGATCATAACGAATATGGAGAATATACCAGTAAAGCAGCAGTTGTTATTGGTAGCCAAATAAATTATGAAAAAGAACTTTTATTAAGAACTAGCGATTTAACAAAACATGTCAACTTCAACGAAGAGAAGATTTTATTAATTGATATGGGGGCAAGAAGCACAGGAGGACCTAGCATCAATTTAATTAATCTTGTAGATAATGGCGACCACATAGTAGCTACAATTGAACTTAATGTTAGAAGTGGTGCGCTACAATGGGTAACGAACCCCTATAAATTTATAAAAATCAAATCTAGAAAAGAAATATTAGTTGTCGAGCAGTTACATATTGATAATTAGAAACAATATCCTACATTCGAGACGCACTAATACGCTTCAACTCGTTTATTTCCCAGAACCCAATTTTGGTATTAATGACCAAATCAGCTTTCTATGCGTTTAGGACTTTGCTGTAAAAAAGGTATTTAATAGCCGGCTTATAACAAGTCATTAAAGCAGGACAAAAAACAGTTGGTTTTTGCTCGTGCCTCGCTTATTTTAACCAACTATTTTATTGCCTCTTAATGAGGCGTTATGTTTTTATTGAACTTTTGAGTTTATATCAAGTGGTGGAAATTAATTTGTGGGGAATGTACTGGCGATATTTACTTTCAATTTCCATGTCATTGCTTCTTGTTACCGTTTTGAGTGAACAACTGAATTTATTAAATCTAGTCAATAATTCTGGTTTATTACCTTCAGTTTTTTGGGGAATTATAGCGGTATTTTTTATTACAATTACGTTATTTCAAAATAAAGGTTTGCCTTATGTATTTTTAGGTAGAAGACTAGGTCTACCCAATAAGGTTTGGTGTTGGTTTAACATTATGAATATATCCCTTTTTGTAGCGTTAGTAATAATTGGCTACATAGTTAACCAAGTAGCAAACAAGGAAGTATGGGCGCTTTATAAATTATTCGGGCAACCTATTTGTTTAGTGTTAATCCCGCTTTGCAGTGCATGGTTAATTACTAGGTGTGTAAAAACATAACAAGAATTTAAAGCGGGACTGCTAACAGTTTGCTCGGTTCCGCTTCGCTACACATTTTAGCAAACAATTATCAGCCCCTTAAATGGGCGTTAGCTGTATAAGGATGTATTGTGTATTTCGATGCACTTGTTAAACAAATAAGGTCTGAATTCCCCAATTTAGGTTTTGATTTAAATCTTAAAGATTTCTTGATTTCGATTCCTCCTAAATGTGATGGTTTTGGAGTTGTTGAAATTCAAGATGATTGTGAAGAATTCATAATCTTTATAGGCAAATTTACTCATATGCATTTTAGTTGTCACAACACGACTTTGAGCAAACAACAGCAAGCTGAATCAGCAGCATCTGAAGTTATCGAGTTTTTGTCTGATCTATTTTCTGACAAAGTTGTATTATGGGGTTCTGCTGAAAAAGGCGGTGGATATTATTACCCTGAGTTTAGTTCTTCCGAGAACAAAGAAGAAAAATGGCTTTGGTCTGGTGCAATATCCAGCTAACAAGGCAATCAAACGGACTTTAAACAGTTGGCTGTTTTCACTTCATTCAACATTTTAGCCTACAATTTAAAGCCGCTTATTGTGGCGTTAGCTCTCTTAAAAAGGATTTGTGAATACTCATGGCTAGATTAAATGATCAAGAAGGTTCTATCGTTGCAAGTTGCCCAGGTGGTTTAAGCACTTTCTTATGGAGTTGAAATAATGGAGAGCATGGGGCAATAACAAAGCAAACTACAGATCATCACTGGAATAATGGTAATATTACCTATCGCTTATTTCAATGTGGTGGCTGTGGAATGGGGGCTCTAGGTGTTATTAAATTTGGTGGTGATTATCAATATCCCGGTAAATACAGTAGATTAATCGAGTTTACTCCTGAAGCTAAACAACGGTTAGTTTTACCCGCTTAAGTCCCTGAAGGTATTAGAAATGAATTTCGTGAAGCTGAGCGCTGCATGGAAAACAATTGTTTCCGGGCATCTGCGAGGTTATTTCGATCTGTACTAGATAAAACAATGAGAGCGAACGGGTTCAAAACTAAAAAAGAATCAAACTTGTATAAACAAATCGAAGCAGCCGCTGATGACGGGGTAATTACTAAAGCCAGAAAAAGACGAGCTCACGATGAAATCAGAGTCTTGGGCAATGACGTTTTACATGATGAATGGCAAGAAATTCCTGAAGAGGATGTCCAAGCGGCGCAGCATTACAGCCAAAGAATTTTAGAAGATTTATATGATGATCGTGAGTCTGTTCTAGGGTTACTCAGAGAATCAGGACGAGAACCAACGGAAGATAAAGAGGTTTGTGAAACCGAGAGCTAACAAGCCATTCAAGCAGGACTTTTAACAGTTGGTTAGATTCCGCTTCGCTGCACATTTTAACCAACAATTAAAAGCCTCTTAATGGGGCGTTATGTTACTAGGAAATATTCACGTGCGGAGCACAATCAAAAGTATTATTGTTAAACCGATGGAGTGGCATTTAGCATTCTTAGGCTTTTTTGTTGTTAGTCTGTTTTATTTGCAAGTAATAACGCCAACAATTTTAGTTGGCTTTATAGGAGTTACAGCGTTTAATTTCCTAGAGAATGGTTTGGCAATAAATGTTGTATATGGTTTTGCATTTACCGGTTCTTTCATAGGTGTTATATGGGCAGAACGTATTCGCAAGTCATTGGGGATTGTAGCGTTTCATGCTTATTTATTATCAACTCCTGAAATTGATGGTTGGCGAGATTCAGCAGGTAATAAAATTAGTAAAAAGTAACATAACAAGTTGTTCAAGCGGGACTGCTAAAGTTTGGCTCGGTTTCGCTTCGCTGCACATTTTAGCCAAACATTATCAGCCCCTTAACAGGGCGTTAGGTGAATAGGCATGCGTAGAGTTTTGATAATACTTCCAATATTGTTGTTTTGTCTATTTTTGGCAATTAACAATATTGAATATGGTGTTGTAATTATTGGTGAAGGCAATGAGCCTTGGTACTCACCTTACACATCCGTTGTATTTCTAGCTTGCTCAATGTTTTTTTACCCCGTAACTTTTTTATCAAGTGCGTTCGGGTTTAAGGTCTTAGGCCTAACTACTTTTGTGTTATATTTCATCTACTCAGCTGTAATCTCAGTAGTTGTATATAAATATTGGCCAAGAGGTAAATTCACCTAACAAGTAATTAAACAGGGACAAAAAAACAGCAGGCTGTTCGCTTCGCTCCATTTTAGCCCACTATATTTTTCCCATTAACAGGGCGTTATATTTACTCAAACTTACGATGATAATATCGAAGTAAACTAAAAGGACTTAGAATGAAAAAACTATTACCTCTAACATTAGCTATTTTAGCATTGGCTCGTACATCATCGGCATGTGCTGAAGATAGTTGGTATCTTGGCGCATTGTATAATGCACAAGATATATCATCAGATGATCGAGAATTTAATACAGCAGGAATAATTACGGGGTATCAATATAACAAATATTTTGCTTTAGAGGCTAGACTAAATACAGGAGTATCAGGTTACTCAACTTCACTTACTTTTAATCAAGCATCTGATATCAACTATAAGGAAGATATTGATAGTCAAGCTTCATTATCTATTAAGTTATCTTACCCTATAGATAAATCAATTAATCTTTATGTTCTGGCTGGATATACAACAACAAAAATAAAAATGAATCGCTCAATGATAATAACTGATTCAAATGGGGCTGTAATATTTCCATATGATTTCAAAACAACTTATTCAGGAAGTAGTTATGGTGTTGGTTTAAATTATCAGTTAAATGAGAGGTTTAATTTGTTTATTGATTATCAGGTTCTACCTGACTTCGACCCCGTATCTAACTATTCAAAAAACTGGAAAAGCACGAATATAGGTGTTAATTACTCGTTTAGCGTATTTTAATATAATAAGAAAATAAATAAGGACAAATAACAGTTGGCTGGTTCCGCTTCGCTAGCATTTTAGCCAACTGTAATTTTCCGCTTATTGCGACATTATAAGTTTTACAAGGATCGTGTACATTGAAAATTTCACAGCCAATTATTTTAATTAGTCTATGCTGTCTTTTAGCTTTTACACCAATAAGTATAGCTAATCAGCAGGTTAAGGCTTCTAATAAAAAAACTACCACTACAAGTCAGAAAAAAGCTAAGTTTAACTGTGATGGCAGGCAGCATTGCTCTCAAATGAAATCTTATGCTGAGGCTAAGTATTTCATTAATCATTGTCCTAACACTAAAATGGATGGTGATAACGATGGGATCCCATGTGAAAGGCAGTTTAAAAAAAATAGCTAACCATAAGCGTATAACTGACTGTCCAAGTGGGAGAAATAACAGTTGTTTTTTACTCCTTCGTTACTAATTTTAACCTATTATCAAGCCGTTACCCACTTTAGCGTTTTAATGAAAATATTTATTTCGATATTGTTAATCTTTGTGATTTCTTTGGCGCATTGTGAAGAATCACTTGAGCAAACAATGTTAAAACTTGATGCTGAGCTATTTGATTCGTTTAATAAATGAAAAAACGAGAAAGAATTAAAGAAACAAGAGTCTTTCTATGACCGAAACCTTGAATTTTATCATGATTAAGCTGGGGCAACTTGGAGCCGAAAAGTGGTAATTGATTCTATTCGCGATACTGTTTTAGGTAATCTACGACGAGAGTTAATAGTTGACTCTTTTAAGGTGTGTCCTATTAAAGATTTTGGGGCAATTACACAAGGTAGCCATCAATTTTGTGATAGAAAAACTAATCTGTGTAACGTTAGCTCAGAGTTCACATTTATTTGGGAAAATTGAAATGATACGTGAGTTGTTACAAGGTTATTAGTGTTGCTAATGTCGCTAATGTCGTCAATAAGTAAATGCCGAACAAAGAATTTACTTCAGACAAAAATACAGTTGACTATTTACTCCCACTTCGCTTATTTTAGCCACCAATTTTGCCTCTTAACGAGGCTTTTGTTCACGCATGAAATCTTAATTGGTGATTGATGTTAAATTTTTTTAGAATTGCGAGTTTAGTGGAAGGGTTGTCTTTTCTTCTCATACTATCTGTCTCATTCAATATTATTAGTCGAGAGTTTGTATATGTACTTGGTATGGGACACGGTATTTTATTTATCATGTATTTTTTACTTTCTTTTCTGGCTTCACATAAACAAGGTTGGTCGGTAGTTGTTTGGCTATTTGTATTCATCGCTGCTTTTATTCCTTTTGCTTTTATACCTGTTGAGTTGTTTTTAAAAAAAGAACTACAAAAAAGTACAATAAGCACATAATGGGCCGTTCAAGAGTGAGGCTTTATTGTTTTCGTTCTTCAGCCTTCTAATCGACAATTTATCGCCTTTTAACTAGGCCTTTATTTTCATTTATTCTCGTAAACAAAGGTGTGTAATTTTACATGATTCAATACGTTGTAATAGCGACACTATTAACTGGCTCTATTGGGTTAATGCTATTTGTTATAGGCTCAATTTTTAGTGCTGTTGTGGCTTTAGGTAATAAGCAGCATCTATTTGGTTGGTCTATTATTCTATTCTTACCTATTTCATTGCTTTACTGTGCAAAACATTGGGATATAGCGTCATATTCGGGGAAAATGGTTTACTCCGGTGCGGGGTTGCTAAGCCTAACTGCCATAATATTGAAAATTGGTGGTGTAATATAGTTAGCCTCGTATTCAAACACTCTATAATTAGAAATATAGTGGTTTGAATCGAATGAATTTTCGGCTGTAGCTAGTGCTTTAATTGGTAACGCCAATAGGAAGAGTTTACTATATGGCTCTTGTCACTCATCATTGATAATTTAACGCGGAACACACATGAATTTAGAACAAGCTTTATTGGAAATAGGTAATGCACATGGCAATGAACTACCTATTGCAGCGATTGAAGAGCTTAAAACGAATTGGTCGGAATTTTATCCTGAATTAGAACGGATTACCGATCAGTTTATCGCGGATGATAGCTCGCTAACCGATGAGCAAAATGCCATTTTATTTTTTGGCACCTTATTATTAGCGGAATTAAAATATACGCCAGCATTGTCAAAATGTTTACAGCTGTTTTCGCGTACAGACACATATTTAACACCTATTGAAGGTGTATTTGGTGACGCACTGACTGAGTTAACACCTAGCTTGTTTTATAACGTTGCAGATGGCAATACACAAGCATTGTCTGACTATATTGTTGATGGTCATCAAGCAATGTATTGCAAAGCGTCTGCTATTGAAGCGGTATTTGCCCAATACGAAGTGAGTGTTATTGATAAAGCCGAGTTAGTTGAACATGTAACACGCTGGTTAGCAGCATTTTTAGCATTGCCGAGTTCAATTAATAGTTTTTTACTTAGTGCATTGGCTGATTCTTGCATTGCTTATCAACTTGATGATTTTAAAGCTCAATTCGTTGGTTTATGCGATAAAGGTTTATTGGATGAAGAACGCTTTAAGCAAGATGAAGTAAAAGCGTGGGATAGTGCTAATAGAGTTAAGTTGATTGAATTGGGTACTATTCAAACTGAATTTAATCTAATTGCTATTTTAAAGTCTTGGGCTGATGATGACGCTGCAGATGAAAGTTTCGATAATATGCCAGGCGAAGACGGTGTATTTGATTCGTTAATGGGCGAGGGCGGTTTATTGTCTAATATTCTGTACGATGAAAAAACTATTCTAGAAAACAGTGTGCCGGTAAGTTCATTGCCAACTGTTGGCCGCAATGATCCTTGTTCATGTGGTAGTGGTAAGAAATATAAGAAATGTTGTTTACAGTAGGTCTGCAAACTGAAATAGCCCTTTGAGTTTTTACCTTGAGGCATAATTAACATATGCCTCAAGATGTTAGTAATTACATTATGAAGCTAAGTGTTGAGCTAGCTAATCCTTTTACTTTCTGAACCGTTGTCTTACAGCAACAACCCAACGCGAAACAATTAATAAAAATGAAAATATTTTTGCTTACTCATGAGCGTGAAGTGCGTAGGGCAACCAATACTGGTGCTATTGCGATAGAAAATGCTCATAATATTGTCGAACGTATTCTTTGGGAAAGACTAAGCCCTAATAGAGAGCTTATTCAACTAATAGAAAATAATCAGGCGGCATTATTATATTCGAAGAGAGAGTTGTCAGCGACGGAGCCAACAGCTGAGCAACATGTTGAATCACCTGAGTTATCACCAACTGTATCAAAGGTCGTTTCGAATGTTATTGCAAAGGTAAAAATTGAAGAATATGAAAATATAATCATTATTGATAGCACCTGGCAGGAAGCACAAAAAATATTCAACCAGAGCGCTTATTTAAAAGCTGCGCCACAATTTACTTTGAATGCGACAAATAGTTCTTCATACAAACTAAGAGCCAATCAACCTAAAGGTGGGTTGTGCACCATCGAATGTATAATCGAAGTATTAAGGCTTAAAGGGCAAGATAAAATAGCAGCAGAGCTATTATTAAAGTTTGAGCAATTTAACGGCTAAATTAATTAGTTATTAATATGGCTGTTATTTTTTACTCTCGTTTTTTAGCTTAGGCAAATGTTATCTATTATAAGTTTTCGAAGCTTGTTAAATATGACATGACACCTCAAGTTCATTGTGTTGCTATTGGCATTTTATTCATAAATGCTTCTTTTGTCAGAAACACCTGCTAATTAATCGCTTTAAACAGCTGAATTCTATCCTATACTTTATTGTATATATGAAATATATAATCACTATAAGAGGATTTATGCTAAATATTAAACATAACCTGTGTGCTATAGATAGAATAATAAGAGGGATAATTGCCGTTGCCTTAATTGTTTATGTTGTCGTGTTTTTTGATCAAATTGGCGACATGTTATTACAAATTTCTATTTTAATTTTTGCCTTAATGAATTTGATCTCCTTCGTCTTAGGATGGTGCCCTGTATACAATATTGCGAATATAAACACTTGCAAAAAAGGTTAAATATTAAAGTATATGACTAATACTGATTTGTCTTTAGCTTTAAGAAAACGTGTACTTTATAGTTCAATCGGATTAGCTATTGTTGTATCCGCTATTTTCATTAGTGTTGCATTCAACTTGTCACGTGACTTTGGGCAATCTTTAGAGCTTGAGCATAGTAATAAAATGCTTTTACAACTGACTAAAAGTATTAAGGCAATTGTTTCTACTGCAGATCTTAATGAATTGTCGTTGAATGAAAGTGTAAAAACCGAGCTAATAGCACTTCTAGATAAAGATGTGATCGGGTTTGAAATATGGGTTAACAATAAACATTTTAAATTAAGAAACTCCTCTTTTTACGCTCAAGATGAGGGTATTGCGACTGCAATCAACATTAAGCAATCTAGCTATGATTTCATCGAAAATGAAGCCGAGATGTTAATTTGGGTTTACGAAAACTCACCTCTTGATGACCTATCAATATTAATGGTAACTAAAACGCATGCATTAGATAAAGCAATAAGTTACGTTTCAAATAGGCTTTTCATTACTGCTTTTTTAACATTTTGGCTAACTGTTTGGGTCGCATTATTTATTTCAGCGTTGATCAGTAAACGATTTGAGCAAAGTAATGATCGGCTTAAATATCTGGCCAGTCACGATATGCTAACGGGCTTGCCTAATCGGACCTACTTATATGATTATGCACTGTCATACTTCACTCCTGAAAACGTAAAAAAACATCAAGATTTAGATACGTTATTTGCCATTTATATTATTGATCTAGATAAATTTAAGGACATCAATGACACTATGGGTCATTTGGTGGGAGACGAACTTTTAAAAGCGATATCAAGACGTTTACGAAACTTGAAGGAAAAAAATTCACAAGTAATGCGTTATGGCGGTGATGAGTTTGTTGTTTGGTGTGATGATTTAAATGAAAGCGACGCTATTTCATTAGCTGAAGATATTGTTTTATTATGTCGTCAGCCCATTAAAGTGAGTAATTACGTTTTTGAAACTAGTGTTAGTGTAGGTGTTGCCTATTATCCGGCAAGTGGTCAACAGCTTGATGATATTCTAAAAAATGCAGATATTGCCATGTACCAAGCAAAAAAACATCGACTTGGTTATCAAGTATTTCAACAAGAATTGTTTACTCGTTCTGAATTCAGGATAAGCCTACGCGGGCAACTTAATGCTGCTCTTGAAAAGCGTCAATTCGTTTTACATTATCAACCTAAAGTGCAACTGCCAGAGAATAATATTGTTGGTGTAGAGGCACTTGTACGCTGGTTACATCCTAAAGAGGGCATGTTAATGCCCAATATGTTTATAGATATTGTTGAACAAAGCATGTTTGTGCATGAGTTTACACGGTACGTATTGTTGCAAGCTATCATGCAATGTCGTGAATGGTTAGACAACGGCATAGAATTATCAATAGCGGTAAATATCTCACCTTACAACTTAATGGATCCAGAACTCGTCAGCTACCTATCTGATTTATTAAAACACTACCAAGTTCCAGCAGAACTTATTGAAATTGAACTTACCGAAAATGCCAGCATGGTAAACATTGATAAAACACGTGAGGTTTTTTCACAACTAAATAAATTGGGTGTGAAATTGTCAATTGATGATTTTGGAACCGGCATGAGTTCGTTAGCTTATATTAAGCATTTAGACGTGGATTATATTAAGATTGATCGATCTTTCACTATTGATGTTGTGACAGACAGCAGAGATGAAGCTGTGATTTCAAGCTTGCTAGTACTATGTCAAAAGTTAAATAAATTAACCATTGTTGAAGGTGTAGAAACAATTGAGCAAGCGAATAAATTGGCTAGTTTAGGTTGTACCTTAGCTCAAGGTTATTTGTATAGTAAGCCGCTATCGGCAGAAGAAATCACTCACTTATTAAGTAGGCGTAAAGCTGAAACTGATAATAAAATCATAAATATTAAAAACTTTAATTAACCGCCTGTGCCTGATAAATAGTGGCTGTTGTTTATATATCCGCAGTACTACATATCAAGTCCAACAATATGTTCAGCTAAAAAGTCTAAAAAAACGCGAGTTTTTGGTGAAACTAAATCTCGCTTTAAATAAATGGCGTAGGTGGCACTAAGCTCTTCATAAGGGCTAAAAGTATGCTCAGGCATAACTTGGATTATTGAACCTTTGGCTAATTCGTCTTTAATCGCCCAGAAGGGCATTAAGGCTAGCCCGGTGTCATTTAATACTAGCTGCTTTTGACCATTTACTGAGTTAACCGAAATCGCTTTGTTAATGGTGAGTTTTGTTCTCTCATCAGCCATTAAATACCAATCTTTCCAACGTGAATATCCATATCGAATACATTGATGATCTACTAATTCAGTAGGGCTATTAGGCATACCTTTGCTTGCTAGGTAGTTTGGGCTAGCGCACAATAAAAAGTTATTAAAAGCTAATCGTCTCGCAATCATGGTTGAGTCAGGCAATCGACCGCTACGAATGGCAACATCAATATTTTCTTCAACAAGATCAACCACGCGCTCGGTTAACTCAAGTTTTATATCAATATCAGGATATTGCGACATAAACTTAGCGACAAGCGGTAGCACAACGCTTTCGCCAAATCCTACAGTCATGCTTACTTTAAGCTTACCACGTGGCTTTTCCTGTAAATCATTAACAACTCTTTTAGCTTCGTCAAACTCTGAAACAATGCGCTGAGAAAAGTCATAGTATTTGTATCCTGCTTCCGTTAACCCTGTGTTCCTCGTGGTTTTATTTAACAGGCGAACACCAAGCTCTTGTTCAAGAACCGCTAACTGCCGAGAAATAGAAGAGGGCTGTACATCAAATATTCTACTAGCCTCAGAAATACTGCCCGTTTCTACCACGCAATTAAAGTACAGTAATCGATTCAATGAACTCATTATTATTCCTATTTAGCCTTGTTGTTTTCCAAACTTATACTTGTATTAGTCTAACTTGCCTTGCTAAAAAGACAAAGGTGATTTATTAGTTAGGTTATTGGTTGCTTTATTGGCATGAATTAAAATAGCCCCACTGAAACAAACTATTAAATTAACCGACAAGTAAAGAGTAAATACGATGAAAGCAATGATCATTAAAGAAATTGGTAGCACCGACGTATTCCAACAGGTAGAGAAAGCAATGCCAGTTGCCAAATCTGGCCATATGGTAGTTGAAGTAAAGGCAACCAGTGTTAACCCAATTGATACTATGCTGCGCTCAGTTGAGTTGCCTTGGTCAAATAATCTACCTGAGGTACTACACGGTGATGTTGCCGGTATTGTTAGTGAGGTAGGTGAAGGTGTAACTGATTTTAATATCGGCGATGAAGTTTATGGTATGGCGGGTGGAATTAACGGTGTTGATGGTGCTTTGGCTGAGTATATGTTGGTTGATGCACGATTAATGGCGAAAAAACCGAAAACATTAACCATGAAACAAGCGGCAGTACTGCCGTTAGTTGCCATTACTTCGTATGAAGCACTTGTCGAAAAAATGCATGTTCAAGTGGGTGATAATGTACTTATTCATGGCGCTACTGGTGGCGTTGGTCATATTGCAGTGCAGCTAGCAAAAGTGTTGGGGGCAAATGTCACATCAACTTACTCACCAGTTAATGAAGCATTAGCTAAAACCGTTGGTGCGGATAATTTAGTGGATTACACTGCAGAGTCTGTTTCAGACTACGTAAAAAATTATACTAACGGCGTTGGCTTTGACAAAGTTTTTGATCCAGTTGCCGGTGATAACATACAAAAATCATTTGAAGCGGTGAAGTTCAATGGTCATATAGCAACAACACTGCCAATTGCGGATCCACTGCAAGTGGCGCTTAAAAGCTTGTCTTTTCACAGCGTGTTAATGCTTATTCCATTGTGTCACGGTATTAACCATTCATCACATGGCCGTATTCTAACTGAAATTGCAGAGCTTGTTGATGCTGGTAAAATCACGCCGATTATTGATGAAAGTAATTTCTCAATATGGGAAGTGGCTAAAGCGCATGACTTGCTTTCATCAGGTAAAGCTGTGGGTAAAATTACCTTAACGGTTTAAGTTTATAGCTTTCAGGCGCTGATGAGTTGTTAGCGCCTGTTATTTAGCAACCGACTGAAAAATATATGACAATTTACCTTTCTAATGTGAGTTTAGCGATTAAATTTACAATTTGAGTAAATAGCATCATGCAATTACTAACTGAATCAGCGCCTGATTAGACGCGATCAATATTGCTGAAAGCATTAAAGTGACTATAGCTGGAATGGCGTCTTTAAATGTATCGAATCTAAGATGAAAATAAATTGCCCCTAATGATGTCATTGCTAAGCTTAGTGCACCAAAACCATTTAGTATTTCATAATTTAATATTAACGAACTTACTAAAGTTATTACTGCAACCAGCTCTATTATTCCGATTAAAAACATATGCATTCGATTTAATCCGTACTTTTTAAAAAAAGAAAGTTGGGTTTCAAAGATGTATTTCTGCCAGGCTAAAATTTTTATTGAGCTAGCGAATGTGAAAAATATTGCGAGTAAAATGGTGATAGTTATCATGTAAAAGCTCCTGCTTATTGGGTTAACAGCATTAAACCATTCCGAATTAATCAAATAAATGCTAACTTTGCGGTAACTGGTATTCCCATTTGGAATGGTATGGATAAATTTGAGTGCATAAAATTATTTAATCAAGTAGTGAGGCTCGGTAGCTTTACTGCTACAGCGCATGAATTAAATATGACACAAGGTGCTGTGAGTAAAAAAATTGCATGGTTGGAAAATGCGATAGGTTTTACACTTTTTCATCGAAACTCGCGCAGAATTACCTTAACAAGTGCGGGTGAGCAGTATTTCAGTCATAGTCGCGATTTAATTGAGCAAATGACAATTACTGAGCAACGACTAAAAAAAGAGTTAAGCCAAGCAATTGGTGAATTAAAAATATCGGCGCCGTCAGCATTTGCGACACAAAGACTCGCTATTCCCATTCGTGATTTTCTTCACTTAAACCCTAAGGTTTCAATTAATATTTCGGTAAATGATAAACAAGTTGACCTATACAATGATGATATAGATATCGCAATAAGAGCATCCTATCTTAAAGATTCAGGACTGAAAGCTAAAAAGTTGCTTGATCATGAGCTTTGCTATTTTGCTGCTCCTGAATATCTTGAGCAAAACGGAACGCCTTTACACCCTAGAGAAATAATACAGCATCAATGTATAATGTATTCTTTGAGTAACCCATCGAATGTTTGGTATTTCAATAAAGAAAAATATGCATTTCGCGAGTTGATCTCTAGCGACAGTCCAGAAATGATTGTTAAAATGGCATTACTAGGATTAGGTATAGCAGCAATGCCTAAATGGATGATTGAAAAACATATAAAGACAAATGAGCTTATAGAAATATTTGAAAGTGAAGAGAAACCGTCATTGCCTATGTATGCGGTATATAAAAACGCAGACTATTTACCCTTTAGAATAAGAGCCTTTATTGATTTTCTGGCGAATTATTTCTCAAATAGCAGAACAACATAAAGCATAGCCTTATTGAGACTTCCTGATTTGATTAAAATCCATCAACGCAATATCTATTAAAGTTTTAATTGTTGTATGTTGATGAGAAAGGGCGGTGATGTTATCTTTTTTCTAGCTTTATACGAATAGAGGTATGCATTAATGACTGATGTTGGCACCCTTATTGAGCAACTTTATAAAACAGAATCTGCAAAGTTACTCGCGGTATTAACTCGCATTTTTGGCATACATAATTTTGATTTAGCAGAAGATGTGCTGCAAGACGCTTTTAGCAAAGCCATGATTGATTGGCAACAGCGTCAAGTGCCTGAAACCCCTGCTGCATGGTTGATGACAACAGCTAAGAATCAAGCACTTGATAAAATAAGAGCGAATAAAACTAAAGTAAAATTCTCGCAAGACTTAATTCAATACTTAGACAGTGAATGGACGCTGGCGTTTACTATTGAACAAGAGTTTACAACAGCAAAAATAAAAGACGATCAACTTAGGATGATTTTCATTTGTTGTCATGAAAGTATCAAAGCGGAAAATAGCATTGTATTTATATTAAAGACGTTATGTGGCTTTAGCATTCGTGCTATTGCAAGAGCGTTATTATTAACTGAATCAACCGTTAAAAAAAGGCTATTAAGAACACGCGAAAAGTTAAAACAGCTAAGTTTTGAATTACCCTGTGATGACGAACTCAATGCTGCTATGGATACGGTGCACACGGTATTGTATTTACTTTTTAATGAAGGTTTTTATAGTTCAGATCCCAAAAAGCCAATCAATGTAGAATTTTGCCAAGAAGCGATTGCGCTGGTAAATATGCTAATAGATGAACCTAAAATTGCTAATCAAGATACCTTAGGTCTATTTGCCTTAATGCATTTTAATATTGCACGGATTAATGCTCGAGTTGATAAACAAGGTTTTAATATTCCATTAGACTTACAAGACCGAAGCCTATGGCAACGAGGCTATATTAATACCGGTGATCATATTTTAAAAATGTGTACTAGGGGGAGTATTTCGCCAGGTCGATTTTACTTTGAGGCGTTAATTGCTCAGCAGCATTGTGCGGCAGAAACATTTGCAGAAACTAATTGGTCACTAATTGTTGGTTATTATGATAACTACATCAAAGTAACTAACTCACCTGTAGCTAAACTAAATCACGCGATAGCATTGGGACATACGGGAAAGCTGTATGAAGCAATTAATAATGTTGAATTATTGCAAAGTAATAAAACACTAGCGAACTCACATATGCCACTTGCTATTTTAGCGTATTTAAATGCTAAAGCCGGTAACGAAAAACTTGCCTATCAACAAGCGCATAATGCTATAGAAATTGGCGGCACTGAGCATGAACATCGATTGATGATGCAGCAGCTTCAGCGCCTACTTAACTAAAAAATAGCTAATAAGTATCTACCATGTAATTAAAAAAAATTTAATCAATGCACATTACAGCACGAACCTCTACGGTAATGTTTGGGTAGTTAAAAATAGGGCATTCTTTGGCGATAGCAGTAGCTTCATCAATATCTGATGCTTTTATTATTGAGTAGCCTGTTACCAATTCTTTTAATTCGATAGAAGATAAGTCTGTCACTATACCGTCTTGGCTAATGCTATTACCGGTATAAGCTAGTGGCGAGCCACCAGAAACTAACTGTTGCTTTTGTTCTAGCATGCCCATCCATGCTCCCCATTTTTCCATGCTAGCGGCCATTTCTTCTTTTGAGGTATTTTCCATCCATTTAGGGTCGCCGCCTTTGTAAATCAACATAAAATCATTCATAACATTTCCTTTATATTTTAAGTACCAATAACTTCTTTACCGGTATCTATATATATAACGTATCAGTGTTGAAAAAGGAGACACATTGTAAATTTTATTTTAAAACGAACGTTTTTGGCTTCAGTAAATAAGATTACTGAATAACCTTCACAATCACAGTATAATTACGGTAATAGCGCTAAAAATATTTTATTAAAGGTAGTTAACACTTCGTATGGCAGAGCAAAGACATTATTCAGAATTAACCGTTACGACCCCTCCAGTAACTGAAAGTATCTCATTAGATTTTGTAAAAGAGCGGGCAAGTGTTAATCATGAAATAGATAAGGCCTCGCCTAAGATTGTGTTAGCGACACTTAACGCAAGATATTTTCATACCAGTTTTGGTCTACGTTATCTTTACGCTAACTTAAAAGATTTGCAGGAATTTTGTCAAATAAAAGAGTTTGTTATTCAAACTCGCGCCATTGATATTGTTGAACAAATTCTAGCTGAAAAGCCTGATATTGTTGGTTTTGGTGTTTACATTTGGAACATAGTTGAAACCACCGATGTCGTTAGTCTGTTAAAAGTAATCGCACCCGAAATCAGAATTGTTTTAGGGGGGCCAGAAGTAAGTTATGAAACTGAGCAGCAAAGCATTGTTGGCAGTGCAGATTATGTATTAACAGGGCCAGCAGACTTAAGTTTTTATCAACTGTGTAAAGACATAATCAACAATACGCCACCTGTTAAAAAAGTGCTTAATTCCAAGCCTGTTGAATTAAAAGAGTTAGCGTCACCTTATCAGTATTATACTGATGAAGATTTACAGCAGCGTTTGCTTTATGTTGAAGCGTCACGCGGTTGCCCATTTAAATGTGAGTTTTGCTTATCGTCACTAGATAAAAACTCTGTACCATTTGAAATAGTGTTATTTCTTGAGCAAATGGAAATACTTTATCAGCGTGGGGCAAGAAACTTTAAATTTATCGATAGAACGTTTAATTTAAACATTAATACCACTATGCAAATTATGCAGTTTTTCTTAGATAGAATGACTGACGACCTTTATCTGCATTTTGAAGTGGTGCCTGATCATCTACCAAGAAAATTAAAAGAGTTGTTAGCACAGTTTCCTGAAGGCAGCTTACAATTTGAAATTGGCATTCAAACCTTTAACGTTGAAGTGCAAAAGAATATTAGCCGTAAGCAAAATAATGCCAAGTCGAAAGAAAATTTACTTTGGCTAAGAGATAATACTTCTGCACATATTCATGCTGATCTTATTTTTGGTTTACCAGGCGAAACTTTCGAGACCTTTAAAGACAGTTTTAACCAACTTTATCATTGTCGTCCGCATGAAATTCAAATGGGTATTCTTAAACGTTTGAAAGGTAGCCCGATAATCAGACACACACAAGCATACGATTTACGCTTTAACCCGCTGCCACCGTTTAACATTTTAAGTACTGACAGGGTGAGTTTTGCCACTATGCAGCGTATTAACCGCTTTGCGCGTTATTGGGATATGATTGGTAATTCAGGTCGTTTTAAATACGCATTACCACATATATTGTCAGATGAGCCTTTTGATGATTTTATGGCGGTTACCGAGTGGATTTTTAACAAAACAGGTCAAATTCACAAAATTAATTTAAAGAAATTGTTTGAATTGATTTCGCAAGCAGTAGAAGGGTTATACCCAGAAAAACATCAACTGGTTCTCGAAAAAATTGCAGTCGATTACGAAGCAGCTAAATTGAAAAGCTTGTTCAGTAGCCTCAATCTTTATGCTGTTCCGCAAGTAGAAGCTGTTATTAAAAATAAATCGTTAAAGCGTCAACAACAGCATATGAGCTAATGGTTATAAGGATTTTCGTTATTCACAAGTGTTAGAAAATAAATTTGTGAATAACGAGGTGATAAAGTTCTGCTGATTTTATTCGGCTAACAACGAGATAAAAAAACTCATCTCTAAAGCTTTTTCTTTTAAGCTTTTAAAACGCCCTGAAGCACCGCCGTGGCCAGCGTCCATATCGGTTTTGAATAGTAATAAATTGTCATCAGTTTTAAATTCACGCATTTTAGCGACCCATTTCATTGGCTCAAAATACTGTACTTGTGAATCGTGTAACCCGGTGGTAACCAAAATATTTGGGTAGGCTTGAGCACTGACATTATCGTATGGCGAATAGGCTAAAATATCATGATAAGCTTGGGTATCGTTCGGGTTTCCCCATTCGTCATATTCATTGGTGGTTAACGGTATAGTTTCATCAAGCATAGTAGTTAATACATCTACAAATGGTACATGCGCGCCAATGCCTAAATATAGCTCTGGTGCTTGGTTTATCACTGCGCCCATCAGTAAGCCGCCAGCACTGCCACCAGTGGCAAATATTTTATCTTTAGCGCCGTAACCTTGTTCGATTAACGCTTTAGTCACGTCGATAAAGTCGTTAAAGGTATTTTGTTTGTGCGCCATTTTGCCTGTGTCGTACCAATGCCTTCCCAACATTTCAGAGCCACGAACATGAGCAATAACGTAAACAAAACCGCGGTCGAGCAAGCTTAAGGTTTCACTAGAAAAATTAGGGTCTATGGTAACGCCGTAAGCACCATAACCGTATTGAAGTAGGGGATTAGTACCATCTTTTTTAAAGCTATCGCTTTGATAAACAAGTGATACAGGAACTTCTACACCATCACGAGCGGTAATAAATAAACGCTCTGATTGATAATCATCTTTGTTAAAATCACCTAATACTTTTTGTTGTTTAAGTAACTTTCGCTCACCCGTTGCTAAGTCAAACTCAAATAAAGAGCCTGGAGTTGTTAAACTTGAATAATATAATCGTGCAACAGTGCTTGTTGGCTCAGGGTTATCGCCAAGGCAGGCGAAGTAACACGGGTCATCAAAACATAATGGGTATTGCTGACCAGCATTTTCACCAGCAGTGGTATGAACAATAAAACGTATTTGGCCATTTTCTCGTTCGGTAACCACAATAAAATGATTAAATAATTCAATACCTTCAATTAGCACATCTTTTCGGTGTGGAATAACTTCTTGCCAGCTACTGATATCGTTGATTTGGTCAACGGCAGCTTTCATCAATTTAAAGTTTTTAGCTTGGTAGTTGCTAACAATATAGAAGTACTCGCCCATTTTGTCTGCATGATATTCGTGTTGCTCTAGATAAGGTAATAACTCAATAAACTGGCCATTAGGATCATCAGCATTGAGTGCGAAATAATGCGTTGATTCAGTAGCATGCAAACAAATATAAATTTGAGCGTCATCTCGGCTTTTGTCTAAGCTGAGATAAAAGCTGTGATCGTCTTCTTCATACACTAAAACATCATCAGCTTGTGGTGTGCCTAGCTTATGACGATAAACTTGTGTGCCTAATAGGGTTTCAAGATCTTTCTTTACGTAATATACGGTTTCATTGTCGTTAGCCCAAACAATTTGTCCTTCAGTTTCAACAAGAATATCGGCTAAATAAGCATTTTTTGAGTTGGAAGGCTGGTTTAAATATTTAAAGTAGATGGTGTATATACGGCGGCTGTCAGTGTCTTCAGATATTGACATAATGTGATCATCAGGACTTATCGATAAATCACCTAACTCATAAAATTCACGGTCTTTCGCGCGCTCATTAACATCTAATAGCAGGGCTTTATTTTCACCAGAAAAGCTTGTTGCTCGATAATAATTTGAAAACTCTTGTTCGCCACTTATTTCGCTGTGGTACCAATATTTTCCATCTTTTGCAGGCACAGAATTATCGTCTTTGACGATTCTATTTTTAAGCTCATTGAAAAGCTGTTCTTGCAACGGCTTTTGCTCGGCTAACATTGCATCAGCATAGCTATTCTCTTCATTAAGGTGCGCCAGTACTTTTTCATTTCTACGTTGGTCATCACGCATCCAATAATAATTATCCACTCGTTGATGATTGTGTTTTGTCATTTTATGTGGAATTTTTTTAGCGGTTGGTGCGGTATTATTCTTGTTTGATTGGCAAAAAGGCGTAGGCACTAAGTGCTCCTGTTTAAATAATATTAAATTAATAACAAAGGATAAATTTTGATGAGCAAGTTTATCGCTCTTTTAATATATAGGTTAGTTATTTGTGTTAAAAATTTAGCTTAAATATGAACGAGCAGTTTTCATTACAGACAAATATACAAGTCATTTGTATTTAGCAATTACGTAGGCTGTTAATTTTAATTAGATGCTTTTATTAGTGAATGTGCACTGTTTTAATATACAGTTCACTATTAAATCCGCATTTATTGTAGAAAGATGGATTAAATCTACCTTTCCACATAAGTAGTATGGGTATAAAAGTAGTAACTATTTGAGTATTATAGATAAGCTATGTATATTGCAATGAATAAATAAACATTAGTTGGTTAGTGTTCCACGGAGAAAGTGGGATCTGATCTGTCTAATAAGCTGTTAGGTGTTTATGAGTAAACGAACCAAAGTGTGGGTATTAGCTGCAAGCTTTTTTATTATTATTCCTGCAATTTTATTGGTTTTGTTTGGCTTCAATATAATCAATTTGGTAGTTGTAGTGTCTGTAATTGGTTTAGGCATTCCGATTACAACTGAAAGGGAAAATGCTCTAATTGCAGACGGTACTATTAAGTTAGAAAATGGTGGTAGCAAAACAGGAAATTTTCTTGCTAAGCTTTTGGTTATATTAATAGTAGTTGTTATAGGTTTACTATTTATAGGTAGCTGGGTAACCAACACCTAACAAGGCAATAAAGCAGGACAAAAAACAGTTGGTTTTTGCTCCTTCGTCGCTTATTTTAACCAACTATTTTTTGCCTCTTATTGAGGCGTTATAAAGCGGAGCGAGTATGGCACCTGATTTCGAGATTGAAGGCTCTGATTTATTATCTGAACAATTTGGGGAATGGCCTTCTTTCCATGATTCAGAAATTATTTCAATCGATTTTAATCGAGGCAAAGAAGGAGGTAATCCTTCAATTGTAGTAAAAGTTCATGCTTTTGAAATGACATCTGAAGTAAATAAAAAAGGCTACTATAAACTCATAAATCATTGTGACATTGAATTCAATTTCGAATCAGTTGAAGATGTAACTCTAAATGGTTTCAACCATCAGAATGTAATAAGTGATATATGTTTTTCCAAAGAAGTCGATTCGAATGGAGTATCAAAAATCATAGTAGAATTTGAGCCCTGTTATGGTGTGGAGCTTGAGTTTAAGTGTCAGAAGGTCACGGTCACAAGTGTCACACCTACTGAACCAGATAAGTAAGGGGCAACCGCTTTATAACAAGCCACTCAAGCAGGACAAATAACAGTTGGTTTTGTTCGCTTCGCTCTCTATTATAACCAACTATTATTTGCCTCTTAGTGGGGCGTTATGTACCGCCTATTTTTAACGTCAATTATTTTATAAGTTTAGTGGTTTTAGGTTGGTTTAGTATTTGTAGCTTTGAGTTTTCGCCAAGGTAAGTAGGGCGTTTAAATTACTTAATTGTATATTGGCTCAAAGTTATCGGTTTGGTGTTAATTAGGCGGTGGGCTTCTTGTTTTCTCACTTCCATCTATTAACTTTTAATATTTCTTGTTAATGTAAAGTTTATAATAACCAAATACATAACAAGTAATTCAATCGGACAAAATAAAGCTTGTCTCGTTTTTTGCAAAGTACCGCAAAAAAGCAATCCAACTTATTTTGCCGTTTAATTTAGCGTTATGTACCGCCTTCTTTTTAAGGTAAATTCTTTTAAAGTTTTGGTGGTTTCAGGTAAATAAGTATTTGTGGCTTTGAGTTTTCACCAAGTAGAAGTAGGGCGTTTCAATTTTACTTTTTTTAAGTTGTCTCAAAGTTATCGGTTAGGTGGTAAGTAGGCGGTATTTGTCGCTAAACGTATCATCTTTCACAAAAAGTAGTATTTGCTGTAATAGTGTTGGTTTCATCACTTTAACATAACAAGCAATTCAACGGGACACATAACGCTGGCTATGTTCACTCCGTTCACTATTTTAGCCTGCATTATTTAGCCCGTTAATTGGGCGTTAGCAGCCTTAGGATAGTCATGCTCAATACGGATAGAGTTTATTCAAATGATGAACAAAGTGCTTTTAGTGCCACTGTAAAATGGAAGCCTGTAAAATCTATTTGGTTTTTGACCCATCTCTTAGCAACTATTTTAATTGCTCCATTTGTTTTATCTTTTTCCGCATTTTTGGTCTTTATAATCCTTACAGCGATTACATTATGTTTTGGGCATTCGCTAGGAATGCATAGATTACTTATTCATCGCTCATATGAATGTCCGAAATGGATGGAGTATTTGTTCGTATATTTGGGTGTGTTAGTTGGAATGGCAGGCCCAATAGGCATGATGATTCAACATGACCTTCGTGATTGGGCGCAAAGACAAACTCAATGTCATGATTACTTATTACATGGTTCAAAAATACTAAAGGATGGTTGGTGGCAATTAAATTGTGATCTTGTACTAAACAATCCTCCCGAATTTAATATAGAAGAATCGGTATCCTTAAATAAGTTTTATCAATTCATAGAAAAAACGTGGATGCTTCAACAATTAGTTTTAGCCATTCCTCTATTTCTTATTGGTGGTATACCTTGGTTAGTCTGGGGCGTTTCTGTCCGAATTGTAATATCTGTCGGTGGCCATTGGCTAATAGGTTACTTTGCCCATAATAAAGGCGATAAAACTTGGGAAGTTGAAGGAGCAGCAGTACAAGGCCACAACATTAAAGTAGCGGGTTTCCTTTCAATGGGAGAGGCATGGCATAACAATCATCACGCTTATCCGGGCTCAGCAATGTTGGGCTTGTACAGTGACGAACCTGATCCAGGTTGGTGGGTTTTAAATGCTTTACATAACCTGGGAATAGTAAAAAACATTAAGTTGCCAAAACAACTTCCTGTTCGCTCAGAATTAGTCGCGGTTTCTGATAATATTGATACACGTGTTGAACGAGTGCCAGAAGACTGCGAAGTAGCAAAGTTCATACGAAAAGGCAGCTAACAAGCTGTTCAAGCGGGACAAATAACAGTTGGCTGGTTCCGCTTCGCTTCACATTTTAGCCAACTATAATTTGCCCCTTAACAGGGCGTTAGTTTTATTATCAAAGTGTGTACATTAAAAAGGATGAATGGATATGGGCGAATGGTCTGATTATTTCGAAGACTTCCCTGAAGAAGCACCTCAACCACCGAGCGCTGAGGAAAGAGCAAAAGAAAAATTTGATTCTGAAATCAAAGATATGAATGCAGATGCATTTGCTTTAATAGCCAAAACAAAGAAAAAGGCTATTGATGCGGCTCAACTACAAAAGAAACAATTTCTTGAGTCGATTGATTACTGCCCTCAATGTGGTGAAAAAGAGTTAAATGTCTATAAATTAGAGAACAAAACTTATCTATGTGAGTGCCAAGATTGTGGTATTTATGGTTCAGGAGATAATTTTTCCGCAGCATTACATAAAACGGCGTCAGCAATCGGGGATAATATCGATTGGAGAGACGGTTCATTATTTTCAGTCAGCACAAAATAAAACTAACAAGTTGCTCAAACGGACACGTACAGTTTGCTCGCGCTTCGCGCATTTTAGCAAATTGTACTTAGCCGCTTAGCAAGGCGTTATGTGCCACGGAGGTTTGGTAAATGGATTTAGATTCTCATATCAATTTAATAGAGAACCAGAGTAGGAAG
>ENA-ORXI01000964-ORXI01000964.1-sediment-metagenome-genome-assembly--contig:-NODE-964-length-23353-cov-32.600146_pt1 | contig 23353 bp, 27 predicted proteins | sample MGYA00237861_ERZ511468 | MGnify/ENA primary metagenome ERZ511468 (study PRJEB26299, sample SAMN06266213) | sediment metagenome | isolation source: Hudson Canyon methane seep mesocosm | place...
ATCAAGTGTTGGTTTCGCAACTACACTTTGGCACAATTTGATGCCGTTGTGGGAGGGGGAGTCCATCTCATTCGTTAAATTTACTTAGAACTTGCACAATAATCTGCACAAGTTATACTTGTTCAATAAATTGTACAAAAGTGAGTATGTTATGAATGTAGTTAATTTTTCAGAAGCTAGAAATCAACTAAAAAGCGTTTTAGATCAGGTTGTTGCAGATGTTGATTGCACGATCATCTCTCGACGTGATGCGGAGGATGCAGTAGTAATGTCTTTGGAGCATTACAACAGCCTTATGGAAACAGTTCATTTATTAAAAAGCCCCGCGAATGCAGCGCATTTAGAAAAGTCTATTGAACAATACCGTAAGGGTAATACCCTTCAAAATGGTCTAATCAATGATTGAAATACTTTCGTGGACTAAAGAAGCTTGGTCTGATTATATTTATTGGCAAAATCAAGATAAAAAAACACTTAAACGAATTAACAAACTCATTTCTGATACTCAACGATCTGCATTTGAAGGTATTGGAAAACCAGAACCATTAAAAGAAAACTTATCTGGTTTTTGGTCAAGGCGAATAGATGAGAGTAATAGGTTAGTTTATGCGGTGGATGATAATCAGCTAACAATAATTTCATGCCGTTACCATTACCAAAAATAATTTAACCAAAAGCAGCATAGGACGCCCAATACTCCGCACTTCGTGCTCCATATTGGTCGCCCATGTGCTTGGCGTTATATCTCCACATGGAACTTGCATGAATTACGATCAATTTAATAAGTTTTGCGGTTCCTTGCCCGCAACGACATATATCGCTCAATGGGGAAAGTCTCACGTTTGGAAAGTTGGTGGTAAAGTATTTGCGATTGGTGGCTGGGGCGAAAATAAAGAACCAGCTTTTGTTTTTAAAACAGCAGATTTAGATTTTGGATTTTTAAAAGAATCTGAAGGGTATAAGCCAGCTCCATATTTTGCTAATAGAGGCATGAAATGGATACAGCAATTTGATAGTGCAAAAGAGAGGGATGATGATTTATTATATTATCTTACAGAATCTCATCGTTTGGTTTCACTTGGGTTAACGAAAGTAAAACAAAAAGAACTTGGGTTGAATCAGAGTTAACTATTATAAAGCCATATAACCAAGCAATCAAAGATCGCCCCTCCGGGGCTGGACCTTGAACTTCCCCCGCTTTAGTAGACACCTTTCTTTACCAATTTTACTAATGCTGGTCGTAATGCCCACCAATTGCAAAAATGTAAACACTATTATCATCAAATTTATAAATCAGCCTGTCTTTCTGCGAAATTCGCTTTGACCACAAGCCTGCTAAGTTATGTTTTAATGGTTCAGGCTTGCCAAGTCCACTAGACGGGTCAGAGCGCAACATTTCCTTCAAAACTTTACATACTGCCTTATGAAGTTTTTTATCTTTCTCTCTTAATAGCTCATAAGTAAGCCAAGTTTTACCTTCAAAGACCAGTGATCTCATTTAATTGCTCTTGTGTTGGTTTATAGCCTTTATTGCTTTCATGAGTGTTCATAGAGTCAGCAATCTGTTTCATTAAGTTACTGCTTTGCAGTATGTGTAATGTTTCCTGCTCTCTTTCCCAGTCATCTGCACTCATTACAATGAAATCTTCGCCTGCACGACGAGTAACTTTTATAGGCTCATGCTTACTAACAGTTTGTTCAACATATGTTTTTAGGTTGTCCCTAAACTGATTTACGCTTATGCTATTCATAATTAACTCACTACATTGTGTACGGTATTGTCGTACATTGTAGTATGAAAAATATAACAAGGCAATCAAAGATCGCCCCTGCGGAGCTGGACCTCCACTGCTGCGCAGTTCCGGCCCTTTATGTTGGCGTTGCTTTTTGCTAATGCTGGTCGTAATGCCCACCAATTGCGAAAATATAAACACTATTATCATCAAATTTATAAATCAGCCTATCCCCTGTATTAGTAGAAACAATTGACTTAGAATTAACGTGAAAACTAAATATTTAAGGATAAATATGAAAACAAAATCTAGGAAGTTTTTGACTCTAATCGTCTCGTCTTTAATCATCCTTCCAGCTACTGCTGCAAACAGCTCTGAAAGTACTATGAAACTATTGACTTGCTCCAGTAAGAAAGTAGTTAATGATGGTATTCCGTATCACAAGTGGCAAGCTGTTTTTGATTCATCGGAACTCTCAAAAGGAAAGCTAAAGTATGAACTAACAGAGTGGCATGCTGAGGCAAGTAAAAATGATGGAAAAACATTCGTTTACCCTCTTAAAGTCACACCTTCCACCTTAGAGTTTTACGAGAGCATGACGCTAAGAGGTAAAACGAGCTGGTTTAGTACTAAAGTCGATAGAAAAACACTTACTTATGGTGGCAGGCACGCTCCGCCAACTCAAGTTGGTGCATGCACAGTTGAAAACTATGGCAACGCTATATAAGACAATCAACACAGTTGCTAGGGGGGGGGACCTTTACTGTTACACAGTTCGGCCCTTTATTGTAGGCGTTATATTTTAAAACTATAAAAGGAGAATGAAATTGAAAGGAATCATATTATTGGTGTTATTTAGTTGTCTGATCACAGGGTGTTCTTCGAACCATTTGGTTGCCGATGGAGTATGTTTAACATGCTTTAACAACCCGTTGTCTGGTGAAGCTGTGAATTATAATAAGAGTGAATTGTCTAATGAGGTTACTTCTAGAAATAGTAGGGAATCTAAGTCTCAAAGAAAAAATAATTTCAATATTAACCCAGTTAATCGGTCAAATATATTTTATCATTGGGCTGCTAGCACAGATAATCCTCATAATAAAATCGAATTCTTAGCTCGTAAATATTATTCCAAGTATAGAGCAGCAAATGAGTTTGAAAAGCCTCGGATATTAGAGCAAATCGCTCCTGAAATTATTCAAAAAATTGATATGGCGAAAAATACAACAAATCTTTCGTACATTTCAAGTACCAGGCTAAAAGACTACAATTTTTCTAGTAATTCATTTGAAATAAGGGTGCCTACAAGCTCTCCCCTGACTACCAATGTGTATGGAAAATCTAGCAGGGATATTGGAATTGTCTACGATGTTCCAAGTGGCCAAAAAGTTTCAATAGTTGTTGATCCTGAACTTGCTGAAGAAGCTATCAAAGCAGCCGGAGGGGGCAGAAGATGGGCAAAAACTGAAGTTTATTTTAATCTTGTCGGTTTTTCTGATTCATGTGATAAAAAATGTTCAATGACGGTCAAACCGTACAAAATGTCTTTGATGAATTATCTAACAAAACAAGTTATTGGAACTCAGAAAATATAAGTAGCTCAACCGGGAAATTCTTGCTTACGTATTTTGCAAAAAAATGAAAAAGACGTAAGCAAAAATTTCCCGGCGCGCAAAGCGCTACACAAAAGTGAAATACTCCTGTTTCCAGTATTCAAAATTATCATCGGGGTTAACTTGCTATTTAAACTCGAAAAGTTCAACGCTTATAGGGTCGCCCAAGAAGGCCAGAAGCTAATTCTTTCGTTGACAGATCTTGAAAAACGGGTAAATCAAGACCCTTCGCATGAGGGTATCGTAAAGGTAGCATCACCGGGGAGCGTAGGTCTTAAGCTTTATCCAAAGCTGATTGTCGAGCATCAGGTGGATACGGGGCTAGGATTTACTGTTCTACCTAGTCACGCTGTAGGCGCTTTTAAAGAGTGTGAAAAAGTGAAAATACACCGGCTGACTAATAAAGTTAGTGAGACTCTATATATGGGGACTCATACGAATAAATTCACATCGAATAGAGTAATTACAGTGATGTCTGAGGCAGAGAAGTGCCTCAAGAGTATTTGAATTTAACATTCAATTATTAATGGAAAAACTGTCTTTATCGCAAACTAAAAAATGCAATAACAGCCAACAATGTAATAGAAAATCCAGCTATAGCAAACCACCAGTAATTAGTTTTATTTTGACTAATTGCTGGCTCTTCAATCCAGGCTTGTTTTCCCTTTGACGCAAGTGGAGGCCTTTTAGCTGAAGGTTTTACTTGGCTTTTAGACTGCACTGTTGGTTTTTTTAAATTGGTGTTATCCATTTTTTTCTTTGGTGTTTTTGGAGTGCCAACTGAACGTATTATTGTTTTATTTGGGTCTGCTTGGGGGCCGACTACTTCAAAGCTTATAACGTCTACCTTTATTTTATCCCCTGGCTTAGCATAGCTTTCAGTAATGCGGTTACCATTGAGATAGGTTCCGTTTGATGAGTCAAGATCTCTAATAAGTAATTTTCCACCTTTTACTTCAAACTCAACATGTCGTCTAGACAAATGTTCTACTGGAATGCTGATATCACAGTTTGCCTCCCTGCCTAAAACGGTTTTCCCTTCGATTGGAAATAGCTGGTTTTCCATCCAGCTTGCTGTTGATTTTAATTTCCAGTCAGGGGCTTTAGCAGGCTTTAGGCCAAGAGATGATTGGTATTGCGTGGATTGAGGGTCAATTACATCAAGCTCTACAGTTCCAAGCTTGATGATATCACCAGGGTTCAACTGTTTTGCTTTGGTGATTTTTTCGTTATTAATATAGAGTGCTGCATTCTTGTTTCGGCTTAGAATAACAACTTTATTGTTTTTATTTTGTATTTCAGCATGAAAGTCAGCAATATCTGTTTCGTTTATGACTAAGCTATTTTCTGGAGCGCTGCCAACGGTAAACAACGGATCTACCAGCCATATTGCTTCTTGTCGTCTATCCCTAAATTGTAGCTTTAACATATGCTGAACTATGCCTTTCGAAAATACAAAATTATCAAACTTTTATTGAGTATAGCGGCTAACTTACAAGTACGAGCATTTATTACATCAATTTGATCGATAGTGTTTGTAAGCAAGTGAAACGGAAGGTATTTAGTATTGCGTTTGATTTTCTATATTGGAAAGCATGCCTATACTGAATTTATATATTATAAATAACGGACTTATTACTATAAATTTTAGTCCATTACTCTTTATCGGGAATATGATGTTTAAATCATCCTCAAAAACCCACATTGGGCATGTACGTGCCTGCAATGAAGATAGCTTTGTAGCTAACGAAGAGCTTGGGCTTTGGTTGGTAGCGGATGGAGTAGGGGGTAATGGATTCGGTGACTTTGCAAGTCAGGTGCTGTCTCAGACTGTTGAACGGAAATTACGATTAGGAAGTACGCTCAAAGAGGCTATTGTAGATGCTCACAAAACGATCATTAAACTAGGTGAGAATAAGCCTGATGTGAGAGGGATGGCCTCAACGGTTGTGGCGATACAATTTAAAGGGGAACACTTTAAAGTTTGTTGGGTTGGGGATAGTCGCGCGTATTTAATCAATGAAACAGAAATTGAGCCGCTGACAGCCGATCATAACCAGGCACAATATTTATTTGAGCAGGGTGAAATAGATGCGAGTGAAGTTCGTACACACCCAGCTCAGAGAATACTAATGCATGCAGTAGGGGTAGAGGATGAACATTGGCTTGTTGATCAAGTTGAGGGTAGGTTATTTGCAGGTGAGACTATTTTATTATGCAGTGATGGGCTGACGGGTGAGTTGGCCGATGATGAAATATTGGCATCCTTTAAAAAAGAGCAAGACTTGGAACGAATTGTTGATGACCTTATAGAAAAAGCATTGCAGCGGGGCGGTAGTGACAATATAACCATTGCATTGGTGTCACTGGAATCGCCAGCCAGTGATGACGATACTACAAATAAAGTGCCTCCTATGACTTTTGACCTGGGTTCTAAGAACGAGCCAATAAGCAAGCAAGGCACTGCTGTGAAGTTTATAGCGTTTGGTATTTTTATTGCGCTGTTATTAGTTGCTGTTGCGCTTAGTTTTACATGATAGTTGAGGGTACAAAGGAATGTTTAAATGACAGATAGCCGTTATCAATATCTAGATAAAATTGGCGAAGGCGGAATGGCTACGGTTTATCGTGGAGTGCAACGGTCATTGAACCGTCCGGTTGCAATTAAGGTACTCTCTGCAGATCTTTCAGATAATCCTTCAATAATTAAGCGTTTTAAGCGTGAATCATTAATTATTGCGCAGTTAAATCACCCTAATATTATTCATGTAATAGATAAAGGAACTACCAGTTCTGGTCGCCCCGTTTTTATTATGGAGTTTGTTGAAGGGCAAACGCTGAGCGAAATAATTTCTGATGGGGTTTTAACCTTTAATCGTAAAATTGATTTACTTATCCAGGTTTGTAAGGGGCTTGGTTATGCTCATAAATTGGGAGTTATTCATCGTGATATTAAACCGGCCAATATTTTAATTGATGGTGAAGGTAATGCACGTTTACTGGATTTCGGTATAGCTTCTTTTTTTAAAGATAAACAAATCGGGGACGATAAAGAAACAAAATTAGTCATGGGAACGGAATCCTATATGGCACCAGAGCAGAAGCTGGGTATTTCTGAGACTTCAGAGTTAAGTGATATTTTTTCTTTAGGGGTGGTCATTTATGAGCTACTAAGTGGTCAATTGCCTGTTAGCCCTGTGCGGCCTTTATCGGTGTTAGTTCCAGAAGTACCTGAAGAATTCAACACCCTTGTTATGCAATGTTTATGTGAGCATAAAGAAGATCGCCCCAGTACGGTTGAGGAGGTTAAGAATACCATCCTTAGAGTGATGCAAGGGCAGCATATAGGCCAAGACCAACAGAAGAGAGCGGGTGAAGGACTGGCCGCTATTCAGAGTCGATTTGGTTTATTAGATGTAATCAGAGATGATAAACACGGCGCTGTTTATCTATATGAAGAAAAGTCGTCTAATAACTTGTTAGTGATTAAGAAAAAAGTGGGGAGAGCATCAGGGCTTAAAGAAGCAAAACTACTAAGTCAGTTAAAACACCCTAATATAGCTAATATTTTGGGTACCTCAAATAAGCAGCATGTGTTTATTATTGTAATGGAATACATTGCTGGAGGAACATTGCAAGATCGCTTGATAGAGCCAATGTCCACAAGTTTCTTTTTGCCGATGGCCTGTCAGATATGTGAAGGGCTTGCTTTTGCACATCGTAATCGAGTTGTGCATGGAAACCTACGACCCAGTAATATTCTTCTTACAACTAATTTACAGCCACGCTTGTCTGACTTTGGTCTTGATGAACATTACCTGGTAAACCCAGATAAACAGAACTGGTATCGACCGGATAACGAAGAGAATTCTGAGTTATTGGATATTTACTCTTTGGGTGCAATCTTCTTCAATGCATTAACAGGCGTTCCTCCTGAGATAAGGGCGGGTAGTCTTGTGCGCTCCAAACTATTTAATAGTTTAGATAGTGAGCTTCAGGAGCTATTAATTCGAATGCTAGAGAAAGACCCATTGTTAAGACCTCAAAGTGTAGAGGCTGTGTTATCTGAACTTCACATGATGGTGGAAGATCAAAAAACAGTTGTTAAAGCTGTTAGGGGGAATAGGGTTAAGCATTCATCTGTAGAAACTGACAGGAACAACGTTATTAAGCCTTGGTTGCTTATCTTACTTGTAACAATCGTTGTTATGTCTGTGAGTCTTAATGTGCTGCTATTGACGGGGGATGTGATGATATTCAAAGAGGTTATAGCTTTATTCTTCTCTGACTAAGCTATCGGCGAGTTTCTTTTTTTACTTGGTTCGACGGTATTTTCTACGGCGATTTATGCCGACGAAGGCACGAAAAAGCGTGTAGCCAAACCCGCAAAGGAACAGCGCTGCTACGGCCATTAATGAGATATCACTAGACAATTGGTCTGTGGTATTAAATTGAAAAGCAGTCAGCACTTTAGATAAGTGTTGAATAAAAAGATAAACCGAAATAGCCCCGCCTGCTATTGCTGAAACAAACTGCGTGAATATGATAACAAGAGAAGGAATTGTTGCAGTGTGGTCACACTTATCGCATATAAATATATCTGTATATTCTGGTTCCCCCTCTTGATGAAGAGGGTCCATTCTGCCTTGCTTGCATTTAGTGCAAGTAAAAACTGACTGGTGTCGCCGATTACTTTTTCGGGTCAATAGCAGTTCATTATTTTCCACTCGGTGATTTTCCACTATGAGTTCAATTCCAGTTTTGTTGTAAGCATGGAAGTGAATCTTCCTTGTTCAGTGAAATAGAGTCAAGTTAATGATGCGCTTTAATTTTACGTATTTTTGTTATAAGAGCGTGTTGAGGAAATAGACTTACTTAAAAATATGACAGGAACGATGCCGACTAAAACAATAATGAGAGCTGCAAGCGCACTTTGTTCAAGTAGTTCATCTGAGGCAAATTGATAGACGTGAGTAGCGAGTGTTTCAAAATTAAACGGGCGTAGAATTAACGTGGCAGGAAGCTCTTTCATACAGTCTACAAAAACTACCAGCGCAGCGGTAAGAATGCCTCCACGAATCACCGGTAAATGAACATTAAACAGGGTGCTTAGGTTGTTATGGCCTAAAGAACGAGAGGCCATATCCATGCTAGGGGTTACTTTTGCTAGGCTGGACTCTACTGCCCCTGCAGACACAGCCAGAAATCGAACGGTATAGGCAAAGATAATCGCAAAGGTTGTACCACTTAATAACAGCCCTGTAGATATGCCAAAATACTGTCTAAAAACATCATCTAGCGCATTATCAAATGCAGCAAAGGGAACAATAATACCTACCGCAAGTACTGCTCCTGGCATAGCATAGCCTAATCCTGAAAACCGGACTAGGAAGCGAGTTATTCCTCCTGAGTTAAGTCGCTTGCTGTAAGCAAGCATGATACCGAGCACAATAGTGGTTATGGCTGCTATGACTGAAAGCGTGAAGCTGTTGAATGCATGGCTTAAAAAGTTATTAGTCCAGCTTACTTCAAAGTAATGATAGGCATAGTAGCCCAGCACAGTTATTGGAGTAAGGAAGCCTGCTACAACGGGAAGGGCGCAGAAAAACAAAGCGGCAGCAGCACGTAAACCTGTTAGTTGAAACTCCTCTAAAGCGTGCCCCTGATTTTTAGATTCAAACTGTTTTTGTTTTCGACGAGAGAAGCGTTCCATGTAAATAAGCGTCACAACAAAAATCAGCATTAAGCTGGCAATTTGCGCGGCGCCTCCAATGTTGCCCATATTCAACCATGTGTCATAAAGGCCTGCTGTAAGTGTTCTAACAGCAAAAAAATCTACTGTACCAAAATCGTTCAAGGTTTCCATTAAAACTAAAGATAAACCCACTGCGATAGCTGGACGAGCAACAGGGATGGAAATTCGCAAAAAGCTTTGTAATGGTGTGTGCCCTAAATTTCGACTGACAGAAAAAAGTGACATTGATTGTTCAAGAAAGGCGGCTCTAGTCATAAGATAAACATAAGGGTAGAGTACTAGTGCCATCATCGTGATGGCGCCCCCCATACTACGGATTTCAGGGAACCAGTAATCTTTAGATGAGCTCCAGTCAAACAGGTCACGAAGCCCCCCTTGAACTATGCCTGCATATTCGAGAAGATCAGTGTAAACGTAGGCAATGACATAAGCGGGAACAGCGAAGGGAAGAAGTAAAGCCCACTCTAATATTTTACGCCCTGGAAACTTACACATTGTCACGAGCCAGGCTGCTCCAACCCCCATAAACAGGCTAAGAGACCCCACACCAAACATGAGAATCAGAGTGCTGGAAACATAACCAGGTAATACTGTACTCACTAAGTGAGGCCAAATATTTTCTTCAGGATAAAATGCAAGGTAAAAAACAGCGGTAATGGGAAGGCCGACCATAAAGGCGACGAATGATGCTGAAACAAACCAAGGGTTTCGAAAGTATTTATTTAATGGTGTAGCATGGGCGGGAGTATGCATTAATGGGCCAGCAATAGTTAATTGGTTGCTGGCTCAATTAGGTTTTGCTAATTGAGCCAGGGAGCCTACTTTAATTATCAAAGCCTGTTCTATCAACTAATTTAACGGCTAATTTGCGGTATTTAGCAATGTCTTTAAGAGGAAGTGTGTCTGATTTAAATTTTCCCCACGACGAAACCAAAGCCGAAGGCTCAATACCTGATTTAACAGGGTATTCAAAGTTTTGCTCTGCAAATATTCTTTGTGCCATAGGTTCAGATAAAAAGTTCATTAGTTTAATTGCATTTTCTTTATTAGGAGCGCTTTGAGTGAGAGACATGCCACTGATATTAACGTGAGTACCTCTGTCTCCTTGATTTGGAAATACAATGTTTACGGCACGAGCCCATGCGGATTGCTCTTTATCCATTAGCATTTTACCGTAATAATAATTGTTACCAATGGCTAGGTCGCAAACGCCTTCTTTTATTGCCTTAACCTGAGCGCGATCATTACCCTGAGGTTTCTGAGCTAGATTATTTTTTACTGCTGATAGCCACTTTTCAGTCTCGGCTTCTCCGTTGTGAGCGATCATTGATGCAATAAGCGCTACGTTATAAGGATGCTTGCCACTTCGGGTACAGATTTTCCCTTTCCACTCGGGTTTTGCCAGATCTTCGTAGCTGGCTATTGCTCCATCAGTAACTCGTTCTTTAGAGGCATAAATCACACGTGCTCGTGTTGTTAATGCATACCATTGACCTTCAGGTCCTTGATATTGACTAGGAATATTGTCGTTAAGTGTTGGGGTTGTTACGCCTTGTACTACTTTGGCGTTAACAACTTCATCTAGGCGGCCAATGTCAACAGTAAATACAAGGTCTGCAGGGCTGTTCTTACCTTCACGCTTTAAGCGTTCTGTAAGTCCTTTTTTTGCAAACACAACATTAACTTTGATACCTGTTTCATCTGTGAAACTGTCAAAAACGGGTTGTATGAGGAAGGGTTGGCGGTAGGAGTATACATTTACTTCTTCAGCTGCCTGGCTTTGTGTTATTGATAGGACGCTTCCTATCAATACTAAAGAGGAAGGTATTAAACGTTTAAGATTTATCATTTATACAGCCTTTAATAATACGAATTATAGTGGGAATGTAAATCATTCTCATTTACAGGAAGCTATTTGTCAACAAAAAGTTATAAAAGGGCTTTTTTAGTTCGCTCATTCTAAGTGTAATGCTATCATTTAGTTATGATCTTAATCATTTATACATGTTTAATACCTCGTGCTTTTAAGGATTTTAGGACAAAAAATAATAAATATGAGTAGCGATAAGAGAGACCATATAAGAACACTTTTAAATGCTCAGATAAAAGTAACTCATGACCTTCTTGAAGAAGGCTTGTTTTATGTTAGAGACATTTCGGATGGAGGTGTTTTTGTTATTGTCGGAGACGCTAAATTTCCTTCGCTGGGAAGTGTGGTAAAAGTGCAAATGCAAGGCCTGCCTTTTGAAGCACCCATTTTAGATATGGTAGTTGTACGAAAAGGGCAAGATGGGTTTGGCTTGAAGTTTATTTCTGACGACACTTAAAAGGAAAATATTGTATTCTTTTCAAAATATAAACTTGATTCTTTGAACTATATCTCATTGTGACCAGTGTGGTTATAAATACTGCTTAAGTGTTTGTCTTTTAGCGCTATAATTTACCTCCTGTACTTAATTTAAGCAAAATTCTATCTTCTAATACGAAGCTTCTGGTTGATTAATTATCCCAAATACTTAACACCGTCGTAAAATATGTGAATATTTACTAAAGGCATAGAAATACATGAAAAAGAACACAATTAAAGGGGCATTCTGGCTTGTCGTGCTATTCAATATCACTGGCTGTGCGTCTTATTATTCTCATTATGGAAGTTTTTCTGCTCAGAATTCTCAAGGAGAGGAGCGACTATTCGTGGTTTCATGGAGAACTGCAGAGTACCCTTCGTGGGCTATTCAAGATAATAAGTCTACGGAGATAACGCTTGAGGCTCAATGTAGCGAAAGACAGTGGCAGCTTAATGATATTGCCAATGCTCCAAATCAATGTACTGAGTTAAACCCTGGTACTGAATCAACTCCAGGTATTGTTGCATGTGGTGACCCAGCACTAGATCTCATGCTATCAGGTAAAAAATTACCAGACAGTAATCAGGTTTGTATTTCTGTAAGTGATACTAATAACACCAAAAAGATTGCTGATTTAGGTAACAGCATGTTGATTAAGGTAAGTTGCTTACCTAGCGTTGTAAGCCATAAAGACGGAGATGAAACAAAGAATATTGATTACCTGAAAGCATCTGTAGTTCCTTATAGTGTATTTACTCGTAAAGTGGCGCGCTATAGCTTTAATGACCAGGCGCCAGCTATGTCTGATAAAATCTGTGACTCTGAATAAGTACGTTTTAAGTTGAAAGAATAACCTAATATTTTAAGGCTGAATGCTTCTTTTAAAGCTAAACTTATTGTGAGCTAATTCACAATGTACTTTATGAAATATTTTTTGCGAACAGAAACGGCAACATCAAGTTACACTTGAGCACAAAACTGTCATTGTACCTTGTTAAATATTCAGCAAAATATGTACTATGAAAATTGTCTTTATTTATTTGGGTATTTGGGTATTTGAGTGTTAAAGGGTGAATACAATGCTGGGTAATCAACAAAAAATACCCGTTAATCAACTTCAAGTTGGAATGTATGTTTCTGACCTAGACCGGCCTTGGTGTGAAACACCCTTTCCAATTCAAGGGTTTTATGTCAGAAGCGTAGCGGATGTAGAGTCGCTTGAGTCCTATTGTAAATATGTTTATGTTGATGTGGTTACGGCCCGAAAACAAGAATACGAGGCTCATGCCGTTGATGCAGGTGGACGCCAGAAAAATAGTGAGGCATCAAACCGAAACTTGCTGAAACTACCGCCTTTAAAAATTCGTAATAAAGTTGAATACCTTCCTGTATCTTCCCAAAAAATAATTTCATCACTTAAAAAAGAAGTGTCTAAAGCCGGTAAATTACAGCGCAATGTAAGTTTGGCCTTAGCGTCTATTTACGAAACCATTCATTCCGGTGGCACTCCTAATTACAAAGAGGTTAATAAAGCCGCTGATGGCATGGTTGAAAGTGTTATCAGAAACCCTGACGCCTTGGTATGGTTAGCTCGCGTTAATACGCATGATAGTTTTACCTACCAGCATGCTATAAGTTCATCTATCTGGGCTTTAGTTTTAGGTCGGTATCTTGGGCTTGAGAAGGATGTTCTTAAGCAGCTATCTATTTCTGTACTTTTATCTCAGGTTGGGAAAGCTAAGTTACCTGCGCATATTCTTGAAAATCAACATTCACTTAAAGCTGATGAGTTTGAACTCTATAAAAAATATGTTGATTATAGTGTCGAAATTCTAGAGTCAGCCGAGAATATACCTCGCTCCACTATTGCTGTTGTTCAGAGCCATAGAGAAAGACATAATGGAACAGGGTTCCCTCATGGCGTAACGGGTGACCGCATTCCATTACTGGCTAAAATTGCAGGTTTGGTAGATGCCTACCAAGAGATGATTGAGCCTAGACCGGGCATTACACCGTTACCCTCAGCTATGGCTGTTTCAAAACTATATGAAAGTCGTAATGTTGAGTTTCAGGAAGAGTTAGTAGAGAATTTTATTAAAGCTATTGGGGTTTACCCAGCGGGAACCTTGGTAGAGTTAAACAATAAAGAGGTAGGCATCGTACTTAATCATAACCCGCAGCGAAGGTTGTGGCCTAAGGTTGCGGTTGTGCTTAATGAGGCTAAGGAGCCTTTGAATCAAACTAAGGTTATTGATTTGCTTGCTTATAATGAAGATAAAGAAAAAAGTAATTCGCTTAATATTACCGGAAGTTTACCTGCAGGTTCTTTTGATATAGACCCTTCCAGCTACTTAATCTCTGGTGCGACAAATCGCTGGAGTTGGCGACACTTTACTAGTTAGCACTTTATTAACAGAACGGATATCAGGATTGTTTTCATATGGCCAGGCATGTTTGTGAGCAGTGTCTTAAAGCTAAGGCTGCTTGCATTTGCGACTGGGTCTCTCCCATTTCCAATCAAACACGCGTAGTAATACTTCAACACCCTGATGAAACAAAAAAAGCCTTAGGCACGGCAAGGATAGCCTCTTTATGCCTTGATAATGTTGAGTTAAGAGTTGGGATTGATTTTTCTAATGACCCTCTGTTTAAATCCCTTGTCTCTGACTCTAGGCACTGCGCAGCGGTATTATATCCATCTGATAAAGCTATAAACCTAAATGATTGGATGGAGGGTAGCCCCTTATTTAATGATTTAGAGCGTGCTAATGCCTATAAAACTCTCATTGTGCTGGATGGAACCTGGCGTAACACACGGGAAATAATGCTTTCAAATAAGTCTCTTAAAGATATGCTAAAGGTAAAGCTGAGTTCAAATAAGAGCTCAGCTTATCGAATACGTAAAGCTCCCATGGCAGAGTCCCTTTCTACAGTAGAGGCCATATCATTGTCGCTAAATATTCTAGAACCCGAGACACAGGTCGAGCCCATGTTGAACTGTTTTAAAAAGATGATTGATTATCAAATAGCTTGTATGGGAGAAGAGGTTTATCGTCGGAATTATATAGATAAGTCATAAATCACCGGATTTGCTCTAGGGCTTGAAATAATCGTTATTGACCCAACATTACTTTTCTTCCTACCTTCCTGCAGTTAATTAATTATGAACAATGCACTAACCATTACTAACTTAACTAAAGTTTATGACAATGGGTTCGAGGCTCTCAAAGGTGTATCGCTTATTGTTAAACAGGGTGATTTTTTTGCATTGTTAGGCCCCAATGGCGCTGGAAAGTCCACAACACTAGGTATTGTTTCTTCATTGGTTAATAAAACCTCCGGCAATGTGAAGGTTTTTGGTTTCGATATTGAAACTGAATTAGTAAAAGCAAAAACTCAGTTGGGGGTAGTTCCTCAGGAGTTTAATTTTAATCAATTTGAAAAAGTATTTGATATTGTCGTTACTCAGGCAGGATATTATGGTATCTCGGCTGCTGATGCCAAGAGAAGTGCTGAAAAATATCTTAAAAAGTTAGGGCTTTGGGACAAACGTAATGAGCCTGCAAGACTACTTTCTGGAGGAATGAAACGTAGGCTCATGATTGCTAGAGCATTAGTTCACGAGCCTAAGCTATTAATTCTGGATGAACCTACGGCAGGAGTGGACATTGAGCTTCGCCGTTCCATGTGGGAGTTTATGCGAGAGTTAAACGAACAGCAGGGTACAACCATTATTTTAACGACTCATTATCTTGAAGAAGCTGAAGCGCTTTGCCGGAACATCGCTATTATTGATCAGGGTCGTATTTTAGCAAATACTAGTAAAAAAGAATTATTACAAAAGTTAAATGCTGAAACTTTCGTTTTAGATTTGAAAAAATCGCTTGAGTGCGCACCTAAGCTTGTCGATTTCAAATGTCGTTTAAATCAGGATGGTTATTTGGAGGTGGATGTAGCCCAGGAACAAGATATTAATTCCTTGTTTAATCAACTAAGCGAACAGTCAATTGAAGTGATGAGTATGAGGGCGGCTTCAAGCCGACTTGAAGAATTATTTATTCGTATGGTTGAGGGGGAAGAATAAATGGGCTTCGATAAAACATTCATTGCTTTTCAAACCATCGTTGTAAAAGAAATTCGTCGTTTCATGCGTATTTGGGTGCAAACGCTGTTACCTCCTGCGATTACTATGACGCTTTATTTTGTCATTTTTGGCAACTTAATAGGCCCTAGAATAGGTGAAATGAATGGCCATAAGTATATGGATTTCATTGTTCCTGGTTTGATTATGATGTCCGTTATAACTAACTCATATGCTAATGTCGTTTCATCTTTTTTTGGTATGAAATTTCAACGAAGTATCGAAGAGTTAGTTGTCTCTCCTGTACCAAACTGGGTCATTCTTACGGGTTATGTTACTGGTGGGGTTGTTCGTGGTTTGGCTGTTGGTTTAATTGTTACTTTGTTGTCTTTGGGTTTTACCGATTTGCAGGTGCACAGTCCTCTGATTATGTTTGCGGTGGCGCTGTTAACGGCAATATTATTTTCGCTGGGCGGTTTTATTAATGCCATGTTTGCAACAAAGTTTGATGATATTTCAATCGTCCCAACCTTTATTCTTACACCGTTAACCTATCTTGGTGGTGTATTTTATTCTATTAGCTTATTGCCAGAGTTTTGGCAGGCGGTTTCTTTAGCTAATCCGATCCTTTACATAGTGAATGCATTCCGATTTGGGATATTAGGTGTCACTGATATTAATGTTGGGGTCGCGTTTATGATGATTATCGGGTTTACTGTAGCTCTTTTTTGCGTATCTCTTTATTTATTGAACAAAGGTAAGGGTATTCGTAGTTAGTTGTTAATCATGTTGATTGCATATGGTTTGTGAATTTTTAGGTAATTCAAATTATGGTAGATTTAAATAATACCTTGCTGGGTCAAAGCACTGATTATGTCGACCAGTATTCTCCGGAGTTATTACACCCTTTACCACGTAAGGTAAAGCGTGATGAACTGGGTATGAACGAACAGAATCTCCCATTTAGTGGTGTAGATTACTGGAACAGCTATGAACTTTCTTGGTTGAGTTCATCAGGCAAGCCTCAAGTGGCTATTGCTACATTTTCTTTTCCTTGTGATTCTAAAAATATTATTGAATCAAAGTCTTTTAAGCTTTACCTTAATTCATTAAATCAAACAGTCTTTGGTTCTAAGGAGCAGCTTGAAAAAATATTAATTGATGATTTGAGTAAGGTTGCTGAGTGTGAGGTAGAAGTTAATGTTGCTTCTTTAGGGGACGTGCTTGAAATAAATTCAGGCGCTGAAGATCGTATTCTGATTGATGATCTAGAATTGGGTTCATTTCAGTACGAGGTTGATCCTACTTTACTCTCTAAGTCTCAGGGAGGGCATGTCCAAGAAAGGCTGGTATCACACTTACTCAAAACGAACTGTCCTGTTACGGGGCAGCCTGATTGGGCTTCTGTGTTAATAGACTATTCTGGAGGCGCTATCAGTCATGAAGGACTACTTCGATACATTGTTTCTTATCGGAATCACCAAGACTTCCATGAGCAATGTGTAGAGCGTATGTTTATGGATATTATGACGCAATGTAAGCCTGACAGCTTAACCGTTTATGCGCGTTATACTCGTCGGGGAGGGCTAGACATTAACCCTTTGCGATCAACTGAATCAAATTATTCGGGCAATATTCGCTTAACTCGACAGTAGATAAATTTATCTACTGTTCGTCCTCGCTATCCGAATCTTTAAGCTTTTGAGCAGCAGTGACAAGCGCGCGAACAATTTGGTCTTTTTCTTCTGTGCCTATTTTCCCTGTATCCAGGTACATAGCAAAGCCTGTTGTTTCGTGCTCCATAAAGCTTTGGTTGGCCCCCATTTCACGCCGGAAATCTACAACCTCATAAATAGGTACTGACCGGGAGAATCCTTTAACGGTTATCTCACCTTTATCTCTACACATTATGGTATCTTTTACCTGAGAAAATGTTTCGTAGGAAACTAAAATCTCACCGGGCTCAGCCAGGCTTTCCAAGCGACTTGCGAGGTTTACTTCTTTACCGATAATAGTGTAATCCATTCTGTTTTCAGCACCAAAATTACCAACCGTACAATAGCCTGTGCTTATGCCCATTCTTATTTCTAATGGGGTTCTAACGCCTTGGCTTTGCCATTTTTGACGCAGGATTTTCATGCGCTTGCGCATATCAATACCCATAGCAACGCATGCTAATGTGTCTTCTTTAGCGCCTCGACTGGTAGGATCACCAAAGAAAATCATAATGCTATCGCCTACGAATTTATCGATAGTGCCCCCGTACTTGAGTGCGATTTGAGACATTTCGTTAAAATAAGTGTTTAGAAGTTCCGTTAAACTTTCGGGTTCCATTTCTTCAGAGAGCTCAGTAAAGCCTTTAATATCTGAAAAGAATACAGCTAGTTTTTTACGCTGAGTTTCAAGCCTTACATCCCGCTCACCGGTAAAGATAGACTGCCATACTTGAGGGGAAAGGTATTTTGCCAGTTTATGAGAAAGCGTGATTGATTGTTCTCTTTGGTGTTGTATTTGTGATTTTGCATGTACTAACGCTTTTGCTTGTCTGTGTGTGTAGTAAGCCATGATGCAAATATAAATTCCGATACTAACACCTGATACAACACTCACTGAAAAGGGTGTTGTGGGTGCAAATTTTACACCGAAATAAAGAGAAGAAAGTAATAGGCTGGTAAGCAAGGCCAGATTCCCGTAAACCCAGCTTTTCATTCCGCCGACTATGATAAAACTGAAGTTCAGCATCAATACAAAAAACAAGGTAGGGATTAGACTAAAATCTAGTAATACAATGGTTGGCCCTAATACTGCTGCATCAATTAGAAGGATATTGTTACGAATGATGGGGTTACGCTGTTTATTGAAATACCTCATTGTAAAATAAAGAAGGTGAGGCCACAGCATCGTGCCAGGTATTAGCCATATAAGGTTTGAATTGAAGTGGCCTGCCAATATCCCTGAAACAATAATAGATGCCGCTGCCAGATAACCTAGAACCCGGGCGTTGTAGTCTGGCATAGGAGGAATTGCAACGGGCTTTCTTGGCTTATTTTTTCTGGCTTTTTTATTTGTAATTGTCATTTAATTCATTATTGTGATTATGCTGAAAGGGACATGCCGCGTCTGTAAAGATGTGCGTAAACGTATCTTATTGATATTTGCTACACTTTTCCAGTATTGTTGGTCAACAACGAATAACTTATAGGTACGTGATGACTCATCCTGTTACTGCATTTATGCTGCAGCGCAATTCAACGCCAAGCCTTTCTGCTCCCGCACCCAGCGGTGCAGTTTTGGATTCTATATATCAAGCGGCGCTTCGTGCGCCTGACCATGGGAAGCTCAGGCCATGGCGTTATCTCACTATAGAAGGTGATGCACTTAATAAGTTAGGTGATCTTTTTGCGGAGAGTTCAAAGTTAGAGAATTCTAACTTGTCTCCAGAGCAAGAAAATAAGTTTCGTAAAATGCCTTTAAGAGCGCCGATGGTTATTGTGGCTATTGCCAAAATTCAAGCTAACCATAAAATCCCTGAAATAGAGCAAACGGTTTCTTTAGGTGTTGGTGTGGGGTATTTACTCCTTGCATTACAAGCAGAAGGTTTTGGTGGAATGTGGAGAACAGGACCACTTGCCTATAATAAAGGGGTCCATAAAGGCTTGAACTTAAATAAGGGCGAGCACATTGTGGGTTTCCTTTATGTGGGAACACCAGAAGGAAAAGCCAAGTCGATACCGCAGAATAATATTAGTGATTTTGTTGCACGTTGGGCGTAAGGCCCAGCGATACCTGTTCTTCCTATTTAGTATCAGTATTACATCTCCCCCTAGCCGGTAAAGCATTGCCGTAAATTTGGCATTAAATTCTCAACTAAAACAAAAAGCTATCTAAAACAATGCGTTATGTAGTTGGCATTGCTATTGCTTTACTAATATTAATTAGTTTTTTGTGGTCAAGATTTACCGATTTACATTTATAGTACTGAATTTAAATCTAAGGGTCGCATTTGGTTTAGTGGAGCAGCTATGACAATTTCATTTGATAACGCATTAGGTATACATGAGCAGGCATTAAATGTTCGTGTAAAACGTGCAGAAGTTTTAGCAAACAATTTAGCTAATGCTGATACGCCAGGCTTTAAAGCCAGAGATCTGGATTTTAAAGCAGCCCTCAACAAACAAATGGGGAGTGCTCAAAATGAAATTGAAATGGCAATGTCTAAAACCAACTCAAATCATATCAGTACACGAGGCGAGTCTGGAGAGGCTCTTCTTTATAAAAATCCCACTCAACCGTCAATCGATGGCAATACGGTAGATACTCAGCAGGAAATGGCTGCATACATGAAAAACGCAATGGATTATCAGGCTAGTTTTCAGTTTTTAAATGGCAAGTTTAAAGCACTTACCGGTGCCATAAGGGGTGAATAAATATGTCGCTTAATCGTATTTTTGATATTGCTGGTTCAGCGATGTCAGCTCAGTCCATCCGTTTAAATACTACGGCCAGTAATATTGCCAATGCGGATACCGCTAGCAGCAGTACTGAGGAGGTTTATAGGGCCAGAAAGCCCGTCTTTGCTTCAATTCAACAATCTGTAATGAATAATGGATTTAATACTGCCTTTACTGACAACCCTGAGTCTCAAGGGGTAGAAGTGAAGGGGATAGTTGAAAGCGAGGCTCCTTTGGATATGCGTTTTCAACCAGATCACCCAATGGCGAATGATGATGGGTATGTCATGTACCCCAATGTGAATGTTGTAGAAGAAATGACAGATATGCTTTCAGCCTCACGAAGCTTTCAGACGAATGTCGATGTGATGGATGCAGCAAAAACCATGATGCAACGAATTTTAACTCTAGGCCAATAAATCAGCACATTCGAATAAGGAATAATGGGAGTCAACTATGAGCGACTTTAACTCTGTATCGCCAACCAATGATGTGCTGAACCAGTTTTCACTGCAGGCACCTAATGCGAACACCAGTGATGAGCTTGGAAAAAATGAGTTTATGGAGTTGATGATTGCTCAACTCAATAACCAAAACCCGCTTGAACCTCAGGATAATGGTGAGTTTATTGCCGAATTGGCTCAATTCAGCTCACTTGAAGAGATGCAAGGCTTAAATGCAACAGTGGAAGGGTTTACGTCTAGTTATCAGTCTACGCAGGCATTACAGGCTTCATCAATGGTTGGTCGTTCGGTGTTGGTTAATGCATCGACAGGGCCTACTTCAGTGGCGGGAACCATTGGTGGTGTTGTAGATCTGCCGGCTAGTACTTCTGATTTGAGGGTATCTGTCCTCAATTCATCGGGTGAGTTGGTCAATCAATATGAGATGGGGCAACAATTTGCCGGTCAGGTGTCCTTTTTGTGGGAAGGAACAAATAAGGCTGGAGAAAAAATGCCTGCCGGGCAGTACACGATCAAGGCTGAAGCTAGTTATGGTGGAAAAACAGAACAGGTAGGCACCATGCTTAGCGCCAATGTAGATAGCGTTTCTATCGGAAGCGATAGCTCTATTACCTTGAATTTGGCGGGCATGGGGGGGGTTCCTCTTAATGAAATACGCCAAATTAATTAGATAAGATAAGCATTTATGACCGTTATAAAAATAATTGTTTTTAATTACTTAACAACAAAATACGAGGTGTTTCATGCCGTTTAACATTGCACTGAGTGGTTTACGAGCGGCTTCCACGGATTTGGAAGTAACAGGTAACAATATTGCCAACGCAAGTACCGTTGGTTTTAAGCAGTCGCGGACTGAATTTGGTGATATCTATTCCAACTCTTTTTTGGGTAGCACCGGAAATTCAGCAGGTGGGGGGGTTGAGGTACAGAATATTAGGCAGTTGTTTGATGGCGGAAACATTAGCGGTACTCAACGGGGGCTTGACCTTGCAATAGATGGCAATGGTTTTTATGTGTTGAGTGATGGTGGTGAAACGAAGTATTCAAGAGCTGGGCAGTTTGGTGTTGATAAAGACGGCTTTGTTGTAAATAACACTGGAATGAATCTCCAGGGATTTGAAGCGGATGAAGATGGTAATGTGGGGGGAATATTAACTGATATTCAGGTTGATAATAGTAGTCTTTCTCCCAGAAGAACGACTTTAGTTGACCCTACCTTAAACCTCGACTCTTCAGAATTGGTCTTAGAAGAAAGGGGTACCCAGTTGGCAGCAGGGGATGCAGGGAGTGCTGCAGGTGTAATTTCTGCCGGATTGCAAAACTCTTTTCCAGGTGTTGATTGGAATATCACTTATGGGGATGGGACAAGTGCAGGGATAACAACGCCTGCTGGTGCATCTGCTGGTGCTGTTGCTGCTTCTCTTTCTAGCCTAAACGGTGTTGATGCGTCAGCTTCAACGGATGCAACAATCCCGCAATCAACTTTTAATATGGCTGATGGTGACATATTGACGGTTAATGGTGTTCCTTTTACGGTTGACGGTGTTGCGAATCCAACGAATGAAGACAAGTTGGCGCAATTGGCGCTTGATATTAATAGTTCGGCCTTAGGGGGGATTACTGCCGTATTAACAGGGACCCCAGGTGGTGCTGGGATAAATGAGTTGACTCTCAACATTATTCACAACCAGGGGGGGGATCTTCAGTTTCAATACTCCGGTATAGGTACCGCCCAAATTGATGCAAATGCTAATCCTAACTATCAAAACTCTTTGGTAATGGACGGGGCGTTACCAAATTCACAGGCTGTAGTTTCAGGCATTTTAACCGTAGTTAGAGATGAGGGGACTACCTTTGCTGCATTTGATGCTGGCACGGCTACCGCAAATACTGACATTATTGAAACGTTTACTGGGCAGCCGTTTAGTAACAATGTGTTTGATCCCTTGGATTCAGGTACCTACAATCACGCAACATCGACAAGTGTATATGACAGCTTAGGCAATAGTCATGTGCAGACCTTATATTTCGTCAAACAAACGTCGGGTACCTCTGCGCAGCCAAATACTTGGCAAATGCATATCCAGATTGATGGCGAGGATGTGGGAGATCCTGTCATTGGTACTGAGCCGACAAGGGCGTCGTATACGCTCGTATTTAATGACGATGGTTCACTAAATTCCAACCTTTCTGATCAGGTTCTAATTTCCAACTGGATCCCTCTTGATGCTGATGGTAACCCTAATGGCGCAGCTGGCCCAATTAATGTTGTTGATGGCGGTACATTACCGGTCCCTGATCCACCCACTAGTTCTAACTTTGAAATCGATATGGATGATACGACTCAGTATGGAAGCCCATTTTCGATAAATGATATGCAGCAGAACGGTTTTACAACAGGACGACTTGCAGGATTAGATGTTGATGAATCTGGCATTTTATTTGCTAGGTATACAAATGGAGAGTCAAGAGTTCTAAGTCAGGTAGCGTTAGCAAATTTCAATAACGTAGAAGGCTTGTCGCCAACGGGAGATACCGCATGGGTGCAAACATTTGCATCAGGTGACCCCATTGTTGGGGCTCCGAGTACTGGTTCGTTAGGTGCTATATCTTCAAGCTCTCTTGAGGAATCTAATGTTGCGTTATCTGACGAGTTGGTTAACTTGATTATCGCTCAGCGAAACTATCAAGCAAATGCCAAGACAATAGAAACAGCAGACCAGGTCACGCAAACGATTTTGAATCTATAATAAGCAAGGGGAAGGGTAATGGATAAGGCATTATATATATCCATGAGTGGTGCCAAGCAATCAATGCTAGCGCAGCGAGCACATTCTAATAATCTGGCGAATGTGAATACGACAGGCTTTAAGAATGACTTTGCTCAGGCGCGAAGCATGCCAGTTTA
>ENA-ORXI01000965-ORXI01000965.1-sediment-metagenome-genome-assembly--contig:-NODE-965-length-23352-cov-10.956606_pt1 | contig 23352 bp, 18 predicted proteins | sample MGYA00237861_ERZ511468 | MGnify/ENA primary metagenome ERZ511468 (study PRJEB26299, sample SAMN06266213) | sediment metagenome | isolation source: Hudson Canyon methane seep mesocosm | place...
GAAATTACAGCAATGGTTGAAACTCGTGGCCGTAATAAGCCACCTCGTGGTTTGATATTTGTACCTTGGTTTGATGCAAGTCGCTTGATTAATAAAGTGACATTAGATGCAACAGATCCCTTATCGAAAGAGACTGACTATAAAAAATGTGCAGTCAAAATCGTTAAGGCATAGTACAGGCTTAGACCGTGAAACAGGTAAGTGCTCAGGCACGTAGAAAATTCTTAATCAACCTTGCTCGTGGGGCAACGGTAGGCAGTGCGTTTGCACTTGGTTTGGCTGGCTATGTTAGACAAACAAGTGCCTTGCCTGCGACTGCTTTGCGTCCGCCAGGGGCATTAGATGAAGAGGATTTTCTGTCAGCCTGTGTTCGTTGTGGATTGTGTGTGAATGATTGCCCTTACCCAACTTTGAGTTTAGCGACTATTGGCGATCAAGTTACGATCGGTACGCCATTTTTTGTTGCTCGTGAAGCCGCGTGTGAGATGTGTGAAGATATTCCTTGTGTCAAAGCATGTCCTACAGGTGCTCTTGATCATGAGTTAACAAATATTGACGATGCTCGAATGGGGCTTGCAGCTATTGTTGATCAAGAACAATGTATTGCCTTCCAAGGTTTGCGTTGTGAAGTTTGCTTTAATGTCTGCCCAGTTCGTGGTGAAGCAATTACCGTTGAAATGGAACATATTGATCGCACAGGTAAACATAGTCGTTTTATTCCTGTTGTACATTCAGATAGTTGTACTGGCTGTGGTAAATGTGAAGAGGCCTGTATTTTGGAAGAGGCAGCTGTGAAAGTACTGCCTTTTGATTTAGCTAAAGGAAAAATGCAATCCCATTACAAATTAGGGTGGGATGAAAAAGGTGAGGCTGGCAAGTCATTAGTCACGCCAGATATAGAACATCAATATAATCTTCCCGCTGGACAAAGCTATGATTATGAAGGTGAAGGTTTAATTCAAAAACCAAACAATTCGACGCCATTTGCTAAAGATCCTTTGTCGACTTTAAACCGTAAGGCAACAGACTAATGGCTGAACTACACCCTGTTGGTGTTGAAGCCATTGACAAAAAAGGCTGGTGGAAAGCACACCAGTGGTTAATTTTAAGACGACTTAGTCAACTAAGTATTCTAGGCTTATTTTTGTTAGGACCTGTATTTGGAGTTTGGTTCGTTAAAGGTAATCTAGCAAGCAGTTTAACGTTAGATATTTTACCCCTAACAGACCCCTATGTTTTGTTACAGACAATAGCGGCTGGAGCAAAGCCATTATCAACAGCACTAATTGGTGCTGCAATAGTGACAGTGTTTTATATTCTTGTCGGTGGCCGTAGTTACTGCTCATGGGTGTGTCCGGTTAATATTGTGACAGATGCTGCTAGTTGGTTACGCCGAAAATTGGGTATAAAAGGCTCTGGAACGGTAATAGATAAAAATGTACGTTATTGGTTATTAGCGGTGACATTTATAGTGGCATTTATAACGCAAAGTGTTGCATGGGAATTGGTTAATCCAGTATCGATACTACATCGAGGCATAATATTTTCTATAGGAATGGGATGGAGTGTTATTTTATTTATCTTCCTATTTGATTTATTAATAAGTAATCGTGCGTGGTGTGGTCGCCTATGCCCTGTTGGTGCTTTTTATAGCGTCATTGGTACTGTCAGTCAGCTAAGAATCACAGCTGATAACCGTGAAGCGTGTAACGATTGTATGGACTGTTTTCAGGTGTGCCCTGAACCACAGGTAATTCGTCCTGCACTAAAAGGATCAGGTAACCCTGTTATTACAGCAGCTAATTGCACTAATTGTGCACGTTGTATTGATGTATGTAGCGAAGATGTATTTCATATCTCAACTAGATATGCAGATAAAATTATAATTAAAAATAGTAGCCCGGAGGCTCAATCATGAAAACTCTATTTATTACACTATTAATGGCATTCTCCAGCATGCTTTTTGCTGAGGAAAGTATTGATTCATTACGTGGTAGTCATGATCTTGAAAGTATGTCTCAGGATGCAACAGTGAAAAAAATGGCAAAAGATGGTGACCCGATTGAACGTAACTATGTGCAACAGCCACCATTGATTCCCCATAGCATTAAAGGCTACCGAGTTAATTTAAACGCTAATAAATGTATGTCATGCCATAGCTGGAAAAACTATAAAGCGGCAGGCGCAACAAAAATCAGCCAAACTCACTTTGAAGATCGTGATGGTAATGCTTTAGCAGAAGTATCTTCTCGTCGTTATTTCTGTCAGCAATGTCATGTGCCGCAAGCTAATGCTAAACCTTTAGTAGGCAATAACTTTAAACCTTTATCAGCCATATCTGATAAGTAAAGCGAGTAGAAATCATGAACTTTATTTTAAAAAGAATAAAACCGTTATTAACGGTCACTATTATGGCTAGTTTTCTTGCCGGTGTTGTTGTCTGGGGTGGATTTAACTGGGGCTTAGAAGCGACTAATGATGAGAACTTTTGTATTTCATGCCATGAAATGAAAGATAACGTATTTCAAGAATATAAAGAAACGGTACATTACAGTAATCGAACCGGCGTACGTGCGACGTGTCCTGATTGCCATGTTCCAAAAGCTTGGGGGCCGAAAATGATTCGTAAGATTCAGGCTTCTCGAGAGGTTTATCACAAGATATTGGGCACAATTGATACGCCTGAAAAATTTGAAGCAGAGCGTTTACACATTGCAACACGTGAATGGAAACGTTTAAAAGCATCTGATTCATTAGAATGTCGTAACTGTCATGACTATGAATCAATGGATTTTGTTGAGCAAGGCCAGCGTGCTGTTGCTCAACATTCAGTGAATATAGAACAAGGTAAAACCTGTATCGATTGCCATATGGGTATCGCTCACCAATTACCAAAAGGCTGGGAAGAGGGTGCTAAAGAAGCTGGTTTAGACCGACATTAAGAATTTAAGAATAAAATATTTAGAACTTTAGGAAAAATAATGAAACACACCAATATGAAATTAACAGTTGTTGCAGCAAGCTTAGGTTTACTTGCTTCAGCACCTAGCGTTATGGCCGAAGATGCATTTTTTGAAGCCCTAACCGGCGGTAAAGTTAGCTTTTCAGCACGAGCACGTTATGAGTCAGTAGAACAAGATAATGCAAGAAAAGATGCTGATGCCTACACAGTTCGTACAACTTTGGGTTATAAAACGGGCGCATTCCATGGTTTCAAAGGTTTTGTTGAGCTTGAAGATGTGACAGCGTTAGGCAGTGAAGACTATGATTTTAACCCAGCGCCACAAGGTAACAATGACTACTCAGTGATAGCTGATCCAGATGACACGGAAGTTAACCAAGCCTATTTACAATACAACGGCTTTGACACAGAGTTTAAATTTGGTCGTCAAGAGCTAATGTATAGAAAAGCCCCCTTTCATCGCTATATTGGTAACATTTTATGGCGTCAAAACCATCAATCATTTGATGCGTTTAGCCTGACTAATAACTCACTTGCTGACACTACTGTAAATTATGCTTACATTAATAAAGTGAATGCAATCTTAGCTGATGGTAGTAACAATGCTGTATTTGGTATAGAAGACGGTGTTATTGATATGTCATCACACTTAATCAATATTCAATATACAGGCTTGCCTGTTGGACAATTAGAAGGTTATGGCTATTTCCTTGAATATGAATCTGATTTATATAAAGCTAAATCAAATCAAACACTAGGTTTACGTTTTTCTGGTGCTAAAGCACTCAATGAAGACGTTAAAGTTATCTACACAGCAGAGGTTGCAAAACAAGATGACTATAAAAACGGCACAATGGAAGATCAAAACTACTACCTTGCAGAATTAGGTGCTAAATACAAAGGTTGGTTGGCTAAGTTCTCTTATGAAATGCAAGAAGGTGATGGCACCTCTAGCTTCAAAACATTACTGGGTACCAATCATGCATTCCAAGGTTGGGCTGATCAATTTTTATCTACACCAGGTACAGGTCTAGAAGACATGTACTTCACCGTTGTAGGTAAAGTATTAGGTGCAAAAGTTGTTGCTGTTTATCATGACTTTGAAACAGATAATCTTAGCTTAGATGCTGGTAACGAATTTGATGTTTTAGTACAAAAAACATTTAAAGAGCATTACACCGTAGGTATGAAATACGCTGATTATAATGCTGGTGATGCAGCAGTTGGTAAGGTAGATACAGAGAAATTCTGGTTATATGGTCAAGTTAAGTTCTAAACAAGTCGAGTTCGATTGACCAAGGAAGGCAATAAGTAAGTTACTTATTGCCTTTTTATTTTAGAAAGAAAAAAAGCGTAACATCACTGCTAAAGAATAGTAAGAAGTAGAGGATGATGGATCTTTATTACGTGCTTTAAATTCTAGGCTTAGTTATTGCACTATAGTCTTAGTAATTTAGTTAAATTAAATTTGAAGTAAGGAAGTGATATATGAATGCTGCGATACAGTTAATGAATAGATTAAGTTATCCAAAGAAAATGATACTGATATCAATTGTATTTTTAGTGCCTATTATTTTGTTAATAAGCTTACTTTTGAACCAGTTAGGCGCGGGTATCGCATCGACAGAGAAAGAAATGCGAGGCTTAGAATATATTAAAACGGTACGTCAACTGTATCAACATATGCCCCAACATCGAGGGATGACTAATGCCTATCTGAATGGTGCGAGTAGCTTTAGAAGTAAGATTCTGGATAAAAGAAAGGCAATAGTTGCCGATATTGCAGCAATAGATGCGATTAATGGCTCTCTTGGCGATGAGTTTAATGCCCATGCACTGTGGTCGGAAATTAAACAAGACTGGAAAAAGCTTGAACCACAAGCATTTAGAAATCCTGCACAACAAACCTTTCAGGAGCATACGGTATTAATAGCCAAAATTTATTCCTTGTTTGAACTGATCAGTAATGAGTCTGGATTAGTGCTTGATTCTGAATTAAATACCTCTTTCTTGATGGATGCTATTGTTTATCGATTACCAAATGTAACTGAAAATTTAGGTCAATCTCGGGGTATGGGCTCTGGTATTGCTGCAAATGGTACGATTAGCTTGGAACAAAGGATTGCCTTGGGTACTTTATTAGCAAGAATTGAAAGTAATGCTAAAGCAGTGAATGACGGAATGCTGATTACCTTAAGAGAAAATCCTCAGCTTGAAGCTGAACTCTCAGCATTATTAGGACGATCTACATCAGCAACTGATGGTTTTATCGATAAGATAAAACAGGAGCTGTTAACGGTTGCATTTATTGAAGGTAATTCAGCAGACATTTTTGCAGCAGGTACAGCGGCAATCAAAGCAAATTACCAAGTTTATGATACCTTGGTCCCTGTATTAGATAGTTTATTCCAAGACCGTATTGATAGGTTTTCTGAAAAACGTCTTACAACATTAGTGACCGTTTTAATAACGCTGTTAATAGCGATGTATTTATTTATGGGCTTCTATCAATCTATGATCTCTGCTGTTCATAAATTAAGAGCGGCAACTCAAAGAGTGTCTGATGGTGATCTGACTGTTAATGTGGATTGTGGAACAGAAGATGAATTAAAAGAAGTTGAAGATGCTCTAAATAGTATGGTTAGACATTTGAATACGACAGTGAAGAATCTCGGTTCAAATGCACATTTATTAGCAGCAGCATCTGAAGAATTGTCAGCAACAACAAGTCAGGCGCGAGCAGGAGCTCATGAGCAACAAGAGCAAACAGATCAAATTGCTACTGCGATGAATGAAATGACATCTACAGTGCAAGAAATTGCCAGAAATGCTGAATTAGTTGCAGCAGAATCACACACTGCCGATGATGAAGCTAAAGAAGGCAGTCAGATTATTAACACAACAATTGCATCAATTACCGACCTTTCTGGCGAAGTAGGCGAAGCCGCAGGTGTTATTCATGAGCTAGAAAAGAATAGCAATGAGATTGGCACTGTTCTAGATGTTATTAAAAGTATTGCTGAACAGACTAATCTACTGGCTTTAAATGCTGCTATTGAAGCTGCTCGTGCTGGTGAGCATGGACGTGGTTTTGCTGTGGTTGCTGATGAAGTTAGAACCTTAGCAAGTCGAACTCAACAATCAACAGAGCAAATACAGAAGATGGTCAGTAGTCTACAGGCTCATACACACAAAGCCGTTGAAGTGATGGATTCTGATACTAAACATGCTATGAAAATGGCCGAATCAACAAGTGGTGCCACCGCATCGATTGATCGTATTGTTCACTCAGTGACTAAAATATCGGATATGAGCATGATGGTGGCGAGTGCATCAGAAGAGCAAAGCTTAGTATCAGAAGAGATTAACCGAAATATTGTCCGTATTGCTGATCTTTCTGTCGAGAGCATGAGTGGTTCTGATCAAATTTCATTAGGCAGTGACGAGTTAGCTAAGTTAGCAAGTGAACTAGAATTAATCGTAGGTCACTTTAAAGTTTAATTCTATACCTAAGTTTAAAGAGTTAACAAAAGGCCGTTACTGATTAAGTAACGGCCTTTTTTGTTTGCGAGGATAAGAACTGAGTCCTTTAGAAATCGTAACGATAGCCCACTAAGAAATAGAAGTTTCTATCAGTCTCTGTTACCCCGGCTAACTCGGTTGATTCCCAATCTCCACTTAGTTCTGCTTCTAGTTGGAAATTACGGCGTACGCGGTATGTAAGTTGGAATGAAGGTGTATATGTAATTCTTGTACTGTCATCAGAATGGTTATCTCTAACTCTCACCTTCATTTTTGGATTAATACGTAACTTCTTATTAACAGGGTAACGAGTGTTGATTGTAATAGTCGTTACATCACTAGATGTAAGATCTGAGTAGCTTGCTGTAAGGAGGGCCAAATCACCTTCTTTGATGAGACTTGTTCCTGTTAGCTGAATGGAATATTCTTTCTCTAGATCTGTGCCTTGTGCAGCTAATACAGTTCCTGAAGCGATAGTGTCAGATAGCTTTGATAGGCGAATATCACCATTAAGTTGGAATTGTTTGTTTAGCTGATGTGTTAAACCCATAAACAACATATTACTTTCAGCGGTCCTATCTTGTGCAAGGTCATAAATAGTACTTTCTGGAAAGATATTTAATAGCTCTTGAAGGTGAGTGACAGTTTGTCCCGTCAATGCATTGCGTGTTGTTAAAATAGGGCTGTTACGGAATTCATAACTTAGATTAGCTGTGGTGTTTTTGCTTACTGACCAGCGACCATTAAAGATTAATAAGTTTAAATCACCATAAAAAACATCATAATCAACAAGCGAGAAGAATGATTTTGTTGGGTCAAAATATCTGGCTTCACCACCAACAGAACGACGATCGGTTAAACCATCATTCTCTTGGTTAATAGCAAAAACATTGAAGTCCCATGCATTATTAATAGTACCAATATCAGCACTGATGCCGTAGAAATGACGTTCAGTAATAATTTGCACATCTCTAGATGAGTCAACAGGATAGCCAGCAACCAAATTAAGCTTAACGGTTTCATTAAGCTGATAATCACCAAATAGGCCATCAAAACGACCTAATACACCCCCTGTTGTTCTTGATTGACGGCCAAGTTTAATTGATGCTCCACGTACTTTGTCTTTAGCCTCCACATATAAACTACTAATTCTTTTTTCATCTTCTTTACCTTCAGATAAGAAGTTAGCAGTATGACCACCAGTGAACCGTGCTGTGAGATCATAGTTTTGGGCACGTAGTCTTGATGTGAAATCTAAATCAGAGCGGAAGTCATCTTGTACAACTGAGCGATCAGCTACGTCAGGTAAGCTGATAGATCTATTATATAACTGAGAAAAACCACCATAAAACTCCCATTCAGCCAACTCATCTTTTTCATCTTTTGAAGCGACACGTAATTTATCTTTAGGTGTATCACTGGCAGTGATCATAGCAAAAAGTCGTTGGCGAACACGATCGGCATCCTCTCCATCAGGATAACGTTTTAGGTATTGTTCGTAGATATTTTTGGCATGAGCAAGTTGCTTCTTCTTTTCTCTTGCAACACCTAAATACTCTAGTGCCTGTTTAGCAAATACTGAGTTTTCATTGCCGAGAACCTTGGTATAAATACTGATAGCTTTTGAATACTCTTCTTTGGCCATCTGTTGGCGAGCTTCTTCCATCAAGCTAGCAAGAACTTCATTTTCAGCATTCTTTTGGAAATCAGGCAAGGGTAATAATGCATCTGATGGATGAGGAATAACCTCAGCCTGAGTCCCCTGAGGATGATGAATTGTTAGGGTAATACTATAAGAATCTGAACTGGCTTGAAGTTCATACTCCACCTCTTTATTAAACCGTAGAATCAATTTTGCTTGTACGGTATTACTCCATTCCAAATCGACTTCGGACAAAGGAATATTCTTACTTGCCGTCCAGAATAAGAACTCATCTTCAAATGTGACAGCGTTAGGATCACCTTGGAAGATCACATCGATATCGATCAGATCACCTTTTTTCGTAGGTGCATGTGAACGGTATACCAGTCGTTCGGTAAATATAATTTTAACAACAGATTGATCGCGACTATCTTGGACCTCAATGTGATCTAATACATTATTAAGGGCGTAAGATTCTATTGAATAGAGCGTTATGAATAAGACCATTGCATAGCGCGCAAATGAATAAAAAGTGTTTTTAATCATGTTATTAATATGTCCTTAATGAATTTCTAATAGCTAAAAGATGAAATGATTTGACCATTGACTAAACACCATCTTCCCAATCACGAGTTGAATGACAATCTTCACAACGATCACTTGAACTAGGGTGATCTCCTGGTTTTCCTTCCTCAATGCGGTTGTTATGGCAGCCAACACAACCTGAAGTTAGGATGCCGTGATCCACATCTAAATTTGTCCAGCTACTAGTCCGGTGACAAGCATCACATTGATTAGTTGTAGCGACATGATTGCCTGCTTTTCCTGGGGCAGATATTCCGTTGTGACAGCTTGAACAGCTACCAATTGCAGCGTTGTGGTCCATACGCGAAATAGGTGACCAAGACACTGTTCGGTGACAGTCATCACAGGTATTAGTCGTTGTAATATGACTGGTATTTTTCCCTGGTGCTGTTGTGCCGTTATGACAAGTAGAACAACTTGCTGTCACACCGCCATGGTCAAAGACTGCTGGCAACCAACCATTAGAGGTATGACAATCATCACAGGTGTTGCCAGTAGGAATATGGTTTGTTGATTTACCCGGTGCCGTAGTTCCGTTATGACAACTTGAACATGAACCAATTACATCAGCATGATCTACTCGTGTAACTGGGCTCCAGCCTGATGTTCTATGACAATCTTCACACAGAAGGTTAGTTGAAATATGGCTAGTATTTTTCCCTGGTGCTGTTGAACCGTTATGACATGACGAACATGAACCTGTTACGTTGCTGTGATCAAATACGGCTCCTGAGAATGAGTTGGTATTATGACAATCATCACAGGTATTGCCACTTTGAATATGGGTAGGATTTTTACCCAGTGCCGTCGTGCCATTATGACAAGATGAACAGCTCCCAATCACATCACCATGATCGACACGAGTTACTGGAGTCCATCCAGATGGTCTATGGCAATCTTCACAAAGTGTATTGGTTGAAATATGAGTCGGGTTTTTACCTGGCGCCGTAGAGCCGTTATGACATGAAGAACATGAACCTGTTACGCCACTATGATCAAATACGGCTCCTGAGAATGAGTTGGTAGTATGGCAATCATCACAGGTATTACTACTTTGAATGTGGTTTGGAGTTTTCCCTGTTGCCGTCGTGCCATTATGACAAGATGAACAGCTCCCAATCACATCACCATGATCGACACGGGTTACTGGAGTCCATCCCGATGGTCTATGACAATCTTCACAGAGGAGGTTAGTTGAAATATGAGTTGGATTTTGACCTGACGCCGTAGAGCCATTGTGACATGACGAACATGAACCTGTTACGTTGCTATGATCAAACACCGCACCTGAGAAAGAACTCGTATTGTGGCAATCATCACAGGTGTTGCCACTTTGGATATGGGTAGGGTTTTTACCCAATGCCGTCGTGCCATTATGACAAGATGAACAGCTACCGAGCACATTAGCGTGATTTACTCGGGTAACGGGACTCCAGCTAGATGGTCTATGACAATCTTCGCAAACTGAATTGGTGGATATATGGCTAGTATTTTTCCCAGTTGCTGTTGAACCGTTATGACATGACGAACATGAGCCGGTAACATTGCTGTGATCAAACACTGCACCTGAAAAAGAGTTGGTATTGTGGCAATCATCACAAGTGTTGCCACTTTGGATATGAGTAGTATTTTTACCCGGTGCCGTACTGCCATTGTGACAAGATGAACAGCTACCAATTACATCACTGTGATCCACTTTAGTGACAGGGCTCCAGCCAGACTTACGGTGGCAATCTTCACAAACTGAATTGGTGGATATATGGCTAGTATTTTTCCCAGTTGCTGTTGAGCCGTTATGACATGAAGAACATGAACCCGTTACATTACTATGATCAAATGTAGCACCTGTAAATGAGGACGTTGTATGACAATCATCACAGGTATTACTACTTTGAATGTGGTTTGGAGTTTTCCCTGTTGCTGTAGAGCCATTATGACAAGAAGAACAATTCCCTGATACATTACTATGATCAAAACGTGCATCTGAGAAAGAGCGTGTATTGTGACAATCTTCACAGCTGTTACTACTTTGAACATGAGTTGGGTTTTTACCTACAGCTGTTGAGCCATTGTGACAAGATGAACAATTTCCTGAAACATCACTATGGTCGAAGCCAGCACCACCAAAAGAGCGGGTGTTGTGGCAGTTTTCACAGCTATCGCTACTTTGCACATGGTTGAGTGATTTACCGAGTGCTTTAGACCCATTATGACAACTACTACAGCTACCTAGTACAGCATCATGATCGATACGGTTAACGTCTTCCCAACCTGATGTTGATTCTTTATGACAAGCGACACAATTATTAGATGAGTTGATATGTGTAGCTGACTTGACTGAAGCAGCTACGGTGCTGCCGCTGACATGACATGAAGAACATGTTTTGGGTGTGCCGGTAAATATTCCTCTAGCATGACAGCCATCACATGAGGCTGATTGATGAGCTGGAGAGAGTGGAAATGCAGTTAGATCATGGTCAAAAACTTTTTTTCCTTGTCTAATTTGTACTGGCTCTTGGCTTGTTTTTGACGATTCCTTTTCAATGATTATTTCAGACTCATTTGCTTGTGTTTTTAGCCCTACTGCTGCGAGTTTATTAGACAATTTTTCAGCGATGTTATTGAGTGATTTCTTTAAATCAATCTGCTCTCGTTTAACTGGCTCTGGTTGGTCCCATGGACTAAAAGCAAGTGCATTAGTTGTAAATACCAATGTAAAAGCAATACTCGCTATTGAGATAAGATATTTTTTTAAATTCATGGGAGCATCTCCTTATTGAGACTTCTTAAAAACAAAGTCTTCAAATGATTCCGTGTTGTGGCAATGGTCACACTCGCGACCAAATCGACCACGATGAATATCATCTTTTCGGTGACAGTCATTGCAGTCAGATGAGAGCTTAAGCTCATCTTTAATGACAGATTTGGTATGGCAGGCCTCACATACAAGACCATTATGTTTATTGGTTAAGGGATATTTTGTTTGTTCATCATGATCAAATAACCATAAATTCCAGCTGCTTGGTGTATGGCATTGCTGACACTGTGAACCCAATGTCTTTTTATGAACATCATCAGACTCATGGCAACTTACACATGTTGATTCTGTGTCTTTGAAGTTTCCTGATGCATGACAATCATCACAGGAGACGGATGCGTGTAAACCGGCAAGAGGGAAGTGAGTGACATCATGATCAAATAAGATCTGTGATTGCCAATCAGTTTCATTGTGACAATTTGTACATGACTTGCCCTGACTTTGTTGATGCACATCATCTTGTTTGTGACAATCAACACACTGTGTAGGCAGATCATCTTTATAGACATCACCTTTATGGCATGTTGTGCAGGCAAGTTCTTCGTGATGACCTTTTAATGCAAAGTCAGTTTTATCGTGATTGAATTTTGTTTTCCAACTTCTTGTCGTATGACAACTCTTACATTTAGCACCATTTCGACCACTGTGAGAATCATCTTGTTGGTGACAACCATTACATGTCGTCGGTAATTTCTTCTTAGATGATGGTGATAAATGGCAACTATTACACTGTGCTTTTTTATGAAGTCCTGTCAGTGGATAATCTGTTTTATCGTGATCAAAATTAATTTCGGGCCATTTTTTCTCGTTATGACAATCAGCACATTTTTCACCAAAACGCTTGTTATGAATATCATTAACACGATGACAGTCATAGCATTTTGTTGGTGCATCAGTATACGTTTCAGTAACGTGACAACTTAAACATTCAACCTTTTTATGTTTTCCTTTTAGTTTGAACTTCGTTTTATTGTGATCAAAGCGTGTTTCAGTCCAAGCTTTTTCAGAGTGACAGTCATCGCATTCTTTTCCTAACTTACCATCGTGAACATCTATTTTTTTATGACAATCGATACAGTCATGTTTTGCTTCACGGAATGTCTTATCAGCAACATGACAACTGCTACATTCAACTTGTTGGTGTCCATCTTTAAGAATGAAATCAGTATTTTTATGGTTAAACTCTTGCGGATTTAATAAAACAATTTTGGCAGCTCTACCTTTATGATCGGTGTGACATGTTTGGCAGTCAGTTTTATCGAGCTTATTTTTGCCATGAAAACCTTTTTTTGCTGACATGTCTGCATCCACTTTCTCATGGCAGTCGAGGCATAAGGCCTTTTGAGAAACATCTCCTAACGGTTGGTGACATTTACTACAGCTATCTTCATATTTAGCATGGCCTTCAATGACAGGACCGGGCATTAATAGGCGCTCAATAGAGTCAGCCATTGCGGTATGGCTTGAGAACATTACGGTCATTACTGTCATAAGCTGCAGAAATGACCGTAATTTAGTAAAGATGAACCGCAAACACATGTGTAATGCCTGAGAGTATCATCATAATAAATAATGGAATGTGCAATACATGCCAAAGAGAAAACATGCGTTCATAAAATTGAAAGCCAACAACTTTCCTAATTGTGGCGTAGTAAATAGCAAGAAACTCTTTTGATTCAGTATAAAATTGTCGTGTTGTTGTTTTATTCCACTGCTCTGTTTTGGCAAGTGATTTTATTGTTTTAGATAGCGTTCTAATAGCTGAAAAGTAAGCAATCCTACCCTTAATGGCAAAGATGAAAATATTGAAAAACTGGATAACAATATTCTGCTGTTTTTCTAGCTCGTTGATGTCGAATTTAAACAATTTAGTTTCAAGATCGGGATAGTGATGATAGATAAGCTCTATTTCTGAGCGAGAACTAAGAAAGTCTTGTTTAAGTTGTGTAGCAGTAGTTTTGCTGCCATATAAGCCAAAGTGAATTTGTCGATAAATATAACGGCCGACAAGGCCACTAGCTGCAACGGTTAGCATGCAAACTAATGCCACATTACTATTGGTTGAACCAAATCTGAAAGCGCAATGATAGAGAATTATTGTGGGACCTAATACGCCAAACATCATATGCATACGAAACCAATATTTGGTGGCAAACCAATGGCGCATAAAACGCAGTCGTTTTCTTAAGCTGTATAACAGCATTATCATCATCATTGAGCCACCAATAATGCCGAGAAAATAACCAATACCAGATTCTGCTGCAATATAGTTTTCAAGGTTTGCTTGCCAGCCAAATACTAAAGCCGTGATAACGATGGTCGAAAAAATCCCGATAGGAATTCGACCAATAGCTGGCAAATAGCGTTGTGCAAGGTTAGTTACTTGAGTTAAGACTTGAACCATATTCCATAATCATTGTTAGAGATGTAGTTATTTATTCACATGATGCATAATAGGTGGTATATTTTCCCACGTCAATAATAATGCGTGTAGAGTATCAACTTTATATTCTTTATATGATCTAGTTCACAAGTATTAGGTATTTTATCTTTTTTGTGAAAATGCTGTGCTAATGTATATTGCTGAATTTAAATGATAAAAAGCATTGATGGATGATTGGTGTTTAGAGGTTTTATATGGGTAGTCAGATGATATGGATGATTTATTTAGCTCCAATAGTTATTGTTTTTAGCTCGTATTTTTATATTTATAATAAAAAAACAGTGAGAAATGAGGCTATAAAAAATGAGGCTATTTCATCAGGAATGAGTGAGCCTGCATCTCTTCATCCTCTTATAGACCCTTCTCGATGTATTGGTTGTGCAACATGTGTCAATGCTTGTCCAGAAAGCAAAAATGGTGTTTTAGGAATTATTAAGGGCAAGGCAGAATTAATTAACCCAACTCACTGTATTGGTCATGGCGCATGCAAGACAGCATGTCCTGTCGGTGCGATTACACTGGTTTTTGGTACCGAAAAACGAGGTGTTGATATTCCTCATGTGCAGCCTAATTTTGAAACGAATATTAAAAACATATTTATTGCTGGAGAGTTAGGAGGAATGGGCCTAATTCGAAATGCTGTTGAGCAAGGTAAGCAGGCAATGATGTCTATTATTAAAGCTAAGCATAAGGTTAAAGAGGGTTATGTTGGTGTTGTCGTGGTTGGGGCTGGTCCTGCTGGAATCGCTGCTTCACTAACAGCGATGGAACAAGGGTTATCTTTTTCTACGGTTGAACAAGATTCTTTAGGTGGAACGGTAGCTAGCTTTCCTCGTGGGAAATTAGTGATGACAGCGCCGGTCAATTTACCATTATTTGGCAAAGTGAATTTCAAAGAAACAACCAAAGAAAAACTACTTGAACTATGGCAACAGGTTGTAGAACAAACAGGGCTTTTGATTAATTTTAAAGAACGAGTTGATACTATAGAAGTTGCAGAACATGGCTTTAAAGTCATTACTAATAAAACAGAGTATTTAACGCATTCGGTACTGTTAGCGATAGGCAGACGAGGAACACCACGTAAATTAGGTGCCACTGGTGAAGAGCAGAATAAAGTTGTTTATCGTTTGATCGATCCAGAACAATACCTTGGCCAACATGTACTTGTTGTAGGTGGAGGAGATAGTGCTCTTGAGGCTGCCATTAGTATTGCTGAGCAGCCAGATACAACAGTGACACTTTCATATCGTAGCCCAGGGTTTTCGAGAGCAAAAGAGAAAAATCGCCAAAAAATTCAGGCCTTAGAAGAGCAGAGTAAACTCCAGCTTTTACTGGAATCAACAATAGGTAATATTGGTGAGAAAGAGGTAACAATTCAATGTAAAGATGAGATTGTCACTATACCCAATCAAGCGGTTATTATTTGTGCAGGTGGTATTTTGCCAACAGGATTTCTGAAAAATATTGGTATCAGTGTAGAGACAAAATATGGGACAGCGTAAATAGATGTTGAATATGAGAGTTATTTATCTTGTTCTAATATTTTGCCAGTGTTGTGTTTTCCCTAGTTATGCCGCTGAAGATGAAACTGCCTTTGGTGAAGTAAAACAAGCTGTAAGGGTTAAAGATTATCAGCAAGCTATTACCTTGTTAGAACCGTTGGTGGAACAGGGTAATAGCCGAGCTCAATATGAGTTGGCAAGCTTTTATCGTAATGGCAGAGGTGTAAAACGTGACGATGCCATAGCCTTTAAATTATTCAAACAAGCTGCCCAAGCTAATCATATCAAAGCCCAATATAATCTAGGCATGATGTATGACCGAGGCTGGGGAATAGCCAAAAATAGGCAACATGCGGCTGAATGGTTTAAAAAGGCGGCAAGTGGAGGGCACAAGCTTGCTCAAAAAAAACTAGCTGTTTCATTAAGTGACGCTGTGCCTGCTAAGGGTGAGAAAAACACGGTTTCTATACAGGCTTATTTTTGTCAGAATGTGATTAAAAATGATGTAGAACTTGCCTCTGTCTCTCTAGAAAAAGGGGCAAAAATTGACGATCAAGATCGTTTTGGTAAAACAGCTCTAATGGATGCGAGTGAAAGAGGTTTGGTTGAAATGACTTCTTGGTTATTATCAAAAGGTGCAAATAATCAGTTAAAAGATAATTATGGTGACAGTGCCTTATTGATAGCGGTGAAGAATGATCACGCTAATATTGTTGATGTCTTACTTAAGAATAGCGCTAATCCTAATGTGGTTGATAAGCAGGGTAATACACCGTTACACATAGCTTCAGGATTGAAAGACTCCTTGGTTTTAGAAAAAATATTGAGATATAAAGCTAAAGTTAATCTTAAAAATAACAATGGTCAAACACCACTGGATATAGCTGACAGTCATCAATATAAAAAATATAGTCATTTATTAAAGCAGCATAATGCTAAGCGAACAAAAGCCAAGGTGAGCGATAATACTGTCCCTCTTGCTGTATTGACTTCATTGGCAAATGAAAACCCATCGGAGAAAAATTTATTTCAGAGTTGGTCATCACTGATGATTGCTGCAGGGCATGGAGAGAAGATCTCCGTTAGGAAATTATTGGCTGCTGGAGCGAAGGTGAATGCACAAAATAATCAGGGAAATACAGCATTATTACTCGCGGTAGATAGAGGTCATTTAGAGATTGTTAATGATTTACTTAAATCTGGAGCCAAACTATCGATTCATAATAAAGTGGGAGAAAGCGCTTTATTATTAGCGGCCAAACAAGGTCACTTAGACATTGTTAAAAAACTATTACCTCAAAGAAAAAATGTGAATACTCAAGATAGAAATGGCAATAGTGCTTTGCTTTGGGCTCTTAAAAATGGTCATCCTGAGATTGTCCATTTATTAATAAAAAATAATGCTAATCTTGATTTGAAAAATAAAGCTGATAAAACGGCATTACTGCTTAGCATTGAGCAAAAATCAATTAGTCTTATGAATTTTCTGCTTGCTAAGAAGGTGGCAGTAAATTTTGTTGATAGTAGAAATAGAACTGCACTTTGGTATGCAAGCGATCTGTCATGGTTTTCTGGTGCCGAATCTTTGTTAAAGCATGGAGCAAAGAGTGATCTAGCAGATGAATCAGGCTTTACACCACTGGCACGAGCAGCTTATCGGGCTAATGAACAATTAACCCAACTCTTGTTAAAAAGTAGTGCTAATCCCGAATCTAAAACAAAAAATGGTGATACACCTCTGATTTTATCTGCCTTGGCAGAGTGTGTTCAATGTGTTCAACTATTATTAGATAAAGGTGTTGCTGTAAATAGTCAAAATGATAGTGGGGATACGGCTTTGTTATTAGCATTGAGAAAGAAAAATGTGGCGATTGCTAGGTTGTTATTAGAGCATGAAGCCAATCCAATGTTACGTAACTATCAAAAACAGAATGCAAGTCTTTTAGCCAAGGAATCAGGAAATTCAGATCTCATTCAGCTACTTGATGAGTTTAGCTTGACTAAGACATGGTTAAAGAAAGTACTAAATTAATCTGAACTCGGGATAAGAGAATTTAGTTACTCAATTTGTCATTCCGGTATGCTTTTAGCCGGAATCTATATTATAAACACTAGATTCCCGCTAAAAACATGCGGGAATGACGGTAGCTATTAAAAGCGTAATAACAGTAGTTATTAAAGGAGAATGGCGGTAGTTATTAAAGCTGAATAACTATTCCTTATCCGTATCAGCTTAAATTAAGGTCTCAATCGAATTGGTATGCAAGTGAAAAACCACCACCTAGATCCGGCGTGTTATCACTTAACCCACCAATAACATAACCTTGTAACTTCCAGTCAGAATCCAATTTATAGCTGACATAAGCTGAAGCTTGGCGAGTAGAAGAACGCGTACTCGCTGTTTTTTCTTTTAAATAAAGGTTAACACCGGCACTACTTGTTTGGGATAACTTGTAACTTAGACCGAGAGAACCAAAGAATACATCATCTAATTCAATGCGGTCAGAATCTCCATAGAGCTTTCTACCTATGGTGGCATAGGGAGTGAAATCCCCTAGTAATTTATAAACACCTAAGGCGAGTGAGAAGTCATTTTCTCCGGTACCTAGGTTTCTGTTCTCATCGGCTGTACCGAATTTAACTTTCCCTGTTAGATCTAACAAAGTCTTAGTTTTTGGGGAATAAAAAACTTGATAGCCCACAGATAAATTAATATCGCCCAAACCTTCATTTGTTGCATTATTTACCAAGACATTCTGGCTTACTTGTCCAATTTCTCGAACAACATTTTGAGGACCTTTAATCTTTATATATGGAATAGTCAGTTTCACTTTCCACTTGTCTTGTTTATATTTTAACGTGACAGGGATATAAAGCATTTCTGTTGTATTGTCACTGCCATATTCACCCGATGTAAAGGTTGCACCACTAGATAAGCTGAAATCACCTTTTAGAGTGTCTGCAGAAAGTGGCAGGGGGGATAAAGTTAATGTTAAAAGTGCGAAAAGAAGTTTTTTATTCACTATTACAGCCTATACGTCCAATGTTTATTGCTCAATATTATACTAAGATTATTATTAATATAGTATTAAGGCTTAGCTAGTCATGTGTTTCTGGTACTTCAACCTCAGGCATTTCAGGAGCCTCAAACTCAGGCATTTCAGGCGCTTCATGTTCATGGACTTCAGGCGCCTCAAACTCAGGCATTTCAGGCGCTTCATGTTCATGGACTTCAGGCGCCTCAAACTCAGGCATTTCAGGAGCTTCATGTTCATGGACTTCAGGCGCCTCGAACTCAGGCATTTCAGGAGCTTCATGTTCATGGACTTCAGGCGCCTCGAACTCAGGCGTGTCATGAGATTCAACCTCAGGTACTTCAGGTGTCTCAAACTCATGAGTCTCATGAGATTCAATGTCGGCTATTTCAGGAGTCTCTGGAGTTTCGTGTTCTGAGGCTTCTGGTGTCTCAAGTTCAGGAACTTCATCATGCTCATGAGATTCGAACTCACCTCCGTCATGATCTTTGCTTTCATGTGATTCTAGCTCTTTCTGGTCGTTAAGTTCTTCTAGTTCATCTTTATGTTTATCAATATCTGAATTTTGCTTAAATTCATCTGTATCTCGTTCGTCATGCTCATCTTTGCTATGAGTTTCATTCTCTATTTCATGATGAGAATCTTCAATATCAGGTACAGGGATATCAATGATCATATGCTCCAGCTGAATAATACTACCTTCAGCTAAGCGACCGGTTACGATAACTCTGTCATGCTCTGGAACTTGTTTGACCTCAGCTTGTAATTCGACTGGAATGTTAATTACTCTGCCAGCAACTTCTATTTTGGCCGAATTATCTAAATTGTCGATGTAACCCTCAACACTGACCAGACCACCAATATCAGCAGAAAGAGTGGGCTGTGGATTAATGATTAACCCTGCAGCTTTGAAACCTTCAATGTCCACTTTTCCTGAGACATGTAATGCTTGTCCAATAGCAATGCCAGTTGGGGCTGGTGAATTGATTTTTATCCCTTGTATGGCAAAACTATTGTTAGAGATGGAGGTAACTTGACCATGTAAAGAAGCTGTTTTTTGTTTTGTGATTGTATCGATACGGCTGGCCATAATATTACCAACAGAGTCACGCAGGCCACTGACTTCAATATAGTCACCTGCTTGTAAATTGTTTAGCTCATTAGAAGGGATGGAGTTAATAGCAAAATTAACTTTTTGACCTAATACTTCAATTTCACCTTTTACAAAATCAATAGTTGATATTGGCCCTGTTGCAGCGTGAATAATGTGCATTTCTTTTGCTGTGACTTCATTGCCTGAACCAGATACGCCAACAGAGACAACTTGACCAATTGCGAGTGAATTATCAGGGCTAACGCTTTGGCCATCACGTTGTAGAGGGGTATCAGATGTGTAGTGGATTTCAATACCATTAACACATATGCTACCAAAGCCAGTGATCGTTCCTACTATATGACCATTTTGAGTTACAGCTTGTCCCGTGCCACCAATACCACTGCCATTAATAACAAAGCCTGACCCACCAAGACCAGTGCCTGTTTTTTTGATAGGCTTTCCAGTGCCACCGATGCCACTACCGTGTGCGATTGCACCTGTACCGCCAATGCCGCTGCCATGCATTGGTGCTCCAGTTCCGCCAATGCCACTTCCACCTGAAATATCACAAATACCAGCAATAGCTGTATTAATGGTGAATAAGCAGATAAAACTAAAGATAATAGTTGTTTTTGCTAGGTGATGAGAAAGAGGCCGGTTAATCATTATTGTCATTTCCTTTTGACTGATCTGGCTCATCATCTGGCTCATTGAAGAAGTAGATACCAAACCGCATTCGTTGAGTATTATCTGACTGTGTTTTATCTGATTCTTGGAGTTCCAGTGCTCGACGGTTTAATTTTCTAAGTAAACGCATTCCGCTTTGTTCAGAAATTAGGCGTAATTCATCAATTGAACGCTGACTAAGTTGATCATAAAAAACGGCACGATCTAGGAATGGAGGGCGTTTGCCAAGCATATTATGGCTTGCAGCAGCCATATGATCATGCATGTTTTCCCCGAAGAACCATGCCTTTTCATCAAACCCTCTTTCAGGTATAAATGCATTGGTATTAAGGCAAACTCTATCTTGTTTATCTAGCGTGACAATACCAAGATCCAGCCACTCATCAAGTACCGCTCTAGAACGAATATCTTTATTAACAGAAGTAACCAATGCTTCAAATGATTGTTCACCACCTTGCTTGATTAGGCGTGGTAATGGCAGAGGATTGTTATTACTGTCTAGAAACTGATCTGTGCCAATCCAGCTAGCTACTAATTGAGCTCCTAGAGAGACAGAGTCAGGTATACTATGTTTACTGAGGTTGCCATTTCTAAGGCGTTTGACATCTTTGCGATGAATACCTGTTAGAAAGTTAATTCGACTATCAGTTTGCTCTTTATTATCGAGTTTGAAGTCTTTTTCTGCGACTTCAACGAATAGTTCTTTTAGTAAGTCGACTAAAAATGGAAAGGTAATACCACTTTTTATTAAAAGTTTGACGAGCGGACGTAACTGCCTTCGAAGAGCATTGACAAGAGATAAAGCTGGTTGAGAACTTTCTTTTAACAAAAATTAAGACCTAGTCGACAGTTTGTGTGGTAAATTTTACCACGTATTTAGGGTTTTAGTGTATATTTGTCCCACGTGATATTGCTGATTATGGCACAGATAGAGATACATTTCTTACGAAAGATATGATTTTAGAAGTAAAAAATATAAATTGTTCCCGCGGTCATCGCCAACTTTTTACTGGATTGAATTTTAGTGTAAATTCAAAAGAGGTTTTATTAGTTGAAGGAAAGAATGGCTGTGGTAAAAGCACATTATTGAAAATACTGTCAGGGCTGAGACTTCCTGATGGTGGAGAAGTCATGTGGAACAAAGAAGTTATCACCTCTATTTCAGCAGAATATACTCAGCAAATGGTTTGGTTGAGTCACCGTAATGGCATTAATGATAGTTTAACTGCGAAAGAAAATATTCAGGTATCAATAAGTTTGTCTAAATCAGCAGAGATAAATATTAATGAGATTTTAGACCGTGTGGGTTTAAAAGGATATGCTAATACGCCCGTTAGGCAATTTTCTGCTGGCATGAAAAGAAGATTAGCCTTATCCAGATTGATTACTCAGCAGGCTTCATTATGGATTTTAGACGAGCCTCAAGGGGCATTAGATAAAGCAGGGGTCGAGTTGTTGGAAAATTTAATTGCAGAGCATGTGGCTGATAATGGCATGGTGGTTATGTCGTCTCATCATGATGTTAAATTCAACAATATCACCGTTAAGTCACTGCAATTATAAAACTAATGACATCTTTTCACAGCCTATATTTACTAATCAGCAGAGAGTTTTTAATTGCGTTTCGGCAACGTCATGAAGCGCTTAATCCGATACTGTTTTTTGTCTTAGTCTGCTTATTGTTCCCTTTAGGTGTTGGTCCTTCGCCACAATTACTGAGTGCTATTGCTCCAGGTGTTATTTGGGCAGCAGCATTGTTGGCGATTTTAATGTCATTAGGTAATGTGTTTCGAGCTGAATATGAAGATGGCACGTTAGAGTTAATGGTATTGGCCAATCAGCCCTTAATCGTTTTGACGATGATTAAGTTATTAGCGCATTGGTTACTTAATGTCTTTCCATTAATCTTGCTTTCCCCTCTTATTGCATCAGCACTGGGCATGAGTTTTGATGTTCAGGTGACTTTAATTGTAAGTCTTTTACTTGGTACACCTGTTCTGCTTTTAGTGGGAGCAACAGTGGCAACATTAACACTAGTGATCCCTCAAAATGGGATGTTACTCGCTTTACTGGTTCTGCCTTTATATGTACCAGTCCTCATTTTTGGCACTAGCGCCGTTAATGCCACAGCAATTGGGATGTCGGCAGCCGGACCATTTTATGTGCTCGCTGCATTATGTGTTTTAAGTTTAACACTGGCACCTTTTGCAATTGTTGCAGCTATCAAAACAGGGGTTTCACAATGATGAAATGGATCCATACCATGGCGTCATCAGCATGGTTTTATCGTTTCTCTGGAAAATGTTTACCATGGTTAATAGCCGTGTTCACAGTGCTTTTTTTAGTTGGCCTATATGGCGGTTTAGTGACTGCACCAGCTGATTATCAGCAGGGCGATGCATTTCGAATTATTTATATTCATGTACCAGCAGCTTGGATGTCACTATTTGTCTATATCGTGATGGCAGTATATGCCTTTATTGCTTTGGTATGGCGAATCAAACTAGCTGAAGTATTACTGATTAGCAGTGCACCTATCGGCGCTGCTTTTACCTTTCTAGCCTTAGTGACTGGTTCTTTATGGGGCAAACCTATGTGGGGAACGTGGTGGAGTTGGGATGCACGTTTAACATCTGAATTACTGTTGTTATTTTTATATTGGGGTGTGATTGGTTTATATGCTGCTATTGAAGATAAACGTACGGCATCTCGAGCAGTATCTATTTTAACTTTGATAGGCGTTGTTAATATTCCCATTATTCATTACTCGGTCGAGTGGTGGAATACTTTGCATCAAGGTTCAAGCGTGACCTTGACCGATAAACCCAGTATGCCTATTGAAATGTTAATGCCACTGTTAGTGATGGCAACTGCCTTTAAGCTGTTTTATGCCATTTCTTTATTGCTCAGAACTCGAGCTGAACTGGTTGAGAGAGAGCCTAATAGTAAATGGTTAAAGCAGGTGATTAAGGAAAATAATCATGAGTGAGTTTTTATATATGGGCGGTTATGCCTTTCATGTCTGGACCTCATATGCACTGGCATTTGTGGTGCTAT
>ENA-ORXI01000967-ORXI01000967.1-sediment-metagenome-genome-assembly--contig:-NODE-967-length-23324-cov-5.700434_pt1 | contig 23324 bp, 22 predicted proteins | sample MGYA00237861_ERZ511468 | MGnify/ENA primary metagenome ERZ511468 (study PRJEB26299, sample SAMN06266213) | sediment metagenome | isolation source: Hudson Canyon methane seep mesocosm | place: USA:Hudson...
AATTACAATAGTGCTTCAATAACTTTATTTAATTTATTATTTAAATCAAATATCATCTCATTCATGCTGTTTTTAAGTTCATTAATACCTTCATTATTGGCATTTTGCTTAATAGTATATGAGAAAAAACCACTTTTTACTTTTGTGACAACATCATTAACTTCTGCAATTACTTTTTGGTCTTGTTTTAAACCTTCTTCAATCTTTTCGATATAAAGATTAAAATTATCTGCTATGTTTTTGATTTCATCATTAGAATCTAATTCTATTTTATTTGTTGATGTATTTGAATTATTAATCAAATTCAATATACCATTATTTAAAGATTTTAATGATTTGGAAATATTTTTATTGGTTAATATACCAAACAACATGCTAATAAAAATTGAAACAAGTGCAAGAGTAAAATAAAAAGTAAAATTTTGTATAGCAGCAGTTTTTAATTCGCTGACTTTATTTATCAAGTTTTTTGCTAAAAAATCGTCAACATTTTTCAATAAATTTATTTTTTTTGTAATGGTAGAAATCCAATAAGAGGCACTGATTCCAAAGCCTCCAATGGTATTGGCATTTCTTGCAATAGCTCTCATTTTCTCAATTTTATCAATAAGATTTTGGTCTAACGTTTGTTTATAATAGGCAAGATAATCTGGATTAGCAATGGCATTAAAAAGTGTCATATAACTTTCTTGCTCAGTGATTAACGAAACAAATTTATCTTTCATTCCTGGTAAAAATTTATTTCTAGCAAATGCATTGGTTCCAACAGCACGTTCTATTCCAGCTTTTTCTTTCGCCATAATAAAACTATAAAAGGCAGTTAAATCTTTACTTGAATTAATACTGGTTGCAGTAGAAACAATTGAACTGACACTTTGTAATAATACAGCATTTAAATTTGAATAATAAGTTATAGCATTTTTTGTTTTGATAGAAAAATCATCGATATTATTTCTCTTAGTTTTAATAACATCCAATGACTTGAAAGCTTTTGATAATATCTTTTTACTATTTTCATTAAGTAAATTTTCATTACTGTTCTTAATTAAAACTTCAAGTTTTGCAATTTTTAAAGTAGTTAATTTTCTTTGATTTTCCAGTTCATTACCAAATTTTTTACCTTTACTTCCTAAATAACCTGCTGTGGCCCCTCTCTCTTTTTGAGTTTCATGCAGAAGTGAAGATATAGCCTTTATAACCTTGACTCTTTTTATTAAACTTTTATCCTTAACTCTTAATTCTTTCAAAATATAGTCTTCAATATTTTTCAGCAAGTTAATTTTTTTTGTTAAAGACATAAACCAAATATTCGAATCAATACCAAAACCACCAATCTCATTTGCATCAAGCATAACTGCTCTCATCTTATCAACTTCACGAACAGCATTATTTTTCATTTTATTGTTATAATATTTTTTTGTTTGTTCACTTGAATAAAGTAAAAAACCACTCATATATGAATCTTGTGCTGAAATCAAACTATTTAGTTTTGTTCTCGTTCCATTTTTAAACTTATCAGCAGTAAAAGTTGAAGCACCCGTTGCCCTCTCAATTCCTGCTCTCTCTTTGGATAATAAAAAATTCGAAAAAGCAATAAGGTCTTTTGTAATAACAGGATTATCAGAAACCTTAACAATATTAACAATAGTATTAAGCAACAAACTATTTATGTTTGTATAATAAGAAATTGCATTTGATGATTTTATAGTTAAGTTGTCAATATTATTTCTTATTTGTTTTACTTCATCCAAGTTAACAAGTGCTTTTTGAATTATTTCATTAGAGTCTTTACTAATATCACTAAAATATATTATTTGCAGATAATTTTTTATATCCAAAAGTGCTTTATCTGTCAATTCTCGTTGACTATTTAATTCACTTGCAAATTTATTACCTAAACTTGCCATAAAACCCGCAGTTAAGCCTCTTTCCTTTTGTGTTTCATGTACAAGTGAAGAGATTTTAGTACTCAGCATAGAAGCATCATACATTTTTGACATACTCGCAGAGGTTTCATATTGCAATTTTACTGCTACTGAAGCAAAAAGTAGAATCACAACTGTTGGTATCACTATTAAAAGTATCAACCTTGTCTTAATATTTATATTTTTTAAAAAATTGAACATAATATCCTCCTTAATAGGTACATCAAGTTATTTTATATTTAGCCGTTTTTTTTAATTATAAATTATAAACTATTATTTAGATTTCTAAGTTCATATCCTATTCCACTATGAGTTTTTATTATATCCTCTGGTAATTTTTTTCTAATACTATTGACCAATTGTCTAAGAGTATAATCTTCTTTTATTTCCATTTCCCATACATAATCAATAATATTATCAGTATTCACAACCGTATTTATATTCTTCATTAATAATTCTAATAATCTTTTTTCTTTTTTTCTAAATTTCAAAACTTCACCATTGGAATAAAATATTTTTTCATCTGCATTATAAATAAAATTATTATTGAACCTAATATAACCAAAGTCACTTTTCAGTAACTTATCTATTCTTAATTCTAATTCTTTAAAATGAAATGGTTTTTTTATAAAGTCACTGCATCCTAACTCAAAAGATAAAGTAAGGTCATTTATATTTAATGAAGCTGTAATCATAATAACAGGAGTGTCGATATCAATTGAACGAATAAATTTCAGGATATCTAATCCATTAATACAAGGTAATTTTATATCAATTATATACAAGTCAATTGTAGAAGAAATCAAGGAGACTGCCTCTTCTCCATCATCTGCAGATATAACATCATAATCTTTTATTTCAAAAAAAGTTTTAATTGCAGTATTTAGTAACACATCATCTTCAATAATCAAGACTTTCATTTGAGACCTTTTATAAACTGTTTTTAATTTAATAAAATAAAAACTTCTAATGAAAGTATAATATTAACTTGTACCATTTTTGTATCATTTCATTACAATTAAAACACATTAATGTAACAAATCAATTCAACTTAAAATTATATAATTATGAAAACTTAAGGGACAGTGGTATTCTCTATGTAATATAAATAATTATAAATATCAAAGTTATTTTCTAAATAAATAAGTAAGTTATTATATTTATATTGTTATGAGGCTTTATATTAACACAAGAATGTTTTTTATCAATTTAATACAAGTGGAGATTTAACCTCAGAGGTATTATTTTGGTGTCAATTTCATTTAATCTATCCGTCTATCATTCTTAATATTATAAATAGTTTTTATATCTACAATACTCTCTTTGGCTTGTTTTGTACTTAATACAATTTTTCTCTTTTCTAAAAATTCAAATACACTATACTCTTCTTTGATATTGTCTAAAATATTAATAAGATGCTTGAAGTTTTTTACTTTTATATTATTGACTTTTATAAGAACATTTGAGCCCTCTTTATATCCTCTATTTGTTTTATTTGGAAATATTGTATGTAAACTTACCACTGGTTCTGAGTAATCTTTTGTTTTATCTTTCCCATAAAACAACATATTCAAACCATTAGAACTGTTATATATTTTACGTAGGTAATTTTTTGTCAATGGAGCAAACGTAAATCCACCGTAAATTATATATCTAGGTTCTTTTCCAAATTCATGTACAATCAAAGGTTTTACTTTTTTTAGTTTGTATTTAACTGTCAGTTCTTTTTTATTTCGTAATATTTTCAAATCAATCGTTTTGCCAATTTGTTTCATATGAAATCCAAGATCTGAATTTACACGGCCATATTTTGTTTTGATGGTATTATTATTTGCAATTTTTTTACCTTCAACAGACAATATAACATCATTTACTTTTAATAAATTTTCATCAATACCAACATGAGTAACTAAAATTCCATTTCCATTTTTTAAATTATAAAACTTTTTTAATGTGTCATTATTTATCTTTTGTGTCGTTATACTGTCTGAATGAAAACCATTAACAACTCCATCTTTGATATCTTCCAAAAAAGTGTTAACTACAAGAGAAGGTACTATATATCCAATATTACTTGATTTGTTGATTTTCATCATTGCAATACCTACGAGTTCATTGTCTTTATTAATAACAGGACCACCACTATTTCCACTGTTAATAGCAGCATCAATTTGAATAGCCAATAAAGAAAACTGGCTCCAAACATATCTTCTATATTCAATTCTAGATACTATCCCACTTGTCGTTGATATAGTATTGCCTCCTATTGGATATCCCAATACCGTTACAGCGTCTCTGACTTTTATATTTTCACTTAATTTTAGAGGTTGAATATCTTTAAAAAAACTTTTATCTTTTACTTCTAAAATTGCTAAATCTGCTTGATGGGAAATAAATTTTATATTTGCAATATATTTATTTGGGTCATTTTCTTTTTTTACTTCAATAAACTTTGCACTTGATACAACATGAGCAGATGTTAATATTTGATTATCTTTTATAACTGCGCCAGAACCAGTAAATTTTGATATACGGCTTGTTTGCCATGGATATGCGTAGTTTGGGACAGATATTGCAGAAAATACTTTGACGACTGAATTTGGGGTGGTCTGGGCAGCTACTACTGTAGTGCTCTGAGTACCTGCAGTTAATGAGATTGATAATAAGATTATCAACAATAATATTTTATTCATTTTAGGTTTTCCTTATTGTTTACATATTCATCCTACATAATATCATTCTAGATATATGATTTAACTGTAAAATTTTATATCAATTGTATTTTTAATTCTTTGCCCAATATAATTGCAAAATTTTGTAAAGTAGACAATTTTATATCTTGATGAAGTTAACTAAACTTATTCTTTAACTATTGATTTTTAAAAAAATTACTGTACAATATTCACAACTACTACTATTTAGGGTACTAATGAAATATGTATTAATAATTGCTTTTTTATTTAATCTTTTGTTTTCTCAAAATAATGATTTTAAAACAGAAGATGGAAAATCTTTTTTTACACAAGAAGAGCAAGTATTTATTGCAAACTCATCTAAAATCAAAATTGGCTCAATCAATGACTACGAACCATTTAACTTTTTACATGACAACAAACAAGTAGGCTTGACCCAAGATATTTTAAATATTATCTCCAAAAAAAGTGGATTAAAGTTTGAAAATATAACAGGACCTTGGTCTGTAATTTTTAACAAATTTAAAGATGGCAAATTAGATATGATCAGTGAAATATCTTATACTAAAGATAGACTACCTTTTACTTTATATACAAAGCCTTATTATGAAATGCCAATTGCCGTATTTACAAGGGGAGATTTTGGTGAGTATAACTCTATTAAATCTCTAAGAGGAAAAAAGATTGCGCTATTAAAAGGGTCATATTTTTCAGACTATTTAGCTAAATTCAAAGATATAGATATTGTAAACTTTAATACACAAGAAGAAAAATTTTACGCATTAAGAGATAATAAAGTTGATATTGTATTTAGTAGCCCTACTCGTGTACATTGGCTTCAAAAGAATATGATTCGCAATATTAAAATTGCTGGATATATAACCGAGGCTAAGATAAAAAAAGAGGATTTGCGTTTTGGTATAAATAAACAAAGTAAAATTTTAGCTTCAATTATCAATAAATCATTTGATTCGATACCATTTTCCACAATTACCGCACTTAGACAAAAGTGGATTTTCAATCAATCCCAATATAACCAAATAAAATCTTTAATAAATGCAGAAAAGAAATGGATTCAAAACAATACTATTACTATTGGTATTGAAAGTGCAAAACCTTATATCTTTTATAATCAATCCAAAAATGACATAGATGGTTTATATTCTGATATATTAAAACTTGCAATAAATAATACCGGTCTAAAAGTAAAGTATATTCAAGGCGATTGGAATACATTACTAAAGAACTTTAAAGAAAAAAAACTTGATCTTTTGCCTGCAACATTTTATTCTAAAAGTAGAGAAGATTTTGGTTTTTATAGTGATCCATATTATCAAGTACGAGAGTATATATATACTAAAAATACAAATACTAAAATCAATTCCTTTAAAGATCTTAATGGCAAAAAGATTGCCATTGTAAAGGGTTATGCCACTATTGAAAAAATTCAAGAAAAATTTCCTAAGATTAATATCGTACAAACGGATAGTTTAAGCCAATCCGTTAGTATGTTACTCAATGGTGAAATTGAGTCATTGATTGATTATCATTTAGTTGTTGAAAGTTATATTCGTGAAAATTCTATTGTAGAGCTAAAAGCAATTGCACAAAGTGAACTTGAACCTATTTCTGTGCATTATTTATCCCATATAGACAAACCTTTACTTCACTCAGTGTTGCAAAAAGGTTTAAAATCTATATCAAGAGAAGAGAAAAATGCATTATTAGAACAGTGGGTTAGAACGCCTTACGAAAAACAGTTTTTATCTTTAGAGGAAAAACAGTTTTTACAAAAGAATATGTTTAATATCTATTTGAACAATTGGGAACCTTTCACCTCATACAATAAAGAAAAAAATTCTTATAATGGTCTATCTATAGATATTTGGGAATATCTATCAATGCAATCTAATATAAAATATAAGTATTTAGCTAAAGAAGATTTTTCAACAATGTTAGGAGATATTAAAAAAGACCCAAAGGGTGTATTAATCTCAACTTCTTATGTAAAAGATAGAGAGGAGTATGCAGATTTTACAAAATCTTATATTTCATTTCCAATAGCAGTTGCTACAAACTTAAAAGAAGAATACATTATTGATTTCAAAGAACTAGAAGGGAAAGAAGTTGCTGTTGGTAAAAACTATACTGCCTATAAACTTCTGGTGAAAAATTATCCTAATATAAAATTTGTAACAGTAAAAAATACGGTTGAAGCTTTAAGATTAGTAGAAAAAAATAAAGTTTTCGCAGCTGTTGATATACTTCCTGTTTTGATAAGTAATATGTCTAAATATAATTATAATAATCTAAAAATTTCTGGTACAAGTAAAATTAAAATTGATCTACAAATAATGGTTAACAAAAAAAGTAAAAAGTTAGTCGATATTTTAAATAAATTTATAGACAAAATTGACAAAAATGAAGTACAACAAATAAATAACAAATGGCTAACGCATACTAAATATATTGAATCAACCAATTACACTTTAATATTTAAAATAGTAATTCCAATTTTAATAATTCTAACTTTTATATTAATATTATATAACAATCTAAAAAAATCAAATAAAATCATACAACAACAAAAAGAAGAACTAGAAACCAGTAATATAAGACTTACTATTGCTGCCAAAGCTTCATTTGATTTACTTTACGAATGGGATGTAAAAAATGATAGTTTAATCTGGTATGGAGATATAGATAAATTTCTTGGTTATGAGAACAATGAAATATCCCAAAATATAAAATCTTGGATTAATCTCATCCATCCCGATGATAGGTATAAACTAGAAAATGCCGTAGAGGAACATAGAACATCAATCAAGCCTATTCAAGATGAATATCGTATCAGACAAAAAAATGGCAAATATCAAGATTGGATAGATCATGCATTACCCATCCTAGATAAAGACAACAAACCTATAAAATGGATTGGTGTATGTACAGATCAAACCTTAGCAAAAAATAATCAAAAACAATTAGTAGAACAATCAAAAATGGCAGCAATGGGAGAAATGATAGGAAATATAGCTCATCAATGGAGACAACCTTTATCTGTAATATCCACAGGTGCTACGGGATTGAAGATGCAAAAAGAATGTAATATACTTACAGATGAAATATTTAATAGTACTTGTACCTCTATAAATAACAATGCACAATATCTATCAAAAACAATTGATGATTTTAAAAACTTTATCAAAGGAAATAGAACCAAAACTATATTTAGCCTAAAAAATGGTATAGAAAGCTTTTTAACTTTAGTAGTGGGTTCAATTAAGAATCATAATATAGATATGGTATTGGATTTAGAAGATGACATTAAAATAGATGGATATGAAAATGAATTGATTCAATGTTTAATTAATATCTTTAATAATGCCAAAGATATATTAGTTGAAAAAAAGCTAGAAAATAAAATAATCTTTATATCAATCTCTATAGAGAACAATAAAGGTGTAATTAAAATAAAAGATAATGCAGGCGGAATAGAAGAAAATAACATATCTAAAATATTTGAACCATACTTTACAACTAAGCATAAATCACAAGGTACAGGTCTTGGACTTCATATGGCATATAATTTGGTAGTAGATGGTATGAAGGGTTCAATAGAAGCAAAGAACACAACATATGAATATGAAGATAAAAGTTATACTGGGGCAGAATTTATTATATCTTTGCCACTAAGTTAATAAATGTACATATACAAAACGCATATCACAAAAAATCAGGCATAAAAAAAGGTCTAGCTAAACAATGAAACATCATTTAGCTAAACCTTTAAATGGTACCCATAATCGGACTTGAACCGATAAGACCGTGAAGTCATCGGATTTTGAATCCGACGTGTTTACCAATTTCACCATACGGGCACTATAAACACTTTGGTAAAACAAGCGTTCATCTTATAAATAAGAAAGCGATTATAAGTAAGTTTTACTTAATGGCTACTTATTTTCTAACTTCTAACCTTTTAATAGTTAAATCATAGTCTTTATAAAAAACATAAAAATAATTTTTAATCTTTTTAAAGTATTAATAGGGCTATAATTAAAACAGTCGTATTACTGATATTTTGAAAGAAGAAAAATGGAAAAGATTAGAAACAGTTCAATACTTTATATTGAAGATGATGACATAACCAGAGAAAACATTTCAAATTATTTAAAAAGACAATGTAAACAGTTATATATTGCAGTTGATGGACTTGACGGACTTGAAAAGTTTAAAGAGCATCAGCCTGATATTATAATCACAGATATTGAAATGCCCAATCTAAATGGTATTGATATGGCTAAAAAGATTCGCAAACTCTCTTCTAAAACACAAATTATTATCACAACAGCGTATGCTGATCAAGAGTATTTACTGCAAGCAGTTAATTTACATCTGATTAAGTACATCATCAAACCTGTGAGTCTTCCAAAATTAACAACAGCGTTAAGTGAATGTGAGAATTTTTTAGACGAAGAAATTATTACAAAGAAGTATTTTAATGATTCCACTTTTTATGACTTGTACACCAAAGAGCTAATTAAAGACAACAGCATCATTGCTTTGTCTAAAACAGAAAGAGCACTACTGGAGCTATTATTTAAAAATCACCCTGCTCCCACATCGTATGAAGCCATTGAGTCAAATGTTTATGACTTTGCAACTTCTAAAAATGCAATCAAACTTTTAGTCAAAGCATTGCGAACCAAAATAGATAAAGAAGCTATTGCCAATGTATCTGGCCTTGGATATAACATCAATATAATGAGTTAATATGAATCAACTTTTTTTGGGTTTTTATTTTGGAAGTCTGTTTATCATTCTGATTTATAATCTACAATGGTATATCAACACAAAAGAAAAAAGCTATATCTATTATATTTTTATGCAACTGTCCATGATACTCATCTTTTTACATATAGCAGATATTTTCACCACCTCGTTGATTCTAAATTTACTTTTGGTCATGTTGTTTTCATATTTGTTTGTCAGAGACTATTTAAATTTGAACAGTAATGTAAAACCTGATATTTATATTACTTTATTTAGTTATGCGTTTATACTCTTTTGTGTAATCATATATGTGTTTAATTTTGATTATATCTTCAATAATATTCCTTTCTTTTTATTTTATATTCCTTTTTTACTGATTGCTTTTAGTAAGTACAAAAAAGGGCTTGTAATTGCAAAATACTTTTTGCTGGGATGGGGAATATATGTGGCTTTTATTTTTATTGCTTTTGTATTAAAAATAAATGATGTCGATATATTGTTACGTAATTATTTGATTCAAATAGGAAATATCATAGAAGCTGTTGTCTTATCTTTTGCCTTGTCTTTAAAAACCAAGATGATCATGAGAGAACAAAAAGAGCAAGAAGAGATGTTGATTCATCAGTCAAGACTGGCTTCAATGGGAGAAATGCTTGTAAATATCTCACATCAGTGGAGACAACCACTCAATAGAATTGCCTCTTTTATTATGAATATGCAAATTCATATTATGGAGAACTATAAAAATGAAAAATTTCTTTTGGATAAATTAGAGGAGTCACAACAACAGCTTGAATACATGTCAAGTACCATTGATGACTTTTCAAACTTTTATAAAACCCAAAAGACTAAAGAGGATTTTTTGGTGTCAGAGTCTATTGATAATGCACACAATATAATCAAGTCATCATTAACATCAAATAACATTCAAATAGAAGTATCCATTATAAACGATTTCAAAATATTGGCGTACCCAAAAGAGTTATCTCAAGTGATTTTAAATTTGCTTCAAAATGCAAAAGATGCCCTTGTCGTAAACGATATAAAAAACCCAGTTATCCAAATCATAATTGATTCAAACAAAATTTCAATTCAAGATAATGCAGATGGTATTCCACAAGATATTATAAATAGAATTTTTGATCCTTATTTTACAACAAAAGAAAACCACGATGGTACAGGAGTGGGTTTATATATGAGTAAAATGATACTAGAAAAAGATTTTGATGCCAAAATCAGTGTTGTAAACCAAAACAATGGCGCATGTTTTATCATAACTTTCACTTGATAAACTATTCACTAAAACCTATATGTAAAACCTATTGCATAATTATCAATTTTGGAACCAAGTTGATAGGATTCATAATCAGTAGTTACATATATGTTTTTCCCTATTGGTATATTTATCCCTAAACCATAATAAATATCAGTCCCTATATTCTCAATTTCTTGTATGTTTTGTTCCCATCTGTGTACTCCAAATTTCAAGTTTGTTTCCAGTTCATTATCCTTAAAAATATTAAACTTACCTCCAAGAGCATAGCTTTGTGTAGATTGATTAAATTGCTGTTCTATATCATCCGATAAACCAAAATTTATATAAGAAGCTTCCCAAGATATGATTTCATCTTGATTTATTCCTCCAACATATTTAAAACCTAATGTATTTTCTTGATTTCGGTGTTGTTCATTTTGTATAATATTGCTATTGGTGTCTTCCACATACCAATTTAAATTATCTGCAAATAAATGACTTGTACAACATAATATTAATATCCATTTAAACCTTTTCATTACATCTCCTCTTTAATGAATTAAAATTCATTAGTTTGTTATTCTAAAAAGAAAAAGTGTTGATTTGGTGTTCAAGTTAGTGTAAGTAATTTATATTATTTCATAAAGATAAAGACACCAAATAGACACTTTAGATAAGTATCATTCAAAAGTCAAATGAGGAGATATTGATGGGAGAACATTCAACTATTATTTTTATAACTTTGTTAATATTTACTTTTGGATTATTTTCAAAGATATCTGATAATTCCCCAATTACTGCACCAATGGTTTTTGTGTTTATTGGAATTTTATTCGGACCTTTATTTCTAGACTTTTTTCATTTGGAGATTAAAGGAGAATTGATTCATACCATAACAGAAATCACACTTATTTTAATTTTATTTGTAGATGCTTCAACTATTAATTTGAAAAAACTGTTAGAAGACAGACAAATACCTCAAAACTTACTATTGATTGGTTTGCCTCTGACTATGATCTTTGGTTCTTTTATTGGATATTTGATTTATCCTGATATTCAAATATGGTTATTGATTCTTATGGCTCTTATTTTATCCCCAACAGATGCTGCGTTAGGACAAGCTGTTGTTAAAAGTAAAAATGTCCCTGAAAAAATTCGCAGGTGGATAAGTGTAGAAAGTGGTTTAAATGATGGGATTGCATTACCTTTGATATTTGCATGTTTAGCTATTTTAACTGCGGATTCAAATAGTACAACCCAACATCATTGGTTTTTATTTTTATTACAACAAATTATATTTGGAGTAATTATAGGTTCACTGGTAGGATGGATTGGAGGATATTTGGTTGATAAATGTTCACATTTTAACTGGATGAATCATACTTTTCAAAGACTTGTTTCTTTCTCACTGGCATTATTATGTTTTTCACTGGCTGAACTTGTTCATGGAAATGGGTTTATTGCTGCTTTTTGTGGAGGTTTAATGCTTGGAGTAAGTACAAAAACTGAAGCAATTAAAGAGCGTATTCAGGAGTTTGGAGAAGCAGAAGGTCAACAATTAATATTATTTGTATTTCTAATTTTTGCAATGGTCATGGTTCCTATAGCTGTTGACTATTGGGATATTAGGGCATTGTTATATGCAATATTAAGTTTAACAATCATTCGTATGATTCCTGTAGCCATAAGTTTGATTGGGAAAAAACTTGATCTATACACAATTGTATTTATTGGATGGTTTGGCCCAAGAGGTATTGCTTCAGTGCTATACCTACTTCTTGTAGTAAAAACTGTAGGGATTGAGGGATATGAATATATTTTATCAACCATAGTTCTGACAATACTTATAAGTGTCTTTGCACATGGAGTAAGTGCAATACCTTTAAGTTTGTTTTATAAAAATAGTACTAAAATAACTAAACAATAAATTATATTATAAGGAAATAGTATGGATGACAGATTATTAGATTATGTAGCACTTGGGATTTTAATATTTGTGGCCTTGACCATTATTTATGGAGGTATTTATATTCATGATATCCCCTATCAAATGGCAAAAAAAAGAAATCATCCTCACAAAGATGCCATTCATACAGCGTGTTGGGTGAGTCTTTTCCTCATGCATACTATTTGGCCTTTCTTATGGATTTGGGCTTCGCTATACAAGCCTGATGTGGGTTGGAATATGGGAGGCTCCTCAAAAATAGATGAGGCTGAGAAAGAGCAACTTCAAGAAGATATAGAATCATTAAAAAATAGAATCACATCTCTTGAAAAAAAAATAAAAAAGCAGGAGAAATAACATGGACTTATTAATACTAGCTACATATTTCTCACTTTGTTGGGTCATTTTTAGAATATTTAATATTTCAGTGAATACGTGGTCTTTAACAACCGTTGTACTTGGTGCAGTCATTATTCTTGGAACCATGTTATCACTGGTTTCATATTTTCATCCAAGTTCAATAACCGCACGAAGTTATTTTGTTACCACACCCATTGTTCCTAATGTCAAAGGAAAAGTCATTGAAGTTAATGTTGTACCCAATGTACCTCTAAACAAAGGCGATATTTTATTTAAAATTGACCCTACCCCTTTTGCTGCAAAAGTAGATCAACTTAAATCAGAGTTGTCATTTTCTCAAAAGAGATTGACTCAATCACAAACATTAGCCAAAGCCTCTGCAGGAAGCACTTATGATGTTGAAAAGTTTGCAAAAGATGTAGCTATACTTCAAGCCAAGCTCGATGAGGCACAATTTAATTTAGAAAGTACAGTGGTAAAAGCTCCTACAAAAGGATTTGTGACGCATTTACGATTACGTCCCGGTATGATGGCAGTTCCACTTCCATTAGCTCCTGTGATGACATTTATCAATACAGACAAACCTCTCTATATTGGCGGGTTTACACAACAACCCATGCAAAATATTAAAGTGGGCAATGAAGCAGAAATCTTTTTTCCAGGAATTCCTGGACGTGTGTTCAAAGGAAAAGTTAAAAACATCCTCAATGCCATTGCAGAAGGTCAGCTTTCACCTAGTGCAGCAATGGTGAGTGTCAATCCACGAATACAAGAAGGCCTTATTCCTGTATCCATTGAAATCACAGATGATATGTCGGGGTTTTATTTGCCAATGGGAAGTGCGGGAACCATTGCAGTATACTCTGAAGAGTTTCACCATATATCAATAATGCGAAAAATACTTATTCGAATGATGAGTTGGAAAAATTACGTTCGGTTTCATTAAAAGGAAATAATATGAAAAATCTTTGTTTATTTATAATGATACTTTTTTTAGCCGGATGTGCTGGTACTGTTCCAACACATGATGATGTTATGAAAGAAACCATTCAAAAACAAAATTTAAATCAACCCAAAGTTTGGACAGAAGTAAGAGACAATGGGGAAGTTAATATCAATTGGCTGGAATCTTTTAATGACCCAGATTTAGAAAAACATGTCCAAGAGGCATTGTTAAATAACCGTCAAATCAAAACCTTACAAGCACAGGTTGAGAGTTCAAATGCACTTGTGAAACAAGCTGCATCTTCTTTGAAACCAACTGTTGGAGCTGGTGGACAGTATTCAAGCAGAAACGCTGCAGGTTATGATGAGATATATGGCGGTGGATTAACTGCCAGTTGGGAAGCCGATATTTGGGGAAGGTTAGAAACTTCAGTCAAATCTGCCAAAGAAAGTGCTCGAGCCACTCAATCTGATTATGAATTTGCCAGACAAAGCTTGGTTGCATCTGTTGCTAAAGCTTGGTATATGAGTATCAACAGTAAATTACAAGTAGATTTTGCAAATAACATTGTGTCTTTATTAACTAAAGAATTAGACATAATGAATAAAAAACTTACCGTGGGAATCGTTGATAAACGAAGTGTATATCTTTCGAAAACAAATTTATTAAATGCAAAAGATGCCCATGTAAAATCAGTTGCAGCTTACAAAAACGCACAAAGAAGTCTGGAACTTTTACTGGGGCGTTATCCTAATGCAACCATTAAAGGTACAAATGAATTAATGAAAATATCAACGTCTATTCCTACTGGGATTCCATCAGATATTTTAAGCAGACGTCCTGATTTGATTGCAGCACAACAAAGAGTCGCTTCTGCATTTTATAAACAAAGAGAAGCCAAACTTTTAAAACTACCAAAATTTACCTTTTCTATTGGAGCAAGTATAAATAACTTAACCAAGGCTATCGGAGACTTGGGTGCTGGTATCTTTGCACCTTTATACACAGGTGGAGCAATAGAATCTCAAATCCAAAATGCAACAGCAGTTCAAAAGAAAACCATTGAGCAGTATGCACAAAAAGCTTTGATTGCATTTAAAGATGTTGAAACAGCATTGTATTTAGAAAAAAGCTTAATGCAACAAGAGGATTATTTAGCCCAAGTTGTCTTGGATAATCTAAACGCGTTCACCTTAACCCAAACAGCTTTTGATGTGGGAAAAATTGAATATCTGGATGTGATACAAATTAGAAATCGATATATTTCTTCAGAAATTTTACTTCTTAATATAAGAGCACAAAGAATTTTTAATCGAATCAATCTTCATTTAGCCTTGGGCGGAAGTTTTGAAGCACAATAAACAAAGGAAGTTATAATGGATAAATTGCAACTGTTGACTAAAATACTTTTTTCGATTACATTAGCATATTTTGCAACATCCATACTTTTATTTACATTTGAATTATCAAAAGTAAGAACACAGCTGCCTTCTATCTTAGAAGATATAAAAACGGCAACAAAAGACATACCACCCATTATCAAACAAGTGGAAAAAATAAACAGTAATATTCCAAAAATTTTAAAAGAGGTCAAAAAAACAAGAGAAGTCATACCTTCTATTCTTACAGAATCAAAACAAATAAGACAATCAATTCTTCCAATACTTGTTGAATCAAAAGAGATAAGAAATACGATTCCACCAATATTAACACAAATTGAATCAACAAATAAAAACATTCCTTTAATTTTAAAAGAGGTTGAGCAAACCAGAACGGTGGTTCCAAAAATTCTAAATGAATCACAAGCCATTCGAAAAGAGGCTCCTAAGTTATTAAATAAAGTTGAATACATCACTCAAAACATTCAAGAAATAACACAAGAAGCAGGAAAAGGTGCAGTCAAGGGTACAATGAAAGGTATTCTTGGACTTCCAACAGATATTTTAAAAAATACCGTCAAGGGTATTAAAAATATTGACAAATAGTAATCACTGTTGCTAATGAGTTTAAGGAATTATAATGAAAAAAATATTCATCATAATGCTATTAGGGTTTATTACTTATTTAAATGCACAAGTAAAAAGTATCAATACAGCAGAACTGGAAAAGCTCATAAAAGTTAGGATCAAAATAATTGACATTAGAGCGCCAAAAGAGCTCAATAAGACAGGAATTATTCCAACATCGTATCGATTGAATTTTTATACTAAAGAGGGCAAAATCAATAGAAATAAATGGTTAAATGCTTTTAATAGATTGGTAAAAGACAGATATATAAAATTTGTACTTATCAGTAGAGATGGCAAAAAAGCAAAACATGCGGCAACACTGCTTCACGATTTAAAAGGATACAAAAAACCACACTATTTAAAAGGTGGAATCAATTCTTGGATTTTGGAACAAAAAAAAATAATCTATATAAAATAACAAAGGACTAACATGAAAAAAGTATTATTCGCACTATTATTGATTTGTAGTTTTTCTTATGCCAGTGTATTATTTACATCACTTGGGTGTGAGAATAAAAGTGATTTAAAAGCAATGGGAAAAGTAGACTTCAAAGGTAAAAATGCATCAATGGAAAAACTGTATAAATATGCCATTGAAAACAATTGTGAAATCATTCGTCCCTCGGACAAAATCAAACAAATGGGAAAAGCAACAAAAGATGGATTTATAAAAGTTTATGTTGAAGGGTATGATAAACATTTATTTATTTTTTCAAAAAATGTAAAAAATAAATATTCTAAAAGTAATCATTTATTAAAAAAATCTTTTTAAAAAAAGATGGAGGATAAGTTATGTTAAAAATATTACTCATTGTTTTTTTATCTGTTAGTTTTTCATTTGCAGCTAAAAAAGAAGCCTTAAAAGATAAAATAACTCTCTTTACCCTGGGTCAAACATATGCCAGTGGTCATGGAGTTACAAAAGACTATAAAAAAGCTGCAAAATGGTTTGAGAAATCTGCAAAACTGGGTTATCATGAAGCTCAATACCGTTTTGGCCTTTATTTATACAATGGCACAGGAGTTAAAAAAAACTATGAAAGTGCCGCCATGTGGTTTAAAAGAGCGGCACAGCAGGATAATGCAAGTGCACAACACAAGCTTGGTGTTCTATACTACAATGGACGAGGAGTTCAGCAAAATTATAAAGAATCTGCAGCATGGATTAAAAAATCCATTGAAAATGGTAATCAAGAATCTAAAAAAACTTGGGATGCATACAAATTGTGGAAATATGAATAAACTTTAGATAATAAAGTTTATTCTAACCTCCATACATTTATACTAATAATATATTGCCAATGTTTTATCATCTAAATTTCGAATAAATTGGTTTATTTCATTTTTCTTTTGGGCACCATTATAATCTATTCTATAACAAGCTATTTTATTTTTCATAAAAAGTTTCATACTTGTCATCCCATTGGATATACTAAATAATCTGAACTTTCTCATATTGTCTTTTGTTGTTGTAAATGTCACTTCTGTGTGATGTGTATTACTTGTTTGGATTAAATCTTCACTTTTGTTATTCTTGTCAAAAACAATTCTGCGAATACTTTCTAATATTTGTGATACTTTCATTTTATATCCTTATCTGTTTTAATTTAGTGTGATTAAATTCACATAAGAATATTAATAAATAAAAGTGTCTAAATGGTTTGGTATTTAAATTAATTAAAGAATAAAATAGAAGATATTAATATGAAAGTTGAAGATATTATTTTTAACCATAACCTATAAGTACAAATAGGTTATGATATTTTTATTCTTGAGTCAGATATTTTTTATACTTTCCTTGTTTTAATTCTATCAATCTTTGTTTATATCGTACTGCCCACCTATCTAAAGAAGGTTTGACATTTTTTAAACTGATATTTTCTATATCCTCAACATCTCCAGAATCTTCTTTATCTACAACCAAGACAAGTGTTTTTAAAGTTTGTACATCATATATCTTTAATGCCAAGCTGGTTCTGATTTTTCTTTTTTCAAAACCAGAACCTCTTTTAAGTGCAGTAAATGCCAATCCATATGGCAAATATTGGTAAATTTTCAAATCATCATAAGAAGCTTCAATACTTACAATAGTAATACTCATAGCTAAACTATTTAAATTTTTACCACTGTTTTTATAAATAGGACTCATCTCTTTTTTAAGTTTCTCATTGAAATATTCTGAAACATCTTTAATCAGTTTTTCATCAATATATTTTTTATTTAAATCTGTCAAAATTGTCACTGGATTTATTTTAAGATTGTTATAACTGTTGAAGTCTGTATCTTTGTCAATATAATACAAAGTATCTTTATCATTTGGAGATTGTTTTAACAATGACATATCTTGGATTAAAGTATTGGCTTGTTTGGGCTCAGGCTGGTTTATTGCACATCCAGAAAAGGTGAAGAACGATATGCCAATTAATGCAATCAATTTAATAAAAAGTTTCATTTTAATTCCTATTTTTAATATTTTTAATTCTATATAATAAAAGTGTTGTTTGAGTGTCCCCGTCTGTATTATTTGAGCTCAAATAAAACGCAAGAAGTACAATATAATAGAAAAGCAGAAAAGATAAGTCCAAGTAAGAAAGCAACAGATAGTTTTGTTACCGTTTTGTTTTTTAACAATTAAGCAACACAGGCAATGAAAGGTAGGATTAATTCAGTATATAATATGAACTAAAAAAATAGTTTCAAGTGCTTTTTTGTTCTTTACTGTTCACTTAAATAGTCATCTATTGTATGTGTTTTATAAGGTGTCTCTTTAACTTTAGATTTCTCTTTATCTATTTTAATCTTTTCACAAAGATAATCATAATCTATTTTTTGTTTTTTGATTACGGATTGTAATCTTTTAATTTCACTGTTTGCATTCTCTAGTTTTTTGATATTATCTTTATTTTCTTGATCTTTACTAAGATTATTTTGAAGATTATTCACTTTTATTTGTTTAATTAATTTAGTTAAATCTTTTTGATATTTTAGTTTATCTTTAATATGAAAAAGTGTTGACATTTGATTATTAACAACTGTATTTAATTCATCTTTTGAATAAGGTTTACGTAGAAATGAATTTGCTCCATATTTAATCATCTTCGTAGATACTTCAATACTATCAGCAGATGTAATAGAGATGATTACAAGTTCAGCTTTACTGTATTTGCTTCTTAAGCGTTTTGTTAATTCAAAGCCATCCATTTCTGGCATATAATAATCTGTAATGACAATTGATATATTTTGTTTTCCAACTATATTTATTGCATCTTGTCCATTTTTAGCTGTGAATATATTAAAACCTAGAGGTTTGATATATTCCTCAAGTATTGCCAATGTAACATTTGAATCATCAACTAATAATAAATTTAAGTCCTCATAGTGTGTAAGCTTTTTTGCTAGACTCGCAATATATTCAATATCTTTATCAGAGTTTTTTATTACATAATCAACAATAGGTTTGGACATAAGTTCTTCTACTTTTTTATAATCATACGAACCTGAATATACAATTGATTTTATGTTTTTTTCCAACATATAACTGACAATTTCATCTTCTTGTGTATCAGGTAAGTTTAAATCAAGAATTGCAAGAAAAAAACTATTATCTGTGTTTTCAAAAAGTTCAAGTACTTGCGAAAATGAAGATGCTTTTTTTACATTAAACCCTGCATTACTTAGAGATTCACTAAGCATAGTTTGCATAACTAGACTATCTTCAACAACTAAAATATTTTTCATTTTCACCTCGTTATATAAAATAATGATTTTTTGTTATTCTATACATTAATATCTAAAACTCTAAATAGTTTCTCTTTTAGAATTTCAGAACTATCTGTTTTAAGAAAATAATCACATGCACCATGTTCAATTGATTCACATATAATCATATAGTCACTATTATAAGATGCTATCAATATTTTAGCATTAGGGTATTTAGCTGTAATCTTTTTTACAGAACTTAATCCATCCATTACTGGCATATTAATATTCATCGTCACCAAATCTGGCTGTAATTCCTCATATTTTTCATAGGCTTCAAGTCCATTTTCAGCTATACCTATAATATTTAATCCAAAACTTTTTATAAAAGATATCATTGATTTGCGTTCTTCAAGCAAGTTATCTACTACTAAAATATTTCTCATCTTATATCCTTTTGTGATTTTAAATCCATATAAACTGTTCTACTTTTAGTTATGTTTATATTCTTTTGAATGAATCATCTTTCAGTTTTTTATTTATTTTACTAGAGAGTTAATAAAGGATTGTTTATATATCACTTTTATTATTATATTATTGCAAATATAATTTTTTTATTACAATTAAATGGGTTTATTAGGTTATTTTTTATTTTTTTCACAACTATTAAAATAATTTTTATTAGAAATCTGATATATTGTGTAATTAAATGTATTTTCAAAAAAGGCTTTTTTTATGGCAAAAATTCTTATTGTTGATGACAGCAAAATTATCACTCACTCACTGCATTCATTATTAAAAATACCTGGACATGATTGCGATATTGCAAATTCATTAAAACAAACCAAACAATTACTTGATAAAGATACGAACTATCAAGTAGCCCTATTAGATTTAAGCTTGCCAGATGCTCCTAATGGTGAAATAGTTGATTACGTAAAAAAATACAATATTCCTATTGTTGTCCTTACAGGATCTGAAAGCTACAAAGATGAAAAAACATTCAGAGAAAAAGAGATTGTAGATTATGTGATAAAAGATGGTAGTTTTGCTATTGATTATGCAGCATCTATTGCTCTTCGAATTATTGCGAATGAGACAACACAAATACTCGTTGTTGATGATTCAGTTGTATCACGAAGTTATATAAAAGATATGTTAGAACTTTATAATATCAACTGTTTAGAAGCCCAAGATGGGAAAGAAGCACTTGAATTATTTGAAACTCATAGTGATATTAAAATTGTAATTACAGACTATAATATGCCTAATATGGATGGATTGGAATTAACAAGAAGAATAAGAACAAAATACAAAAAATCTGAACTTGCAATTATTGTTACTTCTGCAGATACACAAAAAAGACTTCCTGAAAAATTCATCAAATCAGGTGCAAATGGATTTTTATATAAGGGGTTCAGTAAGGAAAAATTATACTTAACCATCTCTCAAAGTCTTGAACTTCTTGATATGTTCCAGCATGTACTAGACAAGGCCAATAAAGATTTTATGACAGGAATGTACAACAGACGGTACTTTTTTGATGAGGGAACTAGTTTATTTAAGCGATCAGTGAAAAAATCAGTTCCTGTTTGTGTCTCTATGATTGATATAGATAAATTTAAGAATATCAATGATACTTATGGACATGATATTGGAGATTTAGCCATACAAGAAGTTGCAATTGTTTTAGATAAACATTTAGACTCCAAAGATTCACTCATCGCACGTTTTGGAGGAGAAGAGTTTTGTATCATTCACATAGGAAGAAAGGTTGAAGAAGTCCACAAAAAGCTTGAGGATATTCGAAAAGATTTTGAGCAAAATATACTTAAAACCCAAAAGGCAGATATTCGATATACAGTATCCATTGGATATACAAATAAAATCATACCTTTATTAGATGATATGGTCAATAATGCAGATAAGGCTTTATACAATGCTAAAAATGGTGGAAGAAATCAAGTTCAGTTATTTAAATAGATATCTTACTATTTTATAATCTAGTTTTGGTTTATTTATAAGAAAAGATAAATCAAAGTAAGAAAGCAACAGATAGTTTTGTTGCAGCAATTTTTTTCAATAATCAAGCAACACAAGCAATGAAAAATAGAATTAATTCAGAATATAATTTGAACTAAAAAAAATGGACAAAAACAATAAAGTTTTTGTCCATTTTTAATATCAAGTATTGGCAAAGCCAAAAGTTTAATATATTAATAAAAGATAGCCTAAGCTAAACCTTATTTACCAGATACAGCGTCTTTTAAAGCTTTACCAACTTTAAATTTAGCAACTGTAGTTGCTGGAACATCAACAGTTCTATCAGTTCCTGGAACTTTTGCAGTTCTTGCAGCTCTTGCTGCTGTTGAGAATGTACCAAAACCAATGAAGCTAACGTTTTCACCTTTAACTAATGTTTCAGTAATTGTTTCTAATACTGCGTCAACAGTACCTTTAGTATCTTTCTTAGATAAACCTGCTTTTGCTGCTACAGCGTCTATAAATTCAGCTTTGTTCATTGAAGAACTCCTTTTTTAAAATGTGATTTGAATACTTTATAGTATCTAACCTTTAAAAAAGCTAAAGAAATGGCTAAATGAGGGGTGTTTTAGAGATATTGTTCAATAAATATAAATTTTTTGTTCTAAAATGAAGATTTAATACTTAAAAGCCTGCAACTATTTTCCAAAATTGCAACTTTTTTCACCAACTCGTTTATATCTCTGTCATAGACGTATGTTCCAATTCCTTTGATCACCATTATATGATCGTTTGCATTTTTTAAGTATTCTGTGATTTCAGAAGCGTTTCTTTTATACCACGTTTTGTAATCACCTGGATCTATAATTGGGATTGTACCAAAAGTCATTTTTCCAAAATAATCATCAAGCACGATTTCATCATGATCAAATGTATATGCAGTAGTATAAATAGGAACTCCAAATGCAATATATTTAGCTTCATGAATATTATCATATATTGCAGCATGAATACTAGATTCTATACTTGCAATTTTCCACCTGTAGTCTTTTTTATTTACAAAGAGTTCACAAAATGATTTTTCACACATCTCATCAAATATTGCATCAGAAGTATTTATTATAAATGAATTGTGATCCACTTTAGATGATATTGCTCCATGATAAATTCCAAAGAAATTTTTTCTAAACATCGTTAAAGAGAGATCACTTAAAAGTTTTACTGTATTTTTATCAATCATTTTAAAAACCTTGAATGCTTTTTTGGCTATTATATCAAAAATATCTTATAAGGTTTTAATTAAATGCAAATTCCACATATCCCAGTTTTATACAATGAAACACTAGAAGCTTTTGAAGCTATAAATGATGGATATATTATTGATTGTACATTAGGTTACGCAGGACACAGTTTTGGTTTATTGGAGCAAAATGAAAATGTTAAATTGATATGCAATGACCAAGATGATGAAGCATTAGAGTTTTCCAAAATCAGATTAAAAGATTTTAAAGATAGAGTAACTTTTAATAAAGGGAATTTTGAGACAGTACTTACAACCTTTGAAGGTTTTCCAATAAAAGGAATTTTAGCAGATATTGGAGTTTCTTCTTTACAACTTGATAAACAAGAACGTGGATTTGGGTTTGCTAGTGAAACACTGGATATGAGAATGAATCAAAACCAAACGTTAGATGCATCAACAGTTGTAAATTCTTATTCTCAAGCAGATTTAGAAA
>ENA-ORXI01000968-ORXI01000968.1-sediment-metagenome-genome-assembly--contig:-NODE-968-length-23314-cov-14.840341_pt1 | contig 23314 bp, 5 predicted proteins | sample MGYA00237861_ERZ511468 | MGnify/ENA primary metagenome ERZ511468 (study PRJEB26299, sample SAMN06266213) | sediment metagenome | isolation source: Hudson Canyon methane seep mesocosm | place: USA:Hudson...
TTTAAATCATTTGTAAAACCTGCACTTGCATTTATATCTGGATATATTTTGTCATCTTCAAAGTTATAAAACCAATCAATTCGATGTGATTCAGATACATTTTCATCTATTTTGACAGTATAATTTCCATCGCTAATATCAAGTATAAAGGTATTATTTCCATCGTGAAGCTGATTCACATCTAAATGATAATCAACACTTGGCTCATGCAGTTCAACATATACTATTTTATGTTCATTTAAATCCACATTTGTAAGTGTAATTTGAGTTGTATTATTATCTCTTGTACTATTATTATCTAGAGATAATTTTGCCACATAATAGTCAGCATTGTTGCTACCTGTATAATAAATATCTTGCCCATCCACAACCAATGAATTTTCAGGAGAATAACTAGAGCCTTGATTTCCAAAAGAAGAATCCCATTCAAAAGTACCATTTGAATCAACTTGTCCCATCCATATTTCTCTACAGCTCCAGTACCCTTGCGCTGTTTGTCCAACACACCCAGAAAACACTATTTTTTCATCTTCTGTTTCAACAAAATCAAATATTTTGTCTTCTATTGGATAAGAAGGATAGTCATAAGGATCAGAAAATTTTCTATAGCTATTTTGATGAACAATATTTCCATCTAAATCCGTTTTTACCAGCCATGCATCAGTTGCACTATTATCAGTAGGTGTTCTATATCCAGCAAACATCAATTGCTTATTTTTTAATTCTTTGACTGTATAAAACATTGAATGATAATCCACATAAGACTTTTTCCACAGTTCATTTCCATTGGCATCTACTTTAATGGCAATGGCATAATCTTCAAATAATTGATTACTTGTATTTGCATCTCTACAATATGTAAATCCAGCTGCTACAAAGTTTCCATCTGAGGTTTCAGTGATTGAGTATAAATAATCAGAATGACACCAACCCACTTTAGAATCCCATTGCGTTGTTCCATTATTGTCAAGTTTGATGATATGTGAACCGTCACTATTAACTTGGCGTACAAATACATATCCTCCAGTACTCACTTCTAATATCGAGTATGATTGATTGTAACTATTATCAGTAAACACCCGTTCCCAAACTTTGTTCCCATTTGCATCTAACTTCACTACCCATGCGTTAAAATTCGAGCCATTATGTTTAGCACCTGTGACTATAAATCCATTGTCATTTGTCTCTTTAATGTCATATCCATTATCAATGCTACTATCGCCAATATTTTTAGACCATAGTTCTGTACCAGCTGACGTAAATTTCTTAACATAAGTATCATTACTTGTTCCAAGATGATTGTTATTTAAATATCCTATGGTTACAAAGTTTCCATCAGAAGTTTTAATAATTCTATGTGCATAATCACCTGCATTTGACAGCCCATATGTTTTTTCCCAAATTTTGTTTAATTCTTTGTGCTCAGGACTTATATTTTTATTCTCAATCGTTACAATGGTTGAACTCGTATTGTTGGTATCATTATTATCAACACCACTTGTACTATTCACATCCAAATAAACTATGCTAGAATTGGTATCACTTAAACTAATATAACTTCCACTACTGGTTGTATTAAAGTCTTGCGTTGAGGCATTGTAATACCAAGTGCTATTATCATCAGCAATCAATTGCACTTCATAACTTCCTCTTTCACTGTAATCAATACTAAAAGAAGAGTCTCCTGTAACATTAGTATCAAAGACCAAACCTGTTGCATATACCAGTTTCACTTGAACAATGTTTTGATTATTTTGTAAGTTTCCAGTAAATTTATAGTATTGCCAGTTATCATTATCTAAATCCAGTGTAACTGTAGTGTTTAAATCATTTGTAAAACCCGAACTTGCATTTATATCTGGATAAACTTTGTCATCGTCAAAATTATAGAACCAATCGATTCTTGTAGTATTTCCATCTATTGTTGTAATATTCTCATCTATCTTTATCGCGTATTCTCCATCAGATATATCAAGTGAAATAGTATTATTTCCATCTTGTACTTCATTTAGGTTCAATGTATAATCGCTACTTGAACTATGTAGGTCAATATTGACCAGTTTATGTTCATTTAAATCAACATTAGTAAGCGTTATTTGCGTTGTATTGTTATCAAATTCACCTATTGAAGAAAATGAATAAACTTCAATTTTTGTATCTTCACCTGGAAGAGAAGATTCACTTGTTAAATCACTATGGGCTCGAAAGGAAACCATATCTACCCCTAATTTTAGGCTTCCATCAGCAATTACTATTGCTTTTTGAACGTAGTTTTCAATTAGTTGTTCGGTGTTTCCATCTATTTTAGATACATTAAAATAAATTGTCGAGCCTATTATTTCTACTTTTGTTTTAAATTTAAATGCTGCATTAGTTGACCTTGTATCTAATACAGCAATTTCTCCACTTTCATACAGTTCTAAGTCAACATAGCCTTCACTATCTGTTCTCGAAACTGAGTACCTAATAGAGTTTTTTCTAAATTCAAGGTTGGCATAAATTCTCTCGTTATTTTCATTTATATCTTTCATAACACTTATTTTTCTAATTTGAGAAAAATCATTCGCTTCTTTAATTGATACAATTGATTCTATAACATTTTTTTCATGAGTATATTTTGTTCTAGCTTCCGCACGGGACAATGCAGCTATTTTATTATATGCATCCACAAGGATTGTATTATTTACACTTTTTTGTGCATCATTTCCTGTTACCTTGTTCATCTCATATAGTTTTCTATTTTCCCAGTTGTATCCAAAACTGACAAAATTACTTAGAGCGTTTGCATAAAATGAGCTAACTTCTAGTTTTGTATCCTCAGCTAAATTTGTAGCCCCCCAAGGAAGATGACTTTGAACTCTAAATCCAACTTTGTCTATACCTAGATCCAATGAATCATCAGCTATGGTAACGACATGTTGTGTATAGTTTTCAATCACTTCAAGTGTATTCCCATTTATTTTTGAAACATCAAAATATATACTTGTCCCTGATACCTCAACTTTTACTTTGTATTTGTACGCTCCGTTGTTGGAGTCAGTATCTCCAGTTGATATTATTGAGTTTTGATATCTCTCTAGTTCACTCTCACCTTCACTGTCATATCTCCCCACATAATATGAGATGGAATTATCTTTGAAAGTTATATTAGAATATATTCTTTCATTATTTGAATTAATATTTGTCATTACTGACATCATTTTAATCTCAGAATAGTCATTTGCCTCTTTTATTTCCATAATGGTGCTAATTGAATTTCGAGCTTCTGAAAATTCTGTTCTGGCTTCAGCCCTTGATTGAAAGCCCTCTTTATTATAAGCTTCAACAATAGTAGTATTTGCATCACTTTTACTGGCGTCATTTCCTATCACGTTGTGAATTTCTAAGTATTTTCTATTCTTCCACCCGTAACTAAAATTCTCAAATGTAATATCTTCATAAGTAGCTTCCGAAATATTATAATCAACTAATAGAGAACTTACATTTCCATCACTTATGTTTACCGAACTCCCCGTGCTTGTTTTATCCAAGTCTTGTGTATTTGAATTATAATACCAAGTTGTATTCTCGTCTGAAACAAGTTGTATTTCATAATTCCCCTTCTCACTGTAATCAACTGAAAACTCCCCATTTTGTGTTACATTTGATTCAAAAACCAAACCATTTTCATATAGAAGTTTCACTTGGATAATATTTTTATTATTACTGAGTAAATTACCGGAAAACTTATAGTATTCCCAATTACTTTTATCTAAGTTTATACTTATTATTGAATCACTTAAATTATCAATTGTCTTTTTATATGCACTACTCCCATCACTATCTGGATATAATTTTTGATTTGAGAAGTTATAAAACCAATCAACTACATAATCACTTGACAGCTTCTCATCAATTTTAATTGTATAATTCCCATCTTCTACATCTATTGTTAAATTATGGTCATTGTCATTTAATTCTAGAGCATCTAGATTATAGTTGTTATTTGTGCTATTTAAATCAATACCAGTGACATTATGCTCTGAATAATCATTATTTAAAAACTCAACTGTTGTATTTTTAACTTCTAAAGTAAATTCATAATCAAGTGAATAACTTCCATCACTAAGTGCTAAGCTAATATTATGATCAGCTACATCATCATTGTTTGGTGTTCCTGTTAACAAATATTCCTTTCTAGGAAAAAACTTCTCTATGGTATTATTACCAGAAGAAATAAATACAGTATCATTGTTATCAATATATATACTTTGTGCTCCATGAGAAGGAAATACACTTACTCCTGAGTTTGCTTGTGGTGACCATCTTTGAACTCTATTGTTATCAGTTACAAAAACATCACCATTTTCTTGAACAAAAACATCAGAGGGGTAATCAAGTTGATTTGAAGCACTACCCTCACCATTTCCTCCAGCTACTGTTATACCAAAGCTATAACCTGGAGACCATTTCTGTACTCTGTGATTATAAAAATCAGAGACATATATATTTTTCTTACTGTCCACAAAAATTCCAGATGGAGATTTAATCTGATTAGCATCAGATCCCTTCCCATTACCTCCGGCAACTGTTAATCCAAAATTTAAATGACTTGGCCATTTTTGAACTCGATCGTTCCAAAAGTCAGCAATATACATCGAACCTTCGTCATCAACAAATATATCTGAAGGGTTATTCAGTTGATTTGATGCGTCACCCTGCCCATTAAAACCAGCAACTGTGACTCCCTCACTTGCCCCAACTAACCACTTTTGGATTCTATCGTTATACGTATCTGCAATATACATAGTTCCATTACTATCAACAAAAACGGATGATGGCCTGTCAAGCTGATTGGCAGCTGACCCTTGACCATTTCCACCTGCTACTGTTACTCCCGAAATAGCACCTTTGGTCCATTTTTGAATTCTATGATTATTATAGTCAGCAATAAAGACAGCAGAGTTATCGTCAATGAAAAATTTCTTGGGACTATAAAATTGATTCTCATCAGCACCCAAACCATTTCCACCAGCAATTACGGTTGTATTTAAATCGTAGCTACTAATAGAATTTTCTAGGCTCAACCAAGAAGGTAAATTGGTATTTGCTTTCACACTCCAATTTAGTCTATCATTTTCAGAATCACTTGCTGTTAAGTCATGAGTAAATAGTTTGTTTTTATATGTAGAAACTGGAGGTGTACTTGTGATAACAGGTGCTGTGTTATTGATTACTATTTGGAAATTATGTTCCACAGTTGTATTCCCATCACTGAGAATTAAGCTGATATCATATGATCCAGAGTCAGCACTAGTCGGTTGCCCTTCCAATGTATAAGATTTATTTCTTGCTACTTTTTGAATACGATTATTCATTTGATCTGCCACATAAATGGTGCCATTTTCATCAAGTGAAATTCCTGTGGGAGAATTAAAATGAGAAGATGTTGTTCCAGTACCAGCACCTCCTCCTACAGTTTCACCTTCTGACGCACCATTTGACCACTTCTGAATTCTTTGATTATCACCATCTGCTATATATAAATCACCATTTGAAGTTACATAAATATCTAATGGTCGACTTAATTCATTAGCTGCAGACCCCATAGTTGTAGCAACTCCAGCTACTATTGTAGGCTCATTAGCGCCGGGAGCCCACTTTTGTATGTGAAAAGAGTTACTTGCAAATACATTACCATTTGTATCAACAAATACACTCGTAGGGATACTTAATTGATTTAAATTCTGACCATACCCATTTCCACCTGCAACTGTAACTCCTTCACTGGAGCCAGGTGTCCATTTTTGAATTCTATGATTATTATAATCAGCAATATAAACATTTCCAGAGACATCTACAAAAACATCTTTGGGCCTATCTAGTTGATTACTGTCTGAACCATTTCCATTCCCACCTGCAACCGTTACTCCTTCAGAGGCACCTGGCACCCACATTTGAACTCTATGATTATAAAAATCTGAAATATATATATTTCCCGTAGAATCAACATAAATAGCAGATGCAAAATTTAATTGATTAGCACCTGAACCAGCACCATTGTTTCCCGCAACAACTTCTGAGTTTCCATCTTTTGACCATTTGTAAACGGTATCACTTTTTAAAGTATAAATTTCTCCAGTAGAATTTATAAATACGTCACTTGGTTGATATGTACTAATTGCTGTTTGGGCATGTATTTTACTCGTTAAATTAAGCCAAGAAGGTAAAGTGGTACCATCTTTCACTTTCCATGTTAAAGTGTCATTATCAAGGTCAGTTGCATTTAAATCATATATGTATCGGTTACCGTCTATTACAGAAATGGTAGGTGAACTGGTTATAATTGGACTTGCTGCACTAAGTAAAACATTCGTTGTAATTAATACAAAAAATAACCAAATTATATTATGTAACTTACTTTTCATTTTCTTCCCTTAAAACAAATTAATTTTCTTCTTTACTTAACAATAAAGCCTTCATTTATATCTATACTGTCTAATAGTGGTATATTTTGAGTGTTTAAATCATTAGTAATATCACTATCGTTAGATATGGCATACCATTGACTATTTGAGTACTTCCAGATGACTTTGACATTTGGATTATTAACAAAATAGGTATTGAAATTTTCAATACTTACTGAACCCAAGATATTCCATTTATTATCTTGTATACTTATGCCGTCTGCAACACCCTCACCCAAAGCAATTATAGTTGTATTGTCAGTTGTTTTTATCCAATACCCATATCCATCTTCTAGAGTTGCTAATGGTTGTTCTGAAGTACTCGTACTGTTTTTCGTCCAAACATTCCATTGATTATTTTGAAAACTTCGAACCACTTCTAAGTCTTGATTATTTAAACCATCAATACTAATTGAGCTGTTTAAAGGTAGCGCTATTAAATTCCATCCACTGTTTAAAGTAAGTGTAAATATTTTTGAGGTTTCATCATTTGGATTAGTACCATCTAAATATTCTTGATAGTTTGATACGCCATCATTATCTAGGTCTAAGAGACTATCATCTAAGAGCGGATTTAAGCCATTTGCTAACTCGTACTCGTCACCCATACCGTCGTTGTCATCATCTAAATCAGATTCATTAGGTTCACCGTCATAGTCTGTGTCTATTGCAGTATTTGTAATTGTGAGTGTTTGAATATCAACACGTGAACGATTTTTAATTTTTACAATATATCTTCCACTTTCTAAGGTTATAGTGGAAGTATCTTGAATTTTATGAAGTACATTTAGTTGCTCATCATAAATAAATACGTCAATATATCTCCCCTCATAACCAAGAGTGAAACTCATCTCAGAAGTAGTTGACATGTCTAACTTATAGAAATCGATATCATCTCCATTTAGAGTATAACTCTTACTTTCTAAAGAAGGTAAACTACTAGCAGCATCTAAAACAGGAGTAAAAAAAGTTATCCTATCATTACAAGAAAGCCAACATCTTGTCTTAATTAAATAATCTCCTTCGTGAAGTAACACAATACGATCACTATCTGACTCAGAATTTACTAAATTCTCATTCGTATCCATAATTGTCACATAAGCCCTAGACTCAGTATCGATTTCTAGTTGGCCAGAACTTGGCATATACAACTTTAGATATTCTATCTGCGTATCTTCTTTTGTAATATACGTTTTTTTATTAACAAGTTGTTCAGAAAGAGGCAATGAAAAAAAGCTATATTTTTCATCGTTATATCCATCAGTATTAAAAGCTTTTATAATGTAGTCTCCTTGAGCGAGAGAAATAGTTTGAGGCTTTTCTGATATGGAGTGAAGCAGATTCATATTTTGATCATAAATCATAACCTGCATGTCCCCGTAATAATCGATATTTACTTGGATATCGCTTGCCCAAGCCATAGAAAGATTAAAATACTGATGTTTTTCAGACTTCAAGATATATTCTTTGTTATTCTCAATGTTAAGGAACTCAGTTTGGGTATTAATAGCTGGTGTATAAAAACTTGCACTTCTAGTATAAGAACCATTGAGAAGTTTAATTAAATAGGAACCAGACGCCAATTGTTTGATACCTTTTGCATTTTTGTGAATTAAATTCATATTTTCATCGTAAATTGACACCTCAACAGATTCACTTATAATATCAAGGTAGGATGTACTACTTAATTCGAAATTGTAAAATTCTAAGCTTCCACCTGATAATGTGTAGGTTTTATTTTCAAGTTGTGGAAAATTATTCTGAGAATCAATAATATGACTATAAAAACTCATCTTATAATCTCCCCATGCCACAAGTTTAACGATATATTTCCCTTTGGCTAGAGATAAAGTTTTAGCTGAAGTAAGCTGACTTTGAATCACATTCATTTCTTCATCATAAATTGTTACACTTGCATAACCTGAACCTGCTGAAATTCTATCGATATCTATATTTCCAGTTTCTCTCATATTAAGATAAAAATATTGATTTATCTTTTCAGTAAAATTATATATTTTATTCTCGAGAAAAGGGAAGTTTTTTTCGTCATCTAATACAGGAGAATAAAAATCGACATAATTGTTTCCATAGCTACCTTTAAAAGCCGACACCTTTAAGAAATAATCTCCTGAAGAAAAAAATACAGTTCGGTCACTATATGAAGTATCATCAACTATGTTCATATTTTCATCAAATATTGTTACATAAAGACGTCCCCCAGTATCAATATCCAAGTTCCCATCCTCTGGCATACTTAACTTGAAGTAAGATATTGTGTCTTCAGGGTATTCATATCTTTGGTTTATCAAAGTTGGTACAGTATCTAGAACAGATGGAATTAAAAGTAAAAAAGAAGCCGTACTATTTCCATTAGCACTGGCTAGTTTTACAATGTATTCTCCTGCAGTTAAATCAATGATTCTTGAAAATGATGACTTTCCATCTACAACAGTCATATTACTGTCAAATACAGTTATATCCATCATGGTATCATAAATATTTATGTCAAATTTTCCATCGACGGTCATATTTAGATCATAATACTGCGTTGAAGAAGTGAGGATTTCATACTGTTTTTCTTCCAATGTTGTTATACTATTTGGTTCATTGAGAATGGGACTGAAAAAGTCAATATAATAACTTGAGCTATAGTTATTGCTGTTACTGAGTTTTACAATATACGTTCCAGATTCTAGCTCCATCGTCCTATCGTATGTCCCACCAGTAATACTATTCATATGATCATCATAGATTTGAAACTCTATATTTTTAACAACTAAATCAACTTTACCTGCTGTAGTCATATTCAGGTTTAAATACTTTATTTCATCGGAGGCTATTGTATATCTCTGATTTTTCAAAACTTCAAAATTAGTATTAGGTAATCTCGCGCTGTCTTCATTTGATATATTTAAAGTAATTTCTCTTCCATTGTTTAATGTAGCAACAACTGTTTCACCTTCATTTCCAGTTATTGTAAAGTTTGCTGTATTTGGGTCCACCCAATCAATATCGGGAGCAGAACTTGTAGTGTATGAATAGCTAAAATTTGTTCTCGAGTCATTACAGTCAACTGGTGGCACATATATTGAATATGTTTTACCACTAATAACATTAAAAGTTTGTGTTGGTAAATCTGCTACATAATATGCGTGATTTAAAGATTTTGTTTTAAATGACCAAGTTTTTTCTTTACTATTACCATTTTCAGTATAAGTAAATTTTGCAGTATAATTTGAATTCCAGTCAAGTCTTTTCATAGGGAAAAGAGCAAAGTCATTTTTACTAAAATGACCATTATGATCTGTAGATTCAGTCATGAGTTTAACATCGGTTATTTCATTATCAAACATATCAAATAATTTAAATGAATTAAGATAAATATCATTGTTTTTTTCATTATTAAACTGAATACTTACTGGATATCCACTTACGCTACATGTGGGAAGTGGGTCTGGACTTTCTTCATAAAACACAGGATCTGAATCACTTTGATTTTCATATGGCCACACAACTATTTCAGGATTAGATCTTGCTACACTCTTATATCCACCCTCAAAATAGACATCTTCAATTTTGAAACTTTGATCGATACAAACACCATCATAGTAGTATCCATTACTTGCAAAACTTTCTCCATTACACAAATCGACAATATTGCTGTTCCCCATATTATAGACTCTAGACTCAACTGATTTATCATCATTTGTAGCCATACCAATACCTACTTCATTATCAACAAAACTTAAAAAACCAAATCTGTGATAAATAGCTGAAAAAAGTCCATCAATTGATTCTTCATTGGAATAGAAACCTGCTGTTAGGTTCTCTGATGCCAAACCATTGTATCCAGCACTGTGAGCTCTATCCCATGGTCTATCTCCCGTGTACCCACTTTTAGTACTATTCTCATCATGCCCAATATCCATATTTTGCATCATGTAATTGGCATGATTTAAAGCACTTGTATTTAAATAGTTGTTTTCAGAAAAGGGTATCATTCCAGCTTTTATACGTTTGTCATTTAAATATTCTAAAGCTGTTTGACTCCATAAACTACTTAACGATAAGATAGTTATTAATAAATATTTTAGTAAAAAGCGTTTTTCCATTTTCAATTAACAACCTTTATTATGATTATTTTTGTATAACAAGCTATCTTAAAATACTGGCGCACTTGGTGGCATCTCAATATTCGTGTCACTTGGCTCGATTGGCCTAAAGTCATCTAGGTTTTCAAAAGTAATATTAGGATAATCAACAACACCAGTACTCGCAACTATACTTCCACTTTGTGTGATTAAAGTAGTATCGTCAAAAACTGAAGTGCTCTTGAATATTTTCAAGGCAACTGTTTTATCTGTATAGTCATCATTCACTTGTATAATAGGAACACTTTTACTCATAACTGTTCCTCTTAGGATAGTTGAACCACCTGAAGTATTTGCATTTTGTTCTTCAATATTTAAAGATGAATATGCAAACATTGTGTAATCAACTCCATTAAGTCTAAATATTGATTTGGATGTTTGAGTATCTCCACCAATATCCCATGCTCGAAAAGTAAATCGGTTAAAAACAAATTCCATATCATTGTCCACGTTAATCCAATAACCTTGACCAAGTTTCATTGTCCCTAATGCAAAAGATGCACTTCTATCGTAAATGAAAGTATCAGAGGATACTCCACCTGTAACAACTTTATTAATTTCTGTATAGTTTGACATTTCACTTGAATCCATTTCTTCAAAAAGATGAACTAAGTTCCAACCAGATTTAAGTGAAACAGTAGAAGGCAAGGTGAGTTCTTTGGTATATTCCAAAGTTGTATCTGCATTAACATATACCCAGTACCCTTGACCTAGTGTCATCTCACCTAAAGAAAAAGATGCAGCTTTGTCATAAATAAATGTTACTGAAGTACGTCCTCCCGTCACAACTTTTTCTATGTTTGAATTAGATTGTAAATCAGACGCTGACATCTTAGATGCAATTCCTATCAAGTTCCAACCTTGTTTAAGGGACAAACTTTCTGCACTTAAGCTAGTTGTTAAGAAAAAAGCCAATACTAACTGAATATATAATTTTGCTTTCATAATATTTTCCTTATTGTTCTATTTCAATATTCGTATAATTACTACCAATATATATTTCAGAGGTAGTATTCACCAACGTAGATTCATCAAAAATAGTTTCACTTTTATAAAGTTTAAAAACTATATGACTGTTTGTATAGTCATTTGACAACTGAATAATAGGCAGTTGTTTATCATCAAATTTAGGAATGATGATATTTACTTCACTGTCCAAACTCACATCATCAAGTGCAATATTTAACGTTGAATAGGCAACCAATGTATGTTTGTCACCATCAAGTTCAAACACAGATTTGGTTGTTTCAGTATTCCCACCCATTGCATACGCTCTGTACTCATACTCACTAAATGCACCATTAGCTAAAATAGATAATGGGAACAGAAAAATAAAAAACGCTTTTCTTATATTTTTTTTCATCTGAAACCTTTAAGTTGAATTTGTATTCGATTTTTAAAGTACTTATTTAAATACTTTAAAAATTAAATATCAACAAAAAGAGAGTCACAAAGTGAATTCTCTTTTTGTTAGTTTTATATACGTACTAGAATTGTCCAGCAGATACTCCAAGTAAAATATCATCAAAAGTTATTGTAGTTGCTCCACCAACTGCATTCAATGATCCAGAAGATTTAATCAATGCTCCCGATGCATCAAACACTTTAATAAATAGTAATGTATCCTTATAGTCTTCTGCTGCTACAAAACCTGTTTCAACACTATTGCTACCATCAACTGCACTTACCTTAATAAGCGTTGCATCTGCAAAGTTTGTGCTGGCATCTGTCACATTAATCTTCGAATATAGTTTGAGAATGTATGTTTTTCCATTTACTATAATGGTTTCACTATTATCAGCACCACCTAAACCATATGCTGGATAAGAAACTTCTGGATGAAAGTTTGTGTTATTGTAAATAACATCCATTACACCATAAGATGTTCCATCAATTACTAGTTGTGTTCCAAGTAAGTTAAAGACTCTTGAATCTGCATTAATAAGTCCACTCGCATCTACTATCCAAGCATTATTTGTTGTTGTTTCAAATTCATCAGTAAAATCTTTATTTGACGAGATAGTGATATTTTTATCACCTATTTTGTCACTATCACTATCGTAGACAATTGTAATATTTGCATCTCCTAAATCATGTGAGTTAATCATAAGAACAGGTTGATATGCACTTTGATCATCAATGACCCATGCAAATTTTGGGTCAGAAATACCAACACTTAATGCTTTTCTATATGCAGTAATCAGAGTATTGATGACGTCAGTAGTAGTAGTTGACAATGAAGTAAATTTAGTTCCAACATTCCCCATGCCATTTGATAGGACATCTTCTCTTACGCTTGATGTGAAATGATTTGCAACGGTAACATATACTCGTGCCATTACTCTTGCATTTTGATTACGAACACTGTCTAAAGTAAATACTTGATTAGCCATATCTCCCATTAGTTTGATTGGGCTACTGTCTCCTCCTGTAAAAAAGGTAGAAGTCATAGAAGTTTTATCTAAACTATATCCACTTGCAGATATTGCAAGAGTGGAATTAATCAATACATTTGATACCAATACTCTTTTAAATTGATTTATTTGGTCATCTGTATATCCTGTCATATTACCATCAACCGGCAATAAACTCGTATCAAATGGATCCATATATAATTCATCAGCACTTACACCCGAAAGCCCAGCATTTGCCAATAATGAAATCAGTTCAGTATCACTAAATCCCTTATTACCTAAAGAAGTAATTGGAGAGATGATTCCATTTTTACTCGGATCATAACTTGCACTTAAATTACCATCAAAAGGCACACCATTGTGTAATCCTTCTTGAACCATTGTCATATTCGAATCAGCTGGAAAACTCACACCAAAACTAAACTTACCATCTGTTCCGGATAATGTTGATAGTTCATTTGAGTCTTGCTGTCCATCACTGTTTACATCCACCCAAAACTGTGCTCCAACAATATATGGATCAATAGCCTGTCCACTTTCTAAGTCAGCTTTTATATCTAGTGTATTTGAAGTTACTGTTTCGTTTTGATCTGTATCTTCTCCACTAACAGTTACTGAGAAGTTATGATCACTTGAAAAATCTGTACCATTGTAATCAAGAGTTATTATCACAGTACTTGTATCTGAGGCATTTACATCTCTAATTGTTACACCTTCGGGTACATTATTTAATGAATATCGAGATACATCTCTACTTCCCGATGATAATAATGTTATTACATCAAGTGACATATTGATATTTTTACCATTTAAATTACTCTCAGTAATATTATTATCATCAGTTGAAATTGTTACAGTTGGCTCTGTTATTGTAGTAGAGCTAAATATATCACTTATTCCACCTATAGTAATATTAGTATCTACTATAGTATTAAAGCTATTTGAACTTGTGTGAAGTACTGTTACGGTATCTCCAAGAACAACTGTTCCATCATTTGAAGTAAAACCATCACTGTTAATTTGATACTGCCCACCAGAAACAGTAATTACAGAGGCTTTATTAATTCCTGACACCGTAATTGAGCTGCTTTGTTCTATATTTCTATAAACATCAGTAACATCTGAAAATGTAAAAGCAGTTGGGGTATCATCACTTCCTGTAACTTCTACATCAAATGCTGTTAAGTTGGCATCTAATACTCCATCGCTCACTGTAACAATAATACCACTTGTGCTATTTACATCCGTATTACTTGGTGTTCCGCTAACTGTCCCTGAGCTACTATCTATGCTCATCCATGAAGGGTTATTTGTTATGCTGAATGATAAAGTATCCCCATCAACATCTGTTGCATTTACATCAAATTCGTATGAAGCATCAGCTTCAATAGTTGTAATAGGTGTTCCACTTGCAATCACTGGCGCATCATTAATATTAGTAACAGTAAGAGTTACAGTTGCATTATCTTCTAACCCAGCTGCATCGCTCATTGTATATGTGAAACTATCTGTTCCATTATAATCTTGCGCAGATGTATAACTAACCGTATTTCCACTTAAGCTAACTGTCGCACCTGCAACTGACGAGCTCACCGATGTAATTGTTTTTGTATCTCCACTATCCACATCGGTATCATTATCAAGTAAATTTGTAATTTCCGTCAACTCATCTTCATTAAGTATGATTGAATCATTCACAGCTATTGGTGCATCATTTACTGCACTCACTGTAATACTAACAGTTGATGTTGACGTTAATACTCCATCACTGATTGTATATGTAAACGAATCACTTCCCGTATAGTTTCCATCTGGTGAATATGTTACAGTTGAGGAATCAGTTGTCACTGTTCCATTACTACCATCTGTAACAGCTGTTATATTAAAGTCATCGCCATCTACATCACTGTCATTACTCATAACACTTAATGTTATTGCTGTATCTTCAAGTGTTGTATTACTATCATTTACTGATGTTGGTGCATCATTTACTGCACTTACTGTAATATTTACATCTGCTGTATCAAAGCCACTATCTTCATCAGTAATTTTATAAACAAAGGAATCACTTCCTGTATAGTTTCCATCGGGAGAATAAGTGATAGTTTTATCACTCTCTACAACTACACTACCATGACTTGGTTGTGTTGAAATAGTTACTGATAAATCTGTTAATGCCGTATTATCATCACTATCATTTGCTGTTACACTTAATACTTTCGGAGTATCTTCAGCAGTTGTATTTGATAAATCATCAACTGCAACTGGTGCATCACTTAAAGTAACTGTTACAGTGTGTGTTCCACTTGCAGTAGCATTATGCTCATCTTGGAAAGTATAGTTTAACGTATACTCACCCTCTGTTGCTGCATTAAATGTTACAGTACCATTTGAATCAAGTATAGTTACTGTTGCATTTGTTGCTGAGGCTGCTGTTAAACTTAATACTGCGTCACTGTCTACATCTGTCGCACTTACTGTGATATTTAAATCTGCACCTTTTTTGATTGAATAGTTATTTGACGTCCCTACTACTGGCGCATCATTAATATTAGTAACAGTAAGAGTTACAGTTGCATTATCTTCTAACCCAGCTGCATCGCTCATTGTATATGTGAAACTATCTGTTCCATTATAATCTTGCGCAGATGTATAACTAACCGTATTTCCACTTAAGCTAACTGTCGCACCTGCAACTGACGAGCTCACCGATGTAATTGTTTTTGTATCTCCACTATCCACATCGGTATCATTATCAAGTAAATTTGTAATTTCCGTCAACTCATCTTCATTAAGTATGATTGAATCATTCACAGCTATTGGTGCATCATTTACTGCACTCACTGTAATACTAACAGTTGATGTTGACGTTAATACTCCATCACTGATTGTATATGTAAACGAATCACTTCCCGTATAGTTTCCATCTGGTGAATATGTTACAGTTGAGGAATCAGTTGTCACTGTTCCATTACTACCATCTGTAACAGCTGTTATATTAAAGTCATCGCCATCTACATCACTGTCATTACTCATAACACTTAATGTTATTGCTGTATCTTCAAGTGTTGTATTACTATCATTTACTGATGTTGGTGCATCATTTACTGCACTTACTGTAATATTTACATCTGCTGTATCAAAGCCACTATCTTCATCAGTAATTTTATAAACAAAGGAATCACTTCCTGTATAGTTTCCATCGGGAGAATAAGTGATAGTTTTATCACTCTCTACAACTACACTACCATGACTTGGTTGTGTTGAAATAGTTACTGATAAATCTGTTAATGCCGTATTATCATCACTATCATTTGCTGTTACACTTAATACTTTCGGAGTATCTTCAGCAGTTGTATTTGATAAATCATCAACTGCAACTGGTGCATCACTTAAAGTAACTGTTACAGTGTGTGTTCCACTTGCAGTAGCATTATGCTCATCTTGGAAAGTATAGTTTAACGTATACTCACCCTCTGTTGCTGCATTAAATGTTACAGTACCATTTGAATCAAGTATAGTTACTGTTGCATTTGTTGCTGAGGCTGCTGTTAAACTTAATACTGCGTCACTGTCTACATCTGTCGCACTTACTGTGATATTTAAATCTGCACCTTTTTTGATTGAATAGTTATTTGACGTCCCTACTACTGGTGTATCATTTGATCCTGTAATTGTTACGTTTAAGTCTTGAGTAACAGCTTCATCTTTAGAGGTAACAGTTATTCCATCACTTAAAGTTTCACTTAGATTTAATGCTTGAATACTTGAAGTATCTGTTAAAGTATATGTCCATGTTCCAGAAGCACTAACACTAAATTTACCCAATCCATTTGTACCATCAAGGTTACTTATAGCTTGAACTTCACTTTGGGCAGTATCATTATCATCAATACTAAATGTTTCAGTAACGCTCATTGTTGTATCTTCCACAACATTACTTGATATGGTTCCTGAAATAATAGCTTCATCATTAAGACCTGTAATAGTTACTGTGATAGTTTCAGTATCAGTTCCATCCTTACTTGATACCAAAATAGTATCTGTTACGTTTGCATCTGCAATTAAAGCCTGTACATTAGTTGCACTATTATTTAAAGTATATACCCAAGTTCCATCTGTACTAACATCGAAGGTACCATATGTTTTAGCAATACTTGTTTGGGATATCAATTCATTTTCATCAACATCTACATCTGAAATAGTCAATGAATTTGTTACACTCAATGTTCCATCTTCAGAAACTGTACCATTATTTGTACCACTAATGTTTGCTGCGTCATTTACATTTGATACTGTCACACTAAATGAATCTAATGAAATTGATGCATCAGAAGAATCTTTTACTGAAATGATAATATTATTTGTAGTTGCAACATGTTCATTTAATGGAGTTCCAGTTACAACACCCGAGTCTGCATCAATACTCATCCAAGAAGGATTATTTGTTATGCTATATTGTAATGAACTTATATCACCAGTATCAACATCCGCCCCTGTCACACTAAAGGTATATGCCACATCTTGGGTTGCAGTTGTAATAGGTACCCCTGTAATTGTTGGAGCATCATTAGTATTAGTAACACTTAAATTAAATGCACTTAAACTTGCTGTAATACCTGCTGCATCTGTTACAGTTACAACTATACCAGTTGTTGAACCTACATTCGTATTCGTTGGAGTACCTGTAATAGTGCCATTACTATCAATTGACAACCAAGAAGGTTTATTGGCACTGATACTATACGTTAAAGTATCTCCCACATCAACATCTGTACCATCTACATCAAATGAGTATGCACTGTCTTCAGCTATTGTTAAGACAGGCGTTCCTGAAATAGTAGGCGCATCATTTGTATTAATAACTGTTATAGTAAATGTTAAAGTATCTGTTAAACTTGTGTGATCCGTAGCTGTGATTGACACAGTATGAACCCCAACATTTTCATTGCTAGCAGTTCCACTAATAACACCTGTAGTAGTATTGATACTTAACCAGCTAGAACCATTTCCTGATTGTGCCAAGCTAAAGACATTACTTCTATCACCTTTATCAACTAAAACAGGAGAAAAACTATAGGCGCTGTCTTCGTTAATACTTGGATTTGGAGTACCACTTAATACAGGTGCTCTACCATTTACTACGATACTAAAAGGTATTATTGATACAGATCCACTATTATTTACAGCGGTGATGTTAATGTCACTATAAGTAGTACCTTCATTATTAAAGTTATTTGGTCTTCCATATAGTTCACCTGTCAGTTCATTAAAATGAGCCCATATTGGTTTATTTGTTATAGTCCATGTACTAACTTCTCCACCACTGTTTGTAGGTTTAAAGGAATAGTCCTCACCGGTTGTGATATTATTGTCAGCACTAGAACTCGTACTTATATTGGGTACGGGTACTGCTGTTTTAGTAACAAATGATGTTGAATATCTTCCTACTGTTATTATTGTAGATGTATAAGCTCCAACAGTTGAAGAAGCAGTGTGTTTTAAAGTAATATTTTGATCATTATTAATTGTCGCAGTATCAGTTGAAAATGCTCCATCACCAATTTTATAACTTCCTGCTCCACTAATTGATATTGTTGTACCATCATCAATTCCTGTGATAGTCACAGTTTCAGAAGTAAATTCATTTCCAGCTACAACATTTGTTTGTTCATCAAAGCTAAATGATACAGGAGTATTGTCTTGGGCCTTAGTGATTGTCTTAAATGTTGATGAAATATCTCCTATAGTAATAGTTGATTCTTTTTCTGTTTTATAACTACTAGATGTTGTTTGTTTAATTCTAAGAACATCTCCCGTTGTTACATTACCATCAGATTGCCAATTTGAACTTGCATTTACATCAAATAATCCGTTTGTAACAGATATTGAAGTAATAGTATTAATTCCACTAACGGTGATATTTGTGTCACTAATTACATCAGTAGAAGTTTCTTGATTTCCCATTACTTTTAATTTGAATGTATTGGGAGTTGTATCTGAAATAAAAGGATCAGCCATAGTTAAAATTTTAAAAGGAAGAATCATTTTCCCTACTTTAAGTTCAACTATTTTTTCAGTACTATAATTACTTGGTGACGTAGCCTTAACTCTTAGCGTTGCGTTATTAGAGATAGTTCCAGTTGTAACATATGAATTACTTGCATTGATATCAAATGAACCTTCTGATATTGTCACTGGAATCTCAGTATTAATACCAGTAATTGTTATGCTTGATGAAACAACTTCAGTTGTTACATTAATATCATTTTGTTTAGCGAAAGAGATACCCGCATCTGGTCTATCATCAGTAGGGTTTGAAAATGAACTAAAATTCCCACTCACACCACCTATTGTTAAAGTAGTTGTTTGCGAAGAAGAAAAGCTATCTGGCAAAGTATGTCGTAATCTAATGACAGAATCATTTGTTACCGTACCTGCACTTGCGGACCAATTATTTGTGCCATTTACGTCATACTCTCCATTAGAAACTGATATAGTAGCAGCAGAATTAATACCTGTTACAGTTATATTACTATCACTTGTAATTTGTGTATTTTTAGTCTGATTTCGCATCACATTAAACGAAAATGTGTTAGGTATCGAGTCAATTACAATTGGATCACTTTTTGTCGTTGTAGTAAATGTAAGTCCAACAGAACCAATTGTGACAGTTCCAGAAGTTTGAGTCGCATAATCAGAAGAAGATACAAGTTGCAACTTAAGTTTTTGACCATTTGAAACTGTAGAAGATGAGGATACATAATCAGCTCCATCTATGCTATATGTTAGTCCTGATACGGACAGTGTACCACTTCCACCATACAATCCGTCTACAGTAACTTCATTAGAGGTATAAGTGGTATTAAGGTGAGCATCACTAACATCAGTGAATTCCATCGTATGGTGAATTCCTAAAGTACCCGTCATTAAGTCATCACTGTCGGGAACACTACTGATTCCCAATTGACTTTCCATTTGAGCAGCAACTGAAGATAAATCAACACTAGAACTTTTTTCTACAATCTCTGCCAAAGCAACAGTAGTATTTGAGTCAGAGGAATCACCGTCTTCTAAACCATCCACAATTTTAGCTAAGGTCTCTTCAGGATTAGAGGTTTCAAGTAAAGCTGCAGAAATCTTTAGTAATTGAGTATTTGCAACTTTGTTTGTTCCTGAACCATCAGTTAGATCCAAATCTTCCAACTCAACACCAGAGTCCAAGCTTAAGTTAAAAATTTCTTCAATTTTTGCTTTAGCATTGGCTTTAGCTGTTGATAAAGTTATACTATTAGATAACTGCTGTTTAATGTTCTTTGTAGCCATATGAGTGAAAATATTAATTTGAACATCGTCAACGGCACCACTTTGGACATCAACAATTGCGGTAATGTTTCCATCACTTATGTATTCACCAGAGTTTTCATCTAAATATTGACCTGTCATTTCAAACTCTGTCGCACCTGTCCAAGGAATACTTGAAAACACAAAGGTACCTTGATCATCACTGGTTGTTGTACTTTGAGAAGTTGAGCTACGAGACCCATCACCATTTAGTTGATATATAGTTACAGTAGATCCCTGTTTAAATGGTCCTTTAGAACCACCTCCCCCTCCACCAGAAGAGCCTGAGGAACCAGAGGAACCACTTCCACCCCCACCTCCTCCACATCCCACTAAAAGTAGTGTGAATATAAGCATATATACCAAATTTTTTGTGACGAGTTTAATTGTCATCATTTCTCCATTGTTACCTAAATTTAATTTTTTAAATAAAGATAATAACAGTAAACAAATTAAGAAATGCATAAAAAAATTACATTAATATAACATTGTTGTGACAATTAATTATTATAGAATAGTAAAGAGTTGGTACATAGGGAGACATGCAAATTTATAAAATAATTATAAATTTACATATTTAATTTGTAAATTTTTAGGTTAGGTTCGCTAATTATTGGTATAAAGTAGCTTTTGTTATAATTTTCAAGAATAAATAGCTGAAAATATGTGGAGTTGTATGTTTTTTCATCAATAACTAACATTTGTTTGTGACTTGCCATAAATATGACGGATAATAAAGAATTATTATTTATTATTTTAGTCTGTTTTTTAAATATCTTACCTTTATCATAGTATGTTTTAGTAAATCTTTTCAAAGACTGAATTTTTCCATTGATTGATATTTTTCCAGATTTTTTTATAATTTTTATATTTTTCCCCAAATTAATATATCTATCGTCCTCTGTATAGTTTTTGGATAAATAGAAGAAACTTTTTTTATTCTGCTTACCTGTACTTAAATCCAAGTTAGAAAATAATTCAATACTGGGATAAATAGTTAGCATGCTAGAGGGTAAATAGAGGTAAACGTCTCTTGTTTTTTGAGGTAGTTCCAATCCAACTTCTAATGCAAGCAAAAAATCATCTGCATTTTTATATCCATAATGATCCATCATATTTTCAATATAATTACCAGTTTCTTTTTGGTCAAATTCAACATTTAATCTTAACATTTGAGAAGACAAGTTTTGAGGCTTTGTTAATGCATAACTAATAGGATAATTACCATTACCATCATGTTTTCCTCCATCAATGGTATTATTTAATCCAGTATAAAAGGATAAAGGATACCCATAATCCCACCAACTTAAAATATAATCTCCTTTATTGGAAATATTTTTTATTTTATCCAAAGAATTTACATCACTCTTAGATAAAACACTTGGAATTTTGTAACTCATAATATGATTAATATTAGGAATAAGAATTATCATTGTAAAGGAGCAATACAGAAAATATTTTACCCATGTAGACTTTTTAATATTTAAAATATCACTTAGTATAATAATTAAATACCCAATCCCAAGGCCCATTATAGGAACTGCGTATATGGTAAACCTCAATCCACTATTTAATCCCAAAAAACCCAGCCCAACAAGAGGAAGACTCAGTAACATTACTTTATGTCTAAATAATAACAAGATATATCCAATCACTGACAATAAAAAAATTAAACTGTTCCCACTAATTCTTTTTGCAAAAATATCATAAGAGATACTACCTGCTTCTCGAATTGTTTGCATAACAGAATAGTACGTCAAACTATCTGCACTTGAGGTAATAAAAGTCGAGCTTTTGAAAACATATCCCTCTAACTGGGAAATAATAGGATTAATACCACCCGTGAACACAAACAATATAATTACAAAAAATAAAACAAAAAATAAGTATTTTTGGTTATTTATCTTTTTAAAAAATATATACATCAATACAACTACAAGTAGTTTTATTCCCACATCAATGGATAACATCGCAAAAAGCATAATGCTTAGTAGTTTTAACTCATAAGATAGATTCATTTTTTTTGTCTTTTTATAAATAATATAGATAAATATCATTGTTAAAAAGGAAAATTCTAAGCTGTAACTCTGAGGGTACCACCAACGATATAAAATAATTTCTATTGCGGTAAACAAAAAATACTTATCCTGTTTAGTATTTATTGCCAACATAGTCGACCATAACAAAAAAATAGGAAAGACAATATTTAACATATCAGTATCATAATAACCAAGCATAGTACGGTTGTAATAACTAACAGCAATTGATGAAATTAATGCAGAAATGAAGCCGAATTCGATTTTTCCCAAATGTCTTCCAATTAAAATCATTGGAATAACAATAAGTGATGAAAAAAGTGCACTTAAATAAAAAACAACTGTTTCAAATGAGAAAGGAAATACTTTGACTAAAAAAGCCGTAGTTAGTGATAAAGAAGTGTCAACAGGGGAACGATTGGATAGAGTACCATTAATTAAATCAAAAGCTCCCTTTGCCCAAAAATAACCATCATGTGTATTTATCATATATTCATTATTAAATTTTAGTTGCTCGTTTCCACCAAATTTATATATCCACAGAAACCTTGCCAAGATGGAAAATGTATATGCTATAACAATTAAGAGTAAAGTTACGTTGATTGTTCTTTGCTTAATTTTCAATTTATATCCTTAAGTGGAGCATGTTATCCAAAAATAATTTATACAGAGATTATTTAATTAATTTTAATTGCTAGTTTACAGTGCAAAGTGAGAAGTAAACATGCAGAATTAAAGTTAAATTATTGAAGTGATAAAGTTCATTATCGTTACTTAGAAAGCGAGCATAAAAAAAGGTAAGACATAAACTTTCAAATGAAAATTTAAATCTTACCTTATATAAAGTGGAGCGGGAAACGAGACTCGAACTCGCGACAATCTGCTTGGAAGGCAGAGGCTCTAGCCAACTGAGCTATTCCCGC
>ENA-ORXI01000970-ORXI01000970.1-sediment-metagenome-genome-assembly--contig:-NODE-970-length-23300-cov-4.525470_pt1 | contig 23300 bp, 18 predicted proteins | sample MGYA00237861_ERZ511468 | MGnify/ENA primary metagenome ERZ511468 (study PRJEB26299, sample SAMN06266213) | sediment metagenome | isolation source: Hudson Canyon methane seep mesocosm | place: USA:Hudson...
TCGATAAAATGAACCTTGATAAAAAGCAATTATTTAAACAAATATATGAACAGAAAAAAGCCTAGTTTTTAGGGGTGGATTAATGGAGCTGTTCATCAGGCTCATTTGTTAATTGAAAAAACACTCTATGTAGCTGTTAGGGCCTCCTCCTCTTTTCTTGTTTTTTAAATTTTAATTAAGGCGGAAACTATTATGGCACAGGGGCTACCGAAGCGTATGGGACAACGTTTGCTGCACATTTGATAGGGGCTTTCATTATTATCTGAGAAGTGTATCTAATCGATCGGCGATCCCTTTATATGTTTCTGTCGGATTGTCCATCATCATAAAATGACCACTCCCATTAATTTTTAATAGATCCGTATTTTGTAATTTTTTTAGTATATTAATTTCTTTATTTTCTTCCCCGTAGACATAGGTCTTTTGGATAGATAGGTTTATGTATTTTTCCAGGAGACCTCCGTGTGTAGACCAATGAACTAGCGATTTTGCACTACGATAGAATGCTATAGGGCTGGTCACTTTTTCCAATGGCAATCCTTTGCAGGCAAATGTTAAAGGTGTCATGGGATATATTTTATTTACAAAGTTTGTTTCTTCTAGGGACGAAACCTTTTGACTGATTTGACAATCTTCAGGCGCTAGGTTTCCTTCTAAACAAAATATGCTGTGGACATTATTCAGTTTTTCTATCAGCAATAATGCAACAACATTTCCCATGCTATGGGCAACTATATTCAGAGATTTAATATTTAGTTTTTGTACTAATTCTAAAACCAAATCGCATTGTTTTTCTAGAGCATAGGAGGAGTCTTCTGGTTTTGAAGAGTTGCCATGGCCTAATAAATCAGGTGCCAAAAGAGTAAAATCTTCAGAAAAATAATTTTCATCAAATGCATGTTTAAAAGAGTCACTAGAACAGCCTAACCCATGAATAAATAATACACAGCGATCTCCACCATTTCTAATTTGGTATGAGAGGTCGTAGTTACCAATTCTCATTTCATACTGGTTTGTGTTCAATTGACTGGCCTATTTGTTGAGTATTAATTAAAATCTACCATCTTTTTTGGGTGTCTTCCAACTATAATTTCGTCGTTGTGGCGGATCAGTTCTGTAGGTGTTTGACGTCCTAGAAATAACAGTGGACTAGCTGTAAATCCATAACTCCCAGATTTTAAGACGGCGATTAAATCTCCGTGTTCAGGTTGTTCTAGTTCAATATTTACACCTAAAAGGTCGGTAGGATTGCAGGAAGGGCCGGCTACATTACATTTAGTTATTGCGGCATCTGGCTGAGAAAGATTTTTTAGAATAAAATTAGAACGAAGTGCAGTTCCAAATGTGCCTGCTGCAGCTAAATGGTGGTGTAAGCCACCATCGACCATAATAAATTTTTTCTCTCGGGATTCTTTGCTACTGACTACACGGCTGACATATATACCCGCATTTGCAGTTAGAAAACGGCCTAATTCGAAAACGATTTTACGTTGTGTTGTAGAGCTGCTATTGAACTCTCGAATAATGGGTAACAAATCTATAGCTAGGGCTTTAATATTAAGCTCTTTGTTATTTTCCGTATGGGAAACACCAAATCCTCCGCCGAGGTTGATGGTTGTACAAGTCAGTCCAGTGCCTGTTTCAATTTGCCTGGCAATACGAAAAGTATTTTCAACACCTTCTACTATTCCTGCGGTTTCGAAGCATTGACTACCAGCATAAATATGAATACCCTTGAAAGCAATATATTGGGTATTAGCAATAATTACGTTTAATATGCTACTGATGGCTTCTTCATCTATCCCAAACTGGATAGGCCTGCCCCCCATTTTCATTCCAAAAGCGCGGTTGAGTAATTTTGGATTCACCCTTACAACCACATTAGCTTTGATGCCAGTTTGTTTCGAGATTTCCATGCATTCTTTTAATTCACGCATTGACTCAATACTGATACAGCCGACACCTTTTTCGATTGAGGTAGTTAGTTCGTTTCTTGTCTTTGCTGGTCCGGCAAAGCTAATATTTGCCATATCAAAACCTGCCAGTTCGGCTTGTTCCAATTCCCCACCTGAGGAAATATCTAGGCCATTAGTCACGCCATGTATTGCTCGAAGGAGGCCAAGATTTGGGTTTGCTTTTACTGCATAGAATACCTCCACCAAATTATCCATCGATTCACGAATCATTTGTATTCGATAATTGACGGCATCGGCATCGTATAGATAAAAAGGAGTGCCGTATTTTTCGGCCATTGCTTCGTATTCCTTTTTATTTAATTCATTCCATCGATCTAGGTTTTGTGAGGTCATTAATTTTTCCAAATAAAGTCAGTAAATTGATATGTTTTGTTTATTTGACAGGGTTATTAAAGAATAGCATTTAGATTCTTCCAAAAGTATTCATACAGTATAGGCTGGTGAACAAGGCCAAGTTATACCGTCTACCCATATCTGGTAACATCTATCAATAAAAACTGTAGGGTGACTATTTTCGTTTTCAAGAAATAGATTAACAATTTTTGATATCATCTTTTCATTAAGGTTTTGAGCTGAGCCACCAGTTAAAATGAATTGTGAAACTTTCCCTAGTTCGGCTATGGGGAGTCCAGCTCCTTGTCCCTGAGAGAAACGATCTAAAGCTAGAAATAAGCATGCATATGACAATATTTCAAGGGATGGGTCATATTCACCTTCACGTAAAGATCTGTATATTTCCCTGATATTCTCTTTTAAAATGATATTGAGGAATTCGTATAGTCGGGGGTGGGTCCGTAGTTGCAATATAGTGCTATCTATAGAAGCAACGATTCCGAGGTCGGTAAAGACATAGCGAGCAATTGAAGTTCCAGCTGATGGCCTGCTTTCACTATTAGTGCTAATGATCTCGACTGTATAATGAATATCCGTTGTTGCACCGCCGATGTCAATTAAGACGCATGCCCCGGTAATCAGAATTGTTGAGTGGTTAAATACAGCGCGTTGAAAGCCGCGGTTGACAATTTCTGGTGTAGGGTGGATGGTCTTGGATAAACTGTCTCGTAGTTCGCTAACTCCATCTTTAAATACTAAGTCATCAAGGTAGGCATGACGTAATGCTTCAAAAACAGTGCTTTTCCGACTGTTAAGAGCTTCAGCAAGTGGATTGGCAATCACTTTAGCATCAGGGAATAGTTGGGTGAATAAGTCTGCATAAAAGCAATTTCCAGCATAGATTAATGAGCTGAAATGGTATTTATCAGGGTTGAAACGCCTCAGTCGTTTTTCTAAAGGAGGGGAGTCTTCGCAGTCAATACCTCCGCCAATCAATAAGATATCAATAGGGTTTAAATTGCCCCTATCATCTTCCAGGTCGTGGACAAAGATTGGGTTTGCACCTGCTGAAAGAACCTGGTTACGAAATGTGGTACCACTAAAGTGGTTGGTAAGACAAATGATGCCAATGCGGAGTCCACCGTTGGCAGATGAACAGACTTGTATAGAATTTTTGTCGAGGGGGATATCAAGTGAATCAACAAGAGATTCCACCTGTTTAGCAATTCCGGTTTCAAAATCGCGAGGGTAAAAGTTCTGTTCGATAATTTCGTCATTGGAACCAATTTTGGCAATTTTGACGACGGTTGAACCAATATCGATGGCGATGCGAATTTTTGACATAATATTGAGTGCTTTGAGCCTATTAAACCATGATATTGATATCGGCGAGTAATTGCTGATAGGTTTTATCTGATTTGTTATGTTTTGATGCTAACAGACTTTTTTCAATTTCTGCATCTTGATCAGAAATGGGGACGTTTCCTTTTTCAAGTATGCGGATAGAGCCATTAGCATCACGCATGGAAATTAATTTGTTGGCATTATCGTTATGGGGTGAGAAAGGAACATCGAGATATCCTAGTTGAAATGCACGAAATACGCTTTCCCAAAAGGCATCGCCAGAGAGGTCAAAAATTGTCTGGAGAATTGTTTTGGTTTCTGATTCAATTAAAGCCGTTTCACGCTCAATTTGTGGAGAGGTTAATGATTCTGTTGGTATGTCTCCATAGCGAAATCTTTCGAGAACATATTGTACTGTGCTGGTTGCCTCGGCATTGACTTCAGCTGCAGGCACTCCTAGTGCTTCATTGACAGTTTTAACGACGACTTTATCTGCTGATATAATGCTTGATATAATTGTAGAGCCAACAATAAGAGCCGCTGCTTTTTCGCGTTGGGGGGGGAATTGCCCCATCCACTGATGATAGACAAGATAAGTCTGAACGGCTTTAAATCCAAATTGATTCAGATAAGTTCTAGTCAATTTTCTTAAAACTTTTGCTGTTGCTAGGTCTTGAATCATTGAGCCTGTTTGTCCAAAACTAACGGCAAATGAGGTTACGCCTTGTTCGGCTGCAAGTAGTGCTTCAATGATTTGGATTGCGACTGCAATTGCGGGAGGAACAAGTGTTGCAGATAGGGGGCCAAAACTTTCTCGATGAATGGGGGCATCTTTTGTAGAGTATTCTGCACAGATACGGTCTACATATTGCCAATAGAGCAGGCTACGGTCTAGAGGAAAACCTTCAGAATAAGGTAAACAATAGCAAATACCCCCCCCCTCAATTTCGGTGATTCCTGATGCGATCGCAACTTCTACCAATAGTCTGGCATCAGGCGTTCCATGGCGAAGACTAATGGGCCTGTCAATATTCCGATAAAGTTCACGAGTGATTTCGTATCCGTGAGTTATCAAAGGGTAGCCATTGAGATAGTCTTTCTCTTCTTCTTCACTGCGTTGCAGGAGGTTTGCAGCCGTATCATATTGATTTTGTCGTGTACAGCTGTCTATCGTAAGTGGAATAAAGTCGGCTCCTGCCGAGTACAACTGTTTGGTTAGCTCCAATTGTGCTTCAAACGTTGAAAAGCCACCACGTGGCTGAATGAGAGGAGAAGAACCTTTGTTGTTATAGGCCGTTTGTGGAAAACGGCTGCGTGGTAGGTTTGCAAGATGATCCTGAACTTCTTGGTATGAAATGCCTTGAGCGAGCGGTTGGGAAAGGATTTGTTGGCGATAAGGTGTAATGTCTTGTAGTTTGGCATTAATACTGGGCTTAGCCATTTTTCAAATCCTTGCATAAATCTGCTATTGTAGCGCTAATATCTGGTTTTTGATGGTAGACTCGGTCGAACCCATATTGTTTAAACAATTTGACAACATCTTCCTGGCGGCGATTTCCAACTACAATATTGCCACCTACGTAGAGAAGAGTATGGCCCATACCGATATTGGTAAATTGCTGACGAAAATCTGAGCACCAGTACTCACCTTCGCCATTTAAAGAAGAAACCATGACTGCATGGGCATTAACTTCGAGTGCGGCTTGACAAAAGTGTTCTGGGCGATTGCGTGTACGCAGGTTAAAAACATGAAACCCCGACTCCTCCAAGGCCAGTTGGATAATTCGATTCCCCACTACATGAATATCATCACCAATGACGCCAAGGACGATTCGATATTTTGCCAATACGTTGTTAGACATCAGTTGGTAGTGCTTTCAGAGCTGTTAGTATTAGGTTGAATTCCTAGTCGTTCAAATGCAACTTTTTTTATCGTATTGCCATCAAACTTGCCAGCATTACCAGTAATAGGAAAACTATCAAAGTGGATAAGGTAGGTGGGTACCATATGATTTGGTAAGTTACTTTTTAGGTATTGCTTTAAAGTGCGTTCAGGGAGAGGGTTTCCACTTTCGGTGGTATAAGCACAGCCAATATCTTCGCCAACTAAGATGTTTGAAACAGCAAAGGCAAAGGCGTGATCAATCTCTGGATGATGGATGACTTCTATTTCAACCTCGGTTGGACTTACTCTAAACCCTTTGGTTTTGATCATGTGATCACGTCGGCCGATGAAATAGAGGTAGCCCTCTTCATCACGCATGGCGTTATCTCCGCTATATACAAGAGTTTCACCAGGAAATTTTGGATGTGTACGAAAAACCTTTGCCGTATTTTCAGGGTCACGCCAATAGCCTTTGGAAACAGTTGCACCACGCTGAACAAGTTCTCCAACCACGTTTGGAGGGCATGCTTTACCGTTCTCGTCCAGAACCATCATTTGGCATCCAGGAATCGCTTTACCTATGGATGTAGGGCGAGAATTAAGCATTGTAGGTTCCAAATAAGAACCTCGAAACGCTTCTGTCAGGCCGAACATGGAATAGATTTTTGTGCTTGGGAAAGTTGTTTTTAAGTCTTCAATCATTGTTGAGGAAAGGCGGCCACCCGTAGAGCAAACATAGCGAAGCTCAGAAAAATTATGTGAGGCTGTTCCTGTTTTTAGGCGCTTATCAAACATTTGAGTGAGAATCACCGGCATTACTGGTAGTGCAGTAATTGACTTCTCAGAAAGTAGTGTAAACAAATCATTGGGAAAGGCAAAGTCATGAAGGTAAAGAGTGGCACCCATGCGAATCGTTTGCCAGATTTGATTTAAACCATAATCAAAGTTAAATGATAATACACAAGCAATACGGTCGTTTTCAGTGGTGTCTAGGTATTGGGCAACGATGTCAGCACCATCTGCTAGGTTACGGTGAGCAATTAATATGCCTTTGGGGCGACCAGTGGAGCCGGAAGAATAGATGATAGCAGCATTATCTGCACCAATACGATTGAAAAACATTCGTGGTTGAATGTATCGGCGTAAGTATGCGAGGTTTGGCCAGTCCTCGTCAATTTCTCCGTGACCAGCAATAAGCTTAGTGCAATCACTAAACTCTGATACCTCGTTCAATCGTCCAGAGTCAGTAACAAGAGCGGTCATACCTGAGTTTTCAATAATGTGTTTGATATTTGGTTGTTTGAGACGAGGTAAAATGGGGACAACCACCGCGTTTGCAAACAAAACGCCAAGAATAACTGATATCTGGTCGAGCGATTTTTCCATGCAAATGCCAACTCTATCACCCTTTTGAATGCCTAGTTCATGCAAACATTCTGCTGTTGCAAGGGACTCTTCATAAAGCTCAGAAAATGTAATTGATCGTGAGTTTGAAACGATAGCGATCTTATCAGGTAGTCGGTTTGCAACTTCACACAAAAAACGAGGTATCGTTCTGGGCATCTAGTTCTCCTGCCATATTGGCTTTAGTATAGTTTTCGTAGGGAAAACCTTTGTTATAAAATAGATTCTGATTATTGTTTGTCATTTTTTGACACAAACTGGTTGATGTTCTTCTGGGCTATTTACAGTTAGTCTTCTGGTTTTTTAATCTTTTGACAAAGAAAGTATAAAATAATTTGTTTAGTAGGCCGTGCTCTTCTATTAAGGCTATTGGAATCCTTTATTGTATGTTGTTTGTAAAAAATTAAACAGACGTAATTTAATAGAGTCGATGGTTTGTATTAGATGTTGTTTTCCTTCTCTTTCTGTTTGTCTATCATTGCAACCATATTTGATAGTGATGAAAGGTTCGCACGTACTAAGTCTTCTGCATCTAGTTGGATGCCAAATTGTTCCTGAAGAAATACAGCCGTTTGTACAATAGAGAAAGAGTCTAAAATTCCTGTTTCCAAGAGATCTGTGTCTGAGGCTATTTCTTCATCATATCCCATTTCATCTCTGATATAGTCTTTAATAATCTGTAGCTTGTTAGTCATTGTTATGATATCTCTAGTCTTAGTTGATAATTAAGTGTACATTACAAAAAGCTTGTTATGCAAACAACCGTATTTCTGAGTTGTGTGTGCTGACAAAGTGGTATAATAATTAATGGGCATTGTTGATTTAATATAGCATCTAGATTGCCATTCAACTTTAGCATCAAAAGCAGTACTGAATATTTAAGCATCTTTTTACTTTTGATATAACACTTTGACTTACGTCTTAAGCGTGCTAGGAAATGGCTGAAAGGCTATTATAACCTTCAATAGTATAAGTTTCAGCTTTTGACTGAGTATGCATCTCTTTTGGAATGAATTTTTCATAAGGACTCCAATAATCACTCATGTATCTATCATGTTTTTGTCTTCAATGGCTTTCCTTGGTTTTCGCCCTGTTGCCGTGTCGCGGGAGCACACTTCGCAATGGAAAAATCTTTTTCCATTGCGATCAACAGCATCCAGATCCAGCAATAGTTTCTTTTTGAGCCAATATAGGTATGCATTTCATCTAGCTCAACAATTTCTATTTCTTTTTTAAATCGAAGTGATTCAATTGATTCACCATGCACTTTAATCCAGCTATAAACAGCAACATGACTACAGTTAAGAAATTGTCCAATTAATCTAAATCCAAGTCCTTCAAGATAAAGCTGAAGTGCTTGGCGTTTAATTTCTGGACTTATTTCTAAATATTTTACTGTATGCCTATAACCACATGACTTACCTTTGTATCTTTGCTTTCCTTTAATAATACCGTCTTTAGTACACCCTTTTGCATTACAAGATGGACAAACTGTCATTGTTATTCTCTCAGATAAAAATAACAGAATATAAAAACTATATTAATTTAACAATGCAAGTTAATAAATGTTTGTATGGGTTTTAGGTTTTAGTATTTAGATCAATGTTGATGCGGCCTGATTCACGAAGTGAAAATCCTACAAAAGGACGGATTGTGGCTAACATGATCTCAAGGTGCCATGCCTTTAAATAAATAGCTTGTCCAGCGCGTTTCCATCCAAGGTGAGCATGTGCCTTTTTTGAGGCTATATTAGATTGAGTGAGTCGACTAAATGTTTGGTGTATTCCTCGATCACTAAGAAATCTGTTGGCTTCATTCCATATGACCATAAATGCAAGGCCTAGACGGTGTTCAGGGAAAATATAAAAGTCAAAGTCAAACACTGATGAATTTTCAGGGTTTAATATATATTTGCATCGTGATTCATCTTCTATATACTCACTGAAGCTAAACCAAATATAACCAATGAACGTATTATTTTTAAATACACCAAGGCAAGTTGCTTTTTGATTGAACCGAGACTCAATGATCTCTGGTGGTGGATGCATCAAGGTTAAATTAGGGTCACCGCGTTTAATTTCATGACATTCAAAGGAGCGTGTCAGGTTGTTAGGAAGCAATGGTTTATTGGGAATCGGTTGAACCATAAATGCATGACAAAGTATACGGAGGTTTGGTGAAATTTTCGTTAAACATCTGTCTGCCAGATACAAAAATCCTACTACTATCCCAATCTCTTTGAAAATTGCGTTTAGTTTTTTTAACATTATTGTTTAAAAATAATTGAAATTGGTTTGAGTGGAAAGACGGCTATTCGACTAGGCTAACTGAAGTACTTTAGATTTTCAACTTTTATTAAGATACTTTGATTTTGAAATAGGAATTTAAACGCCATTAGGGTAATAAAGAAAAAGAAGGGACAATAGATAGTACAATAGTACATTGAGGGATGGCTATTATGGTTTGGTTATTTGTTAAATCTCTGTGAGTTTTATTCTCTGTCCTTTGGGGCGATAAAAAAATTGTAAAGATGATATCTTTGAGCGCTTGCTGCGGGGAAGTTTCATAGGGTCAAGTTGAAAGTTTGGTATTGTCAGCAAGTCTTATTAAATCTGGTGACCAAAGCTAGTGGTAGTGTTCTAATGACTCGCGAGCAAGCCATAGGATAGATCTGTTGTTTTGGTCAATAGAATTGAAGTTAATTTTTTTGGTTAGGAGTTGGTAAAGGTTATGTCCATTTTTAAGAGAGTTCTTTCTATTGTCACTGATGTGCTTCAAATAAAAGAGGGGGGAGTTATATTGACTGATGACACTCCATTATTAGGTGCTATTCCGGAATTTGATTCGATGGCTGTAGTTTCTATATTGACAGCATTAGAGGATAAGTTTGGTTTTTTTGTTGATGATGATGAAATTGATGCAGAAATTTTTGAGACTGTTGGTTCCTTAGTCACTTTTGTTGAGCAGAAATTGGGATAATTATTGGAACTTGTATAGAATTTCGGTATTAGGAGGGTGATTGTGAATTTGAAATATAAAGATGAGCCATTGTCTGAACAAGAGTATTTGAAAAGTGAACTTTTAAGTTCAGTTAAGCGAGAATTTATTAATGCTGATGTCTATGCCATGGCTGGAGCAAGTACTAATCATAATCGTATTGTTGCCAATATGGTTAGTGAGTTTCGTACAGCACTTAAAAATACACCTTGTGAATCGTTCGCTTCTGATATGAAAGTGCAGGCTGGGGATGATTTTTTTTATCCCGATGTATTGGTGGTTTGTAATCATCAGGCAAATGATCACGGTATTACTGATTCACCATTGATTTTAGTGGAGGTTTTGTCTAAATCAACACGTCAGATAGATCATACTTTAAAGCGAACAGCCTATCAGCAATTGCCTAGCTTATTGGAATATGTGATTATTGAGCAGGATTTAGTTGATGTTGAGGTCTGTCGGCGAAAAAATCATTGGCGGTCTGAGCATTATTATCTAGGTGATGAGGTGTTTTTTGAGTCTATTGATTTTCGTTTGTCGGTTGTAGAAATTTATGAGCGAGTTATCAATGATGATATGCAAGTCAATTTACAATCATTACAACAGTAAATGTTTTTATTTAAAGGATTAGAGCAGTGTTGAAACATAAGGCCACTCCTTTATTTATTCCTAGTGAACTGGGGCCTTTATTTGCAATGTATTTTACTTCCAGTTCTAGAAGTAATTCTCAATGTATTGTTCATATACCTGCTTTTGCAGAAGAAATGAATAAATCACGACATATGGTTAGTATGCAGGCTCGTGCTTTTGCTGATCAAGGTTATTCTGTTTTGGTGTTTGACTTATGGGGAACGGGTGATAGTCAGGGAGAGTTTTCTGAGGCCACCTTGGAAATTTGGTTAAATAATATTGAATCTGTTATTTCGTGGTTGCATGATAAGGGCTATCAATCGATTCACCTCTGGGGGCTTAGATTGGGGGTGTTATTAGCAATAGAGTATGTGCATAAATATGATTCTTATATAGATCAATTAATTTGTTGGCAACCTGTATTAAATGGGGGGCAGTTTGTAATGCAATTTTTACGGTTGCGTGTTGCCGCCGCCATGATGGATAAAAATGCGCCTCAGGAGAAAACTTCTGATTTAAAGAAACAATTAATGGATGGACAGAGTGTTGAGGTTGCAGGTTATTTATTAAACCCTGAGCTTATGATCCCTATGCTGAATATTAAGGTTAAGAATTTTAGCTTAAACAATATCAAGCGATGTTATGTCTTTGAATTAACTGAAGGTGTCGAATTGCAAGCCAATTATGCAACAGCTCAATGGGCTGAGGAACAAGAAGGTAAGGTTGTAATTGATGTCATTAATGGTAGTTGTTTTTGGGCAACACAAGAAATTTCTGAGTCAATAGAGTTAATTGATCAGTCATTACTCACGGTGACTGAATGACAGTAGAAGAATTACCGGTTGTTTTTTCCTGTCAATCAGAACAACTAATAGGTTTTATTCATAAGCCAGATCATGCGTCTGAAACGGGGATTTTGATTGTAGTTGGAGGCCCTCAATATCGAGTGGGAAGTCACCGCCAATTTGTACTATTAGCTCGGGTGTTAGCGGATAAAGGAATTCCTGTGATGCGGTTTGATTATCGAGGAATGGGTGACTCAGAAGGACCTATCCGCTCATTTTCTAATATAGATGAAGATATTAAAGTAGCTGTTGACACTTTTTCTAATAGTGTTCCTGATTTAACTGGTGTGGTTATTTGGGGCTTGTGTGATGCAGCTTCTGCAGCTTCATTTTATGCTTATCAAGATGAAAGAATAAAAGGATTAGTTCTATTGAATCCCTGGGTATTTACCGAGCAAGGTGCAGCTAAAACTTACCTGAAATATTACTATCTACAACGCCTTAGTAATCCTGAGTTGTGGCGTAAAGTTTTTACTTTGCAATTTGACTATCGGCAATCTTTTTTTTCTATTGTCTCTTTAGTGAAAAACATTCTGGAATCTAAGGATAGTCAAAACGAATCAGCTATATCGGAGGAAGTGTCTTTAGTTGATTCAAGTTTAGCATTACCTGTACGAGTTCGGGAATGTTTACAACGGTTCGAGTACCCTGTTCTGTTTGTCTTAAGTGGCAAAGATTTGACTGCTGATGAGTTTAAGGAAGTGGTAAAGTCAGATGAAAAATGGCAACACTTATTTGAGACGTCATCCGTTTCTAAAGTTGAATTAAAGGAGTCAGATCATACCTTTTCTTCACAAAAATGGCGGGATGAGGTTGCTCAATTAACCTTACAATGGCTTAACCAATTACATTGAATTTTGTATGAAAAATATTTTAATGATTGCATATCATTTTCCCCCAGTTAGAGTCAGTAGTGGTATTCAGCGAACATTAAAGTTCTGTCGTTATTTATTAGATCATGACTGGAAAGCACAGGTATTATCCGTAAATCCTCAAGCTTATATCCAGGTTGATGATGGACAGATGGAGGAAATTCCGGAAGAAGTTTTTGTGAAACGTGCATTTGCGGTTGATACTTCAAGACATTTATCTATAAAAGGGCATTATTTGGGGTGGATGGCTTTACCTGACCGTTGGGTTAGTTGGTGTTTGGGAGGGAGTATCTCTGGTTTATTAATGATTTTTAAATGTAAGCCTAAAGTAATTTTTTCAACTTACCCTATTGCAACAGCCCACTTGTTGGGGTTAATATTACATCGTTTAACTGGTATCTTGTGGGTTGCTGATTTCAGAGACTCTATGACTGAAGAGGATTACCCGGTTAACCCAAGACAGCGAGCAATGTATCTCTGGATTGAACAACAAGCGATAAAATATTGTGCAAAAGCCATTTTTACGACTCCAGGGGCAATTGCAATGTACGCAGAACGCTATCCACAAATACCTAAATCAAAGTGGGCATTGATTCCTAATGGTTTTGATGAAGAGAACTTCTTAAAGGCTGAAGCATCTAATGCTTTTAGAACAGCTTTGCAAAATAAAGATGAGTCCTGTTATGTACTATTGCATAGTGGTGTCTTATATCCTTCTGAACGTGATCCAACTGAGTTTTTTAAGGCGCTGGCAGAATTAAAAGAAAAGGGTGTTATTAATTCAAAAAGAGTGAAGGTTATTTTAAGGGCAACAGGGCATGATGATATCCATAGTCGATTGATTAATACCTATGGTTTGCAGGATATCGTTTTATTAGAGCCCAGTATTCCTTATGAAGACGCATTGGCTGAGATGTTAACAGTCGATGGTTTGCTTATTTTTCAAGCGTCAAATTGTAATCACCAGATTCCTGCTAAAGTATATGAGTATTTACGTGCAAAAAGACCTATTTTTGCATTGACTGATCCAGAAGGTGATACGGCTGGGGTTTTAAGGGATGCAAAGATACCTTATATTGTGCCATTGGATAGCAAGAGTGAAATAGGCCAAGGCTTAACCAGGTTTATTTTGCAGCTTGAGCAAGGAAATAACCCTACAGTGGATATTTCAATTATAAATCAACATTCAAGAACTGCTCGAACAAAGCTGTTAGCTGAGTTGTTGGACGAGCTTGCTGGTTGAGTACTACTCATTTTTAATTGCCATACTCAGGGAGGATGAGGCAGAAATTATAAAGGTAGTTGAGTCGTAAAGTTTTGTATGAGAGGCATATGATCTGTCTTGTTAGGTGGCTGGCTGGTAAAAACAACGTTATATATTTCTGTTGTTGTGTCTAAAGTTAGTCGCTTGTACAGCTGATATATTTTTGCCATATATGGACTATTGGTATTTAAATCTCCCACTTGATACCATTTTACTGTAAAAATATCTGAGGATATTCCTCTTAGTTCTGCATAATCTACTGTTATTGATTTCTCTCGTTCCGGGTTAGTTAAGGCTAACGTTGATTTTTTTATAACACGCCAGTTTTTCTTATCTTCTGAATTAATTAATACATTCTGCATATTAATTAATTCGGCCCCTTGTTTTTCATTAGCAAAATTCGCTTGATATAAGCCAATAATAGAACCCTTATACTTGAAATAACGTAATGAATCGGTTGCCACGCCATTAAATTGCGGTTGCCATTTCCAGTTAGGTGCTTTTACTTCTTGCCATAGTTTATTTTGTGTTAATTTTGATAACTCTGGAATATTCGTTTGTGCTTGATAATTTGACGAGAGTAGTTGGTTTGTAAGTGGCCATATTATTGTACTAATAAAGAGGGGGATTATTACAAAGCAATTTTGTTTGCTCAAGACAGTATTTTGATTTATTTCTGTGTTTGAAATATTCTCCAGTTTTATTTCTGGATCACGCCAAAAAGAACCAATAAAAAACATGATAAAGATAATAATGGCAAAAAATATAGCGCCATAAACAATATGGTCAACGCCTGTTGCTAGTTTCATATCACTTAAATGGCCGATCATAACGATCATGTAGGCCCGTAATCCATTAGCAATGATGGGAGTAATGATAGAAAATAAAATAAACAATATACGTTTATAGATTTTGCTATATGTTATGTAAGCATAGATAGTGCCCAATGTAATTGATGCGATTAGATAGCGTATTCCGCTACAAGCTTCTACTACAGACCATTGACCTGATACTAGTGTGAAATGCAGTCCTTCTCTGTAAACACTTATGCCTGTTAATCTTAATAAAGCGACAGTAAAGTTGGCAGTATAATTCATTAAATGAGGGAGTAGTTGCTCTTCTCCCACAGGTACCATGAAATATAAGAAAAATAAGGGGAAGATTAGTTTTTTGCTGGTGCTGTTTCCAAGATAAAACCAATAGCTACCAATTAACATGCCGACAACAGCTAGCTGTTGAATGACTAGTGTTTGAGTGATAGCGGAAAATAACCAAAATAAACCATTCAGTAAAATAAAGCTTGCACCTAAAAGACTGGGTGCTGTTGGTAGTATTTGACTGTGTAATGATTTGTTTTGCCATATTAGCCATAAACTGGCAGGTAAAACGAAAAAACCATGGGCATACGTATCTGAACGCATCCATATAGCTATTAATGACATCCATGTGTCAAAGAAAATAGTAATGGAAAGTAGTAGTATTGAAATAATATAAACGGAAAATATTATTTTATTATTCTTTGTTAATAGTCTTGATGTATTCATAATATGTTTTCTACTAGTGGTCTAACAATATAGGAATGATGAATAAAACAATGTAGGTTGGGTTACGTTTTTTTCTACGCTAAAAAATCTAACCCAACCTACCCATCAAACCAAAGTTGATAGGCCACTAGTAGTTTGTAGAAACGTCTAATTAATAATTCAGATCTATATAATAACTTCTTTGCACTCTGGTTGACTTAAAAATTGATGAGGGCTGGCTGTATAGCCATAAGCGCCTGATTGATGGACGGCAACAAAGTCACCTATTTCTGCTTTTGGTAGAGACATATTATTAGCAAGAATATCAAGGGGTGTGCATAAAGGCCCAACAATATTGACTGTTTCAATTTCTGTCTGGTGCATCTTATTAGCAATAGAAACGGGGTAGTTCTTACGTATTACCTGACCAAAATTCCCTGAAGCGGCTAAGTGATGGTGCAATCCACCATTCACAACAAGATAGGTTTGGCCTCGGGATATTTTTTTGTCTATTACCTGGCAAACGTATAAACCTGCTTCGCCAACAAGATAGCGGCCTAGCTCTATAATCACTTCGGTGTCGGAGTGATTATTTTTAAAGTTATTCATGGAAATATCTAAAGCATCACCTACTTGTTGGATATTTAAGGCTGTTTCACCAGGAAAATAAGGAATACCATAACCGCCACCAATATTAAGCTTTTTAATTGGGCTGGGGCAGTACTCTGAAAGGGTGTCAGCGAGTGCTAGACTTTTTTGCTGAGCATCAATTATAGAATCTGCTTTAAGGTTTTGTGATCCACTATAAATATGGAAGCCTATAAAGTCTAAATCTAGCACTTTGACGCGCTCCAGAATGTTGGGTAATTGTTCTTCATCAATACCAAATTGTTTAGGTCCCCCACCCATTTTCATTCCAGACGCCTTAAGTTCAAAGGCTGGATTTATACGAATGGCAATATGCGCCTGAAGGCCCGTTGTTTGTGAAATTTGAGCAATAGACTCTAATTCATGAGCTGATTCAACATGAATGGTAATACCTGCGGCAATAGCCTGGCTCAATTCTTCTGGGCGCTTGCCTGGGCCAGCTATACTGATGTGCTGAGCTGGCATCGGAGTATTTAGAGCGTTTTGCATTTCTTTTGCAGAGGCAAGATCAAAGCCATCAACAAGTGTTGACATATGCTGAACAAGTGCAGGCATAGGGTTGGCTTTTATCGCATAGTGTATTTTTAAGTCAGCAGGCATTTGTTGACGTAAATGATTCATACGCTGGCTAATGCGTTGTCGATCGTAAGCATAAAATGGGGTTTGCCCAATACGCTGAGCAAGTTGTGATATTTTAATGCCACCGATTAGAATTTCACTATCATGAGTGGGGAATGAGTGGCTAGTGTCGTGCTGAGGCAATGTTTTACTCATAATATTTGATCTTTATATTTGTCGAAAAACCGGGATAATTACAAAGTCGCGTTAGCTGTTGTAGAAAATTGTGTAGTTAAGGTTTTTCTATCAATTTTTCCATTTGGGTTTTTTGGTAATTCATTTAGTGCAATGATTTTAGCAGGAATCATGAAGTTTGCTAACTGTGATTTGCATAAAGCCATTAGTTCATCCTGATTAAACTGCTGATGATCTTCTGTGCTTATGATGACATAGATAGCATGGCCTAATGTATCATCAGGAATACCAATAGCAGCCGCTTCTTTTACTAGCCCTGAACTGTAGATTATTTCTTCTATTTCAGTTGGACTGACACGATAGCCTGATGTTTTTAACATATCATCTTTACGACCAACAAAATATAAATAACCCGCCTCATCCATGCTGACCTGGTCACCTGACCAGACGGCTATCTCTGTAATAGGGAGTTCTTTAAGTTGAGTTGGGGCAGGTTTAAATCGTTCAGCTGTTTTTTCTGGATCATTCCAGTATCCCATGGCAACTAAGCTTCCTCTATGAACTAATTCACCCGGTTCATGTGGTGCACAAAGGCTACCATCTTCTCTGACAACTAATACTTCGGCATTGGGTATAGCTTTCCCCATAGAGTCTGGTCGATGTTCAAGTTGCTCTGGTGGTAAATAGGTGGAGCGAAAGGCTTCGGTTAGGCCATACATAAGATAGAACTGACAGTCAGGTGCTTTGGTCCGTATACTATCTAGTACACTTTTAGGCATTTTACCGCCTGAATTTGTCATGTAGCGTAAGTGTTGATTGATTGTTTCTGGCCATTCAATGTTGGTCAATTGTGCCCATAAAGGAGGTACGGCTGCTAATCCGGTAATTTTATGTTTATCTAATGCTTTTATTACATCTCTAGGTAATAGATAGTCTAACAATACACAGGTCGCACCTTTTAATAATGCACTGGTGAGCTGATTTAGACCATAATCAAAGCTTAACGGTAGTACTGCGAGTATTTTATCTTCGGCAGTAATGTCTAAATATTCAGCAACGCTGTCAGCCCCAGCGACGATATTAAGGTGGGATAGAACTACACCTTTAGGTTTGCCCGTGCTACCCGATGTGTAGAGTATGGCCGCCATATGTGTGTCTATAAGCGTAGGCATAGATTGGTTATTCGCATGGCTAAGGAAATCTTGCCATCCTAATATGCATTTTTCAGGGTGAATATCCAGTTCAGGCAGTTGATTATCAACAAGTAGGATCGTATGTAAATCTGGGCAATTTTCTAATTGTGTTGATAAGCTTTGTAAGCGACTTTTTGATGTGATTAATATTTGTACATTACAATCATTTAAAATATGACTGACTTGAGGAGCCTTGAGAACAGGATTAATTGGAACAAAAACGCCACCAGCCTGACAGATGGAAAAAATACTGGTGATAGCTTCTAATTGTTTAGGTAGATAAATAGCAACTCGTTGATGTTGTTTTAGATGGATGCCAAGTAGAGCTTGAGACATAATATGTATCTGTTGAGACAGGTCATTGTAACTCCACGAATTATTTTTATGTTTGATTGCAACTACATTTGTTTGAATGAGTCTTGATCTTTCTATGATTTGATGTACAAGTGTTGTCATTTCTTATGAAACTATGAATGAAGTTAATTAAGTTGAGAGCTTTGCACGAAAGACTCTGCGTAATTTGGTAAATAAGAGTATATCAAAGCTTTTATCAAGAAAAACATTATGGCGTAGAAAAATTAGCTAAAACCAATTAATGGGTAATGATTTTAAAACAAGGGGCTGCCTGGTCAACGGGGTAAAGTAACTATAGACTCTAAGCATAATAAGCCTTTGCTCCCAATTTATTAGAAAGACAATTCACTGTGTTTGAGCCTGGTTGCTAATATGTCGGTGATATCACCTCATTCATACACAAGAAGGCTGGTTGTATTTAGCTGTTGTTGGCATTTTTCAGGAGAATAGCTGGCTGGTCAATGGATATTCGAATGTAAGATAAATTGGTTAATGATGCTTTATTAATGGCGGTATGGAAACGAAAATCTAATGCGGGCCTGATTTTACATATAGATCGGGGTGGAAATATGCCACAGATAGTCATCGAGCTACCTTAAAGTAAAATCATGTTGTTCAGTCGATGAGCCGTAAAGAAAACTGCTGGGATACTGTTTCAGGAAGCTTCTTCAATCCGCTGAAAACAGAATTAGTTCACCTAATGCCAATTCAAAACCAGAAATGAGGCTAAGCAGGTTATATTTGAATATATTGGTGTGTTTTATAACCGAGAGAGAATTTATTCTGAAAATAATTATTTGTCACCCGTACAGTACGAAGATCAGAAAAAGATATGTAACTTTATGTCCTGAAAAGTGTTGCTACATCAGTTTTATATTGGAGCCAAAACCCACTCATAAGAGCGTAGGCGAGTCCAATAATTGACATTTTTAAAATTATTAAGTTGATTTAGTTTGACCATCGGTACTTAAATATGAAATGAAAAGTGTGAGAAAAAATAATAGTGTAATTCTCGGTGCATCAAATGGACTGGCTACTACTCCCACGATTAAAAAACCGGTTAAAGATGTTAATAGTACTGCACTATAGCTGTTTTCTTGTTTTAACAATTGAATTTGCTGAGAGACGGAGTAAATTAATAATCCAGCAAAAATAAAAATGCCTACCCAGCCTTGATCAAAAAGAATTTGTATCCAAATGTTTTTACTGTGCCATGGTAGATGATTATCAGTTGAAAAGAACCAGTGGTCGAGTCCTTCTGAAAAATCTCCATTCTGTATAAGGTTGGTATTTGATGTGTCTACTAACATAATGTTTTTTATATCAATAATTGTGTTTTTTTTACCATTGTATAGAGCTAACTTTATTGGGCGTCTTGAAAGTTTTCCCATGATAGCTCCAGTGTTTGCCCCCGTCGATTTCATATCAATAAGCTGATTAATCTGAACCCACTGGTTTTTCATTGATTTTTCACGTAATGTTTGCCATTGGCAATTAAAAGAGTAAAGTAGCCCTTTTTCACAAATTGGAATTGTTAGTGCTGGATTTGGTTCATTGCTTCGAAAATCAAGTGATAAAATATATTTTGAATTAGGATTTGTATCAACTTTTTGTTCCATATATAGTGAGTCACCACTCCATAGACGTAAAAAGTTGATGTTTCCCTTTCCTTTACCAATCGCATAGGTTGCAGGTATTGTATTTTCAGAATTATTTAAAAAATAAGTTTTAGGGTATGTACCTAACCCCATTCCAAATAAGGAGGTATAAAAGTCATCGTGCATCATACGAATAGCATCTCTCCAGTGTGATTTTCGAATCGAAAAGTCGGTGTTTATTTGACTAAAACGTTGTTGAATAAAATCACCCTCAAATACAGGTATTGAAACAAGAGGAATAATTAATACAAAAAACGGTATGAATAATGTTTTTCGCCAATTTAGATCCTTTTTGTGCCTGATAAATAACAATGCAACTAGAATAATAAATTGTATGCTAAAAGCAAAATATGGCCCTCTGGAAAAAGTGACTAAGAGTACATAAAGGCTTGTTACAAATAAAAAGGCCCCAGCTAATGAACGCCATATATGAAATTTTGAATTGAAAAATAAGATTGCAATGAAAGGTATTGTTGTAACTAGGTAAGTATCAATGTGACCACCACCAGTATGCATACTTGAAAACATAGCGGTAATTCGATAATCAGTGGAAAAATCAAATAAGCCAGTAAAGAGAACGCGTTCCCATATAGATGCTAAAATTACAGCTGTTAACCCAAATAGAACTCCATAGGCAAAGAATTCTTTGGTTCTGGATGTTTGCTGGTAGGCGTAATTTAAAGAAGGTAGTAATAACAGTGCCCAGAAAAAACCTTTACTGACGCGAAGGCCATTATATTGGCTGTAGTAGTTTGAAAATGAATTTTCATCAATCGTTTGAAAGGGGAGTAGTGTTATTAATAAATTTATTAAATAAAAAATAATGAATAGGATAAGTAAAATCGTTACATTTTTTTTTATATATCGAAAGGGATTTAAGTGACGGTTATACCAAGTATTTATTGCTAGTGTAAGTAATATGAAATGGTCTAGCTCAGAGAAAAAGAATCGTCCTGTCCACGGTGCAAAGTCTAAAACTGGTAATAGGCCTGGTAATACTATTAGCCATGAGTGTGGGTAAGTTCTGAGTGCCATCCCATATAGTAGTAGTATGCTGGCTAATCCAATTGAATTGCTAGGGTAATCTATAATTTTCCAAATTAGTATGGCGAAAAGAAGATATGCAATGCTGCTTGCTAACGGTGTGCTATGTGTAAGTATGGGTTTATGTATGTTCGGCTTGTTTATTTGAAGGTTTGTGGTAAGTTCAACTATATTTGCTGTGTTTTCAAAATTAACTTCTGATTGCTGAAACCAATGGTATATCAGGTTGACAAGTTTATAAGATATTAAAGCAGAAAAAAAACTAATTAGTATGTTAGTTGGGTCAGCATGCTTACTAGCAATAAACAATTTACTTGCTTCCAAGGTAAGGCAAATTATGGCCGCATAAATTCCTGCAATACCCCCCCTGTTAAACTTTTGGTTGTTTTGGTCGTATAACCATAAGCCAAGACCTATTGGAATGTACATAATAACAATACTTAGTAAACTACTTAGTGCAACTGCTTCAGAAGTGTAGTAATGGTAGTAAAATGGTAACCAATTAATGTTATTAAAGCTTTCAGTTGCGCTGTCTGTTAATTGCAAATTAAAAATTGACCAACCGTTTAAACTCAATAGTAAAAAAAAGTAAGCTGGAGTTATGAAAGGGATGTACTTTTTTATAGGATAAGCAAGTAAAAGGAAATTGTTAATACTAAAGTTTTTATACAGTTTTTCACCTATTGCCATACCTGTCGTACGCATAATAATAGAGATACCTTGGCTGATACCTGAAATTATAAATAGTTGTAAGCTTTCTATTATGACTCCAAAAACAAAACCAATAATTATTACAGCGATTGATCTCTGTGGGTGCCATTTTAATGTCGCACTAATTATTATTCCTAAAGGGATAGTAAAAGCCATTTCTGAAAAAAGTTTGCTTGTACAGCGAACGATGGCTCCGCAGCTGGCTGAAACAAAAAAAGCATCGTTTCCTTTAGATAATTTGTTTTCTAACTCAATGAAAGAGGTAATGAAATCATAGGGAAAAAAGCTAATAAATAGATAGCCGAGTGTGTATAGGCTAACACCAGCTATTAATGCCTTTTTACCACCCAGGGTGATTTGTGAAAAGAGTTTTAGTAGTTTTTTGCCAAAACCAAACCAAATGAGTAAGCCGGTCACACTACCCATGCTTTCGGCTATTAAATCATTTATTGAGACAGTTCTAGGAGGAAAAAACTGTTGAAAAAATTCGATGCTGAAAGCAAGTGTAATGCTAAAAATCAGAATTAAGGTGGATAGAAAAACTGTATGAAAAAACTGCTTTGTATTGTTTATAGAAAACGCAGCCAAGCTGAATGTGAGAGGAATGTATAAAATGATGTTGGCTACCCAATCAGCCCTGGATGCTACACCAAGGTTCAGATAGCTAATTCCGGAAAAGGAACTCCTGGCTTGTTCGAAGGGGATGGGGTGATAATTAAATGGTATTAAACTTCCATATAATATGAAAAAGCAGTAAGCAAGGGAAAAGTAAAAGAATTTTTTAGAATGCATAAAAGCTTATTTTAACTGTTCTTGTACTAACGTTAAAGGTGATTTCTGGGGAAGATATTTGGTTAGTTTAGTAACTATCTCAAATGTAAGGCTGTAAAACAAGGGGAGGGGTGAAAGATTAAATTTTTCTTCATCACTTAAATGGATAAAAATTTGTTCGCGGGGCAATTTCTCTGAAAAGGGTTTACGGCCAGGTTTGATGTGAATTCAAATCCTAAACAGTAGATCATTGAGCCAAAAACCACAAAAGCAATTGATTTTTGATGGTTTGTACAACAGCTACATAATGGCGTGCGAATGATTAAACGGCTTAAAGTTAAGTGGATAAATTATAATGTAAGGGTAAACCTTCATGAAACAATGATATTATGAAGTTCAACTTGCTTTTTATTGAGTTGTTTAAAATTTAAATAAAAAAGTGAGGCTCTTTAAATTAATTGTATAGACTATTGAGTTTAAAAAATGATCCCAGTTATCCTATCAGGTGGCAGTGGCACAAGACTTTGGCCTCTCTCACGTAGACAACACCCAAAACAATTTTTACCATTAGTTTCAAATCACTCAATGCTACAGGAAACAGTATTAAGAGTGCAGGGAATAGATGGCATTAATGCGCCCATTGGCGTATGTAATGAAGATCATCGTTTTATGATGGCTGAACAGTTAAGAGAAATTGACACGGCCCCTAGCTCTATTATTCTTGAGCCTATAGGTAAGAATACAGCGCCTGCGGTGGCATTGGCTGCAATGGCCGCTTCGTCAGAAGATGATATCTTATTGATTTTACCAGCAGATCATGTGATTGAGGATGTTAAATCATTTCAAATAGCCGTAAAGCAAGCTGAGCTATTGGCTGAACAAGGTTTTTTGGTGACTTTTGGTATTGTTCCAACTGAACCTGAAACTGGGTATGGGTATATCAAAGGAGGAGCTAAGAATACTGACTATGCCTTTGATGTTGCATCGTTTGTTGAAAAACCAGATTTGGAAACTGCAAAAAAATATGTAGATAGTGGTGATTATTACTGGAATAGTGGTATGTTTGTTTTTAAGGCTGGCCAGTATTTGCAGGAA
>ENA-ORXI01000971-ORXI01000971.1-sediment-metagenome-genome-assembly--contig:-NODE-971-length-23273-cov-17.392481_pt1 | contig 23273 bp, 22 predicted proteins | sample MGYA00237861_ERZ511468 | MGnify/ENA primary metagenome ERZ511468 (study PRJEB26299, sample SAMN06266213) | sediment metagenome | isolation source: Hudson Canyon methane seep mesocosm | place...
TAGATACTTCTCGTGAAACCATATCGGCCAGCGCCCACACGAATTGCTTGGTTAATTGTTAAAGAGCGTGCCTGAGTCCCCTCAAGCGAGTGCGCATCTTACAGGGTAAGATTTTCATGTCAATGTTTTTTTCAAACAACTTAAAAATATTTTTTCTCAGCCAAAAACAAACGTTAAATAGACATACAATCAGACTAATTATTCACTTGATTACAGACACCCACAACCACATACAGACATACAGATCATTTCGAGAGATTAAAAGTAAAACACTTTACCCTCTTCAGAACTAACTAAGCCTCCTCAGAATTACACCAAACCAAAAAAAACACCAACATTAATAATTTCCTTGGACTTACCTTTTTAAATGCATAGCAAACTACGACGACAAAGAACATAAAGACAACTCATCAGCACAGAAATACCTCTGGTATAAAGTAGCTAAACAGAAGCACTCAAACTCTGAGAAAAAGCCAACGAGAATAAAAAGAAAATAACTAGCTCAAGATAAGAAAGCTGAGAGTGAAAAATAGCCACTTTAATAGGCGACTTGGCACAGCGAAAAAGAAACAAGGAAGAAGATGGACTACTAGGACATTTAAAATTTACCTAAAAAAACCTTAGGCAAGCTAATCAGCTGAACAGGTAATTCTTCATCATCACAGATTTAAAAGTGAAAAAGACCATAAATACTATACGACTTCTATCGCCTCAAAATACTATTCTGCGCTCTACTTTCTAAATAACGCTAGACAATGACATGCTCAACTTGAATTTTTTAAGCTATTGAAACTGATTTAGTAGATTTGCAACCCCTTATATTTGAACCTGGTTAGGTGACAAAAGCGACATATTGAGTACGGCAAAGTCGTTTGTAAATATAATTACGACTCTATGACACCTTTTGATTTGAGATACCGCCAACATCAATCGACCAAAATTTAGAAAGCTCATCAACCCAAGCCTGTAGAACAGGTTCCTGAGACCGACGGGATTGCATTGCAACACTCAACTCTAGTGAGGGTGAACACCCAACCCAACGCACCCCCCAACCTTCAGCTTCGGCTTGCTCTGCATCATCCATTCGCAACAATGAAACCCCCGCACCTGACTTTATCAATTGCCGAATAGATGCTTCATTGTCTACAAAAACAGCTTTGCTAGGCTCACACCCAACCTCACTAAACATGGATTCCGTAAGATGGTAAAACGGGCATCGTTCCGTCGTATAAATCCATGACAACGCCCCTAAGGATTCGACTGAAGCTTGTTTAACTTTATCTTTCCATTCTATAGGCGCCACAATAGCAGTCTTAATATCTGCTATTTTAATCACAAGTAGATCCGTAGTCGCTGAAGGTCCGAAGAAAAAACCAGTATCAAGCTTCCCTTTTCTTATGTCCAACAAAATATCTGACGACATACTGTTGATAAATGATAACTGAACACCGGGATAAGCCTCGCTAGCATCCGCTAACAGTTCTGGTATTTTCAGAAATGAAAAATCTGAATTTATGCCTACTGACAAACATCCCATCACCTCTCCCTTGATTGCTTTAGCTTGTGAAACGATGAGACCGGCAGCATCTAAAACAGCTTGAGCCTGGCCCAGTAATTTCTCCCCAGATGGTGTTAGTTTCATGCCTTTAGGTGTGCGGTTAAACAACACAACATCCAACGACTCCTCAAGCGCTTTCAGTTGCGCGCTAACGGCGGGCTGACTGGTATATAAACGTTCAGCAGCCCTCGTTAAGTGCTGCTCTTCAGCCACCGTGACAAAAGTTTTTAGTTGATTTAAATCCACCTGAGCACTCCTCTTCAATAGCTTTATTGAAACCTATAACAAACTAAAGTGCCATCTAAATATCAAATGACAAGTATCCAAACATACGATTGGATTGAAATAACTGTTTCGACTTAAATAACGAATACCACATAAACCTTAGAGGAAGAAAACATGCAATATCTGTCTAACAACACTTTACTATCCAAGCCTAACAAACCAACAACAAGCGAACTAAAGGCAATTCTTTTTTCAAAATTACGTGCCTACCTAACAGCCATATGGCGCCTAACTCAAGACTGGAAGGAAAGGTCATCCCAACGCAAGAAATTAGGACAACTCAGCACTTATCAATTAAAAGACATCGGCATAAGTAGAGAGCATGCGATTAGAGAAGCAAATAAGCCTTTTTGGAAAAGTTAATAGCCGCTGAACTATAAGCGACTTGAGAGCTTAAGGCGCTCCATACACAGGTAATCTGCTTCAGAAGACATTAATTACTTTTCCGATAAACTCTTACATGAATACTAAAAAGAGATGGCGATTAATAACACTTTATCAAAACTAATTTATGGATTAGCGTACAAGCTTATTAGTACCAAGGGAGAGCATCATCAAATTAACTGGCTAACGTTTTAATAGTCAATTTAGCATCATCGAATGAAGGTTTTGTATGGCTACTTTGAAACAAAGTCCGTTCATGAAAACCATAGCTAATAGAAGATAGGAGCCCTAACGCCAGATTTAACCCACCTTTGAATTCTGATTTATTCAGAGCTCGTTGCTGCAGCCCCATTCAAACCGAGCATTGCACAATCAATAACCGGCTCCAGTTCTGTTATAGTTTTTCCTGCTCTGGCCATGGAAGCTGTACCATGTAGTATTGTAACCAAAAACAGTGCTTTTTCGGCTGCCTGTTTATTTAACTGTAATACTTGTGCATCCGAATCCTTTTGCAGAAGCTCTGTGAGCAGCATGACCGAATAAGCTCCAGCATCATTGATAATCACTCTAGCCCTGTCCGGCATACAATCTCCAGCAGCCTCTGCCACACATAGCGAGATGTAACACCCTTTCGGGGTTATGGGGTCACACTGAGCCGTCACAACAGACTTCAAATAATTTTTGATTCGAGCACTTATACCGACACCGGACTCATATAAGTAATCAGTATGCGGCTTGGCATGATGCTCTAGATAATAATTAGTTGCTTCCAGAAACAAATTTTCTTTGTTTCCAAACGTGGAATACATACTCGGTTTATTGATCCTCATTCCTTCCGTAAGATCAGTCAATGAAGCACCTAAATATCCTTTTTTCCAGAAAACCTGCATAGCTGCATTTAATACAACTTGCTTGTCAAATTCTCGCTTTCTGCCACCCGCCATACGCCCTCCGAAAAATATTCTGTAAAACACTTGACAGTATTATACCGATAGGTACAATTTAGATCAACTATACCGATCAGTACAGAATTAGTATTTTTGTACATATGCCGGTCTGGCCATTTTTTTATATGAATAAAATACTTCGGAGAAATAATATGAGCTTATCGATTGAAAATAAAATTGCCCTAGTGACAGGCGCTAACCGTGGAATTGGAAAAGCAATCGTCCAGTCTTTCCTTGAACACGGCGCAAAAAAAGTCTATCTCGCAGTAAGAAACCCCGAATCAACGATCGATCTATCAAAACAGTATGGTGATAAAGTGGTGACGTTAGAAGTCGATGTTTCTAACGCAGAATCGATCAAAAAGCTAGCTAAACAAGCTAAGGATGTTGAGGTTGTTGTCAACAATGCAGGGGTATTGGAAATTGCTGACCCTTTAAGTGATAATGTTGAAGAGGCCTTAACGAAAGAATTAAACATCAATGTGTTCGGATTAATTCGTGTCGCCAAGGCCTTCACACCTATCATTGAAGCCAACGGCGGCGGCGCCATAGTACAATTAAACTCTGTTGCTTCGATTAAAAATTTTACTGGATTCAGTACTTATTCCGCATCAAAAGCTGCGGCCTATTCTCTTACTCAGGGTCTGCGTGATGCACTATCCTCTAAAGGTATAGATGTACTAAGCGTGCACCCTGGCCCTATTGCCACAGACATGGGCGACAAAGCTGGTTTTGAAGCAGCTGATCCTACTAGCTCTGTTTCTGAAGGCATCGTGAAATCGCTTGAAACGGGTGATTTTCATTTATTTCCAGATACCGTTGCCAAGCAATTTGAAGGAGCTTACCAAGGATACGCTGACGCGATCATTAACACTGACTTATCCAAGTAAGCTTTCACCCTAGTCTTAAGAATAAAATCGTCAAAGGGCATCCCACTTTGGCGATTTTATTTCTTAAAACGATCACGCTCAAAGCTACACTCTAAGCTTATATTTCTCGTATATCGAAACATCAGGGTAACTTAATTTTAGCTTTAAGTATTTCTTCCAAGATTCAATTAAAATGAATTCCAACCAAGAACAGACCTTTTTCAATGGTAAGGGTGCACCCTTACGCTTTTGACCGAGCTTGACCCAGTATACTTTTGCTTATTTATTTAATGACAGTGAATACCCATATTAATACTCAGACCAAATCAGACAATGTATACAGTGGCATCTATAGTCTCGATATAAACGTCAAAACAGAAACCAGTAGACACTCGAATCTACCACCAAAAAAAATGCAGCTCTTAGAGGTTAATCGTTGCGAGAGTCAAATCGAGACTTGGTAGGCCTTTGAAAATGTCTTGTAGCCATGCGTACAATATTTCAATTTCAGCCCTTGGTGCATCAACATTAGGACTAACAAGCCAATAACTTAAATCTATCTTTATTTGCTGAGGGAAAGGCAGCACCAAACGACCATCATTGATCCAACTGTTCGCTGTCGGAAGGATAGCTAAAGCAACCCCTAAACCATCTGAGGCAGCTTTTAACGCGGTTAAATAAGAGTCACAAATAATATTGTCATATACTTGTACCGTGTCCGCTGGCCAGAATTTTTCACCCCAATTACTCATAGAAGGTTCAGCATATATTAATCGGTGCTTATAAAGTTCACTCAAGTCAGTGAATTCATGCGCTTCCAGATAAGACTGGCTACATACAGGTGTAACCATAGCAGAGCTAAGCCAACGACAGTCAAGATAAGCCCAATTTCCATCGCCAAAACGAAGTGCAGCATCAATAGGCTCCTCGTTGAAATCAACATTAGACATACGCGCCTCAATACGCAGCTCGGTCCCTGGTAAACGTTCGCCAAATTGAAGGTAATTAGGCATCAGTAACTCCTGCGCTACAAATAATGTTGCGCTGACATGTAGCGATGACTTTTCAAAACGGCGTACATATTCGGTATACCCCTCACGATGAGCTGTCATAATAGTTTGAGCAACTTTGAGGTAGTATTTCCCTTCTTCTGTCAGACTTAAAAGCCTTGTTTTTCTAAAAAACAGAGGCTTACCTAACCAATGTTCAAACGCTTTGACTTGTTGCCCCACCGCAGGTGCCGTCACGCATAATTCTTCAGCAGCTTCTTTAAAACTAAGAAGCCTAGCTGCCGCCTCAAAAACTGGCATGAATTGGATAGGTGGCGTTTGCTTGTATTGCATATAGAAAACCCATAGAAAAGATTTACTTTCTTATAGCACATATTTTATGCCTTGTAAGACACTTTAAATTAAAATATCTTTCTCATAACGTCTACAAACAACTTAATTGATATATTTATACCCATAGGATGAAGTCATGAAATTTACGCCTAAATTACTTAAAACTATGTTGAATTTATACCCTCCTTATATCGGAGCAGGTGTTAAGGTGACTCATATAAGCGATGATTGGCGAGAGCTTCACGCTTCAATGTCTTTACGTTGGTACAATAAAAATGCCGTTAATACTCATTTTGGAGGCAGCTTATACTCAATGATCGACCCCCACCTGATGCTTCTTTTAATGGAAATACTGGGTAAAGAATATAGAGTTTGGGATAAAGCGGCAGACATTGATTTCATCAAAGCCAGCAAGAAAAAAGTAACCTCAGTAATTAAAATTACTGAGCAGGATATTCAAAATATTAAACAACATACTCACGGCGGAGAAAAGTTCTTACCTGTATTCACGGTCGAGGTGAGAGATGAAAGTAATGATTTAGTCGCACGAGTCAAAAAAACTATTTACATAAAGAAAAAACAGCCTAGCCCAGAACTTGCGACATCACACGAAAATAACGATTCATTAGTATCAGGATAAGTAAAATATACTCATCAGTGCAGGTAACACGCTCATACCCCAAATAAATGCTTTAGAATACGTTTAAGAGATGGCTTATGGCAGACTTTGCTTCTTATTCTAATTTTTCGATTTTTATGGGGTAAGATCAAAGTACCATTTAGAGACATCAGATGATTAGATTCCTGTCTTTATAAATATAATTCAGCAAACTAAGTTTTCCAGAAAAGTTCCTACCTATCAACCAAAAGCACTCATCATTATATCAATAGTTAAGCCCCTTATGCTCCCTAACAGTGTCAGCCCTACCTCTGTGACCCGTTAATTTATAGCCATTGTGAAATTTCAACTCAGTGTAGGCCATTATGTTTTATTGATTGTATGCCTGAGAACAGTACGACAATACGAATAGTTTTCGTTTAAATTTTACTCTGGAGCTGTGCTTGCAACGAACAGCTAGCAACACTGCGCTATGACCCAGGGTATTGCTTGTTTATATCTTGGACTTTTAATGTTTGTTGCTATAAGCCCTGCATACTGACAAGCTTGTGATATTAATCTTTCAATTGTAAGTTTTCTTGAGCATAAGAAAATTTGCATGACCCACTAAAAAACTGATAATTTTCTGTCGGCTTGTTAGGGTCAGTTGCTGAACTTTGTAAAAGATTTAAATTAGACAATCGATTGAACAGCATAGTATTTTTATTAACCACCAAGACAGTAAGCCCATCAATTAACTGATAATGTGAAAACTCTTTACTTGAGTATATGAGCTGATGTGGGTAAACCTTAAAATAGTCACGACTACCACTAACTGAACAAATAAGCGGTATATGGGAGCCTGCCTGAAGTAATGGACCAAACAAGCATATGATTAAACTACAGATAAAAACTTCGAATTTTCTATCAGAGTTGTTCATGGCTTTTCTACCTTTTCATTATATCGATAAGCCATACTAGACCCGAATCCTATCCTAGTCTAAATTCATGCGGTGCATACTGAATAAAACCATCATATTTAAGGCGAAATTTGGTCATTAGCGGACATAATAAATACAACCAATATTACCTTTACTCTGACTATTCATTTATGTTGTTTCACGCCAGCCTGACCCCACGGGTCTTTAAAATACTGAATTAGCATAAATATTAATGAGCTAACTCGATGACACATAAGACTTCGTAAATCTTAATAAAGTGGCGGAGCGTAGCAATTACGAAGTCCAGCAAGCTTGGCTAAAAACATTGATACGCTCGTTATGCATCGCGAAAAACAGTTAAAAATACCTTATTGCAGGAGTTTTATGCGTTTGTATATCTCATCAAACGCATCCCACCAACGTCATTACTAAAACCTTGTTTTACATAAAATTCATATAACTCTGGCAAACAATAGAGTTCAAAGTGCGCTATATTTGCCAGTTTTGGATGAGTCTTAACCAAATTAATGAGCTGGCCACCAAGATTTTTGCTTCTGTGGTCTGGATGAATAATCACATCAAACATTAATGCCTTGAAAGTGTAGTCTGTGAGCACCCTGGTAAAGCCAATGAGGTTACCTGATATATCAGTTATTCCAATTATTAATTGAGAGCCGGCAACACAATTTTTAGTTTGCTCTAGAGTTCTGGAGTCACTCCACCACTCATGAGAGTAAAGCTCATGTAATTGTACAAGTTGTTGTTCGGTCAGCCCCTCAACGATGCTCATTTATTTTATCCATTTGAGAATTTTGTTAAGAGTTGCAGCGTGCATACAGCAACAGCCAATATTTTGATAAATGCTTATGGCGCGCCAGAAACTCATTTCATGGCGTTTAATTCATTTGATTTTTTCTCAAGAGAAATCTGAATCACAGATCATTAAATCGTCACCTCCTCATTTAACAGCATTACGGGGTTAACTTCAAAAACTTTATCAATCATTAAAGTTAATACTAAACAAACCCAGTAATCTATTTATTTCATAACAATATACTTATTTCAAATTGCAAATAACCTCTTCGCCAATGATATTTCTCTCGTAATTGTTTTAACATTGATGTTTAGGTATGCAACCAAAGAAATCGAACATAAATTTATTGAAACTGACGGGGGTTTCCCTCTTTGAAACAGTAGCCTTACATGGGAAAATATTGATTAACTCTCGTACAAAATCAAAGTTCAACGTGCTCGCGTAGGCAGTAAACATAAAGTACCGAGAGAGAAAAATCGCGTTAGATAGATGCTATTTGCAACCTACTATAAATTTTCTCGCTAAACAAAAACACTACAGTTACATGCTTGGCACGGAGGAAATCCAAGTTATGCCACGAGACAACATCAGAAAAGGTCACCAGAAACACCAACAGGCGCTTGGCATAATAAGTCTGTGCAGCATTGCAAAAATGAATTACTTAAAAAAACAAAGGTAAGGCTGCTAGGGCCAACGATTGCCGTCTTACTTTTGCGTCCAAATTAATAACTCAATTGGTGCCGCTAGAGATAATTGCAGTTCTCATGGGCCATATTGACACCACGATAATCAAGAATCATTATGGAAAATAATTTCTGAAGACAGACCAAGTGTTGCACAGATCGTTTTTGATAGTATGGGAATAAAATACAGACTAAAGGGTACTTAATATAGTTTAGTAAGATATTTTAAGATAGAAGATAAATGGCGATGAGCCAGGGATCCGAACCTCTCAAATGGATTTACCAGAAGGTATTATTGGTTATTTATCAATAACCTAGTGTTTTTGCATTATACTACAGGTTACTGCTAGATACCCTTATTTAAGACAAAATTAAGACAAGCTGGTTTGTTTATTTAGAAACCGAGATCAATTCTTATATTTGCCAAACCCCATATACAAGAAAGCCCCGTAAATTACGAGGCTAAACTGTATATCCCTATCGCTAATCCTTAGCTTGAACCTTAATCCTTGTATGCTCATTCCTTATGAGCATGAATCCCTTTCCGATCATCCTTAATGGCCACATCCTTATTGGCGAATCCTTTATTCCCTGCTGTCCTAGCAATTAAGTGAATGATAGAGATAGAAGGTTGAAAAATATACAGACGATAACGCAAGCTTATGTAAGATATATCGCACAAAACGTTTTACAGAACACAATTGGCGTCAAATCCTATTTGCACCAATCACGGTACCTTATATTAAAGCCTTCATTTTCACTTACACTCCTTTTTAATCAAAGAAGTTTTTTGTTCTGAAACGGCATAGTGCAATCGAGCGTATAGCTAGTCCATAGAGAAACTCTAGTATTACCAAATCTCGAAGCTAGGGTTAACACAATTCTAGTTTTAAAAAAGATTAATCAGTATTACACTATTTCGAGAAACCGCCACTGCTTAACTTAATATTCCTTCAATTGAGTATCGCGTGCCGCAATCTTTTGAAATTTAAAAGCTGCACCTAGCATACAGATTCCTATCAACATAAAGACCACGACCTTTTGGATGATAGTAAAATCACTCATATCCCAGAGCAACACTTTTATAGCGGCTGCGCCAAACAATAACCCGGACAACCAAATCAACTTTTTGAACTTGGATTCTAGCGTCAGGAACAAAATAATCGTAGCGTGTGCGACAAGAAAAAATGAAACGATGGGGCCTAGCATATCCGTAAACAATTGAGACAGTAGTGACACATAAGCAGCAATAGTTATTAAATTGAAGGCCCAGATATTCACAATCCTTCCACCTGTATGTTGCCAAACCGCTCTCACCTGCGCCCTAGGTCTAAATAAAAGCATTCCCACCGTCGCCACGGCTAGACTATTTATAAAGCCTAGTGTTAATTCTTTCATTTCCCCATAGTAATTCGAGACTGCATATAGGCTATTACTTAGCGTCAATAAGACAAATAAGACAGAAATCACAAAATAGGCAACACTTAATGTTGTTCTTACGGGGGCTAATATCGCTTTGACAAAGAAATAACTAACAAAATAGAACAGCGACATTAACATCCCAAACTCAACACTGTACGAGACTTTATAGGTGATAACAAACAGCGCTAAACCAAAGTAGTAAACCGCGAGGGAAAACATGGGTTTGAGCGCCTTATTAAGCTGTATTTTTGAATCTGACCCCAAGGGAGTTACTCGCAAAGCTTGTCCATACCAACCAGTCAAGATATAAAACAACAGCCCTACTCCTAGAGCACCAATAGCGTTACCTGACCAATTAGAAAATTCAACCATTACACAGCTCACTATCGCTGAAACACTTGCGACTGACACCAGCACTCGCAACTCAATCATTAAAACTCTATACTTCAAGCGACTATATAAAGCCAACGCTATTACACTCGACAACCACAATGCGATTGGGTAATGATCACTATATTCTCGAAGAACCTTTGGTAAGAACAATAAGGGAATTGAGCAATAAAATATCTTCCGCAAACCTTCAGTGAATCTGATATTGTGACTTTCAGGAAAATACCTGCTATAAAATTCAGCGATTAACCATAAGGCAACAAATAGCTCTAACCTAGCAATTTGTGCATAGATACTTTGATCTGAAAAATGAAAGTGACCTACTACGGCTGCGCTAGAAACCATAGGTACAATCAGCAATAGCAAATGACTAAGACCTAGTAACTCAGTAATGACTAACCCCTTGTTCTTAGAACGCCAGATTAGATAAAACATTGGAACAGCCGCTAACAACCACATAACTTGACCTAAGAATATGCCAACCGTCAGTAAGAAGCTCAAGGAGAGTCCAAAAGAGAGAAGGTTTTCTAACACAGGAATCAATTGAAGTTCTTTATCGAGTAAATATGCTTGTTGCTTTTGCATAAGCATCACCGCGCCATATACAAGAACAGTTAAGGCAATAAGATTTGCCCACCCTATATTGAGTTCAAGGTTCAGTAAGACCGGTGCCGGACTCACCGCTTCGAACAGCCAAGTCGCGACATGAGCCCCCATCGTTAATATCGAAATTAATAGCGCAACATAGCCTTCTACTCGCACACTAATGAAGTGAAACTTACTGCCTAGGTAGATCAACATTAACGCTTCGACACACCAGATCACCCCCATTAGCTCAGGGCGACTTAACACCAATATACCAACACCTGCTAGTATCCCAGCGTGCAATAAGGCTAATGCTTGCACCGTACGAAAAGCTTCACTAGCAGCCGTATATCGAAATACTTTGTTTGGCAAAATAAACAGAGCTATCCAAGGTAATGTATTAATTAATAACATCACCCCTAATATGGTACTGCTCAAGACCAATTGCTGACTGACAAAAATATAGAATAAAATATTAGATGAGATGACAAGTAAGCGATGTTTACTCATCGCTGAGTCACTTAACCCTTTCAGAGAAAAGTAGCCAAAGGCGTAGAAGAAACCGTGAATAATGGCAATGAGACCGAACGGCTCATCTGACATAATTTCACGATTAACCACTGAAAACTCAATCATGCCAGCACTCAGTACCATGGTAACTAAAGCCAGTTGAGGCCACTGTATTCGTTGCGCTAAATTCAACATCGCTACCGCGAGGACGAGCAGATAACTCAGATAAAGTTGCGGTGAAAAGTCTATATGCCCCATCACTATCGGCATAGCAACACCGCCGACTAAGGTCACGATGGCAACCACTCTAGTTTCAAATTGAAGTGCTAGCATGTAAGCAACGACCGTTACCCCAGCTAGCAACAGAAAGGCCCAGAAACTCGGCAACAAATTATAATAAGGTCCTGCAAAATAGGCACAAAGAAAGCTCAGTATCACCCCTAAGGCAATAATGCTCGAACCATACTCTGCCATTCCATCACTTTTTCGGGTGATCCGAACGCCACCTGCTGTAACAGCAAAGGCGCAGACAAACCCAATAATCACCTTACCGACAGGCCCTAAATATTCATTAAATGAATATTGCAACAAATAACCAAACCCTAGGACTAAAGCAACAATTCCGGTGACAGTCATAAAAAATACCGGCGCTTTTCCTTGCTTTTGGTAATGCAAATATACAGTAGAAAAGAAGTTGCATAGCGCAGCAAAAGGTCCAAACAATGGAGCTAATATCGTAAATAAACTCTGCCTTCCCGTCTCCTGGGCCGTTGCGTCAAGTTCCCAGCCTGAAGGTTCTTGCGACGGCTTTGATTTAGGTTGAACAGCCTTTGTTTTAGGCTGAAATACATTTTCTTGTAATTTTTCTTCTGATGAGAAAGTTACTCTAGCAGTTTCTTCAACGGCCTCATTATTTTCAGGCACAGCTATAACTGAGGGGGTAGTTTGAACATTTTTATTTTTGTTGATCGCAACGTCAATGGTTGGATGACTATTTAAATTAGTACTTTGGTTAATCTGTGAATTACTGGTTGGGGTACCGGTTGAATTACCGAGCAAGCCTGAAGTCTCGTCTCCTACAGCCCAGATATGCTTAGCTTCTAAGTGATCTATGCGCTGCTCTATTACCTTCACCCGTTGGCTAAATTCATTCCCGAGTACGGCTAACTCTTTGCGTAAAGTCTTTAATTCATTATCCATACGTAGACCCACATTGACCTATAACTCTTATTGAAAAAATCCTTTTTATTCCTTGCTTCGTACTTTTAAAAAATAAGCACTTGAACGGCCTTAGTTCCACTCTAGGTTTTCAATTCTTTTTGATGCGATATAAAATACGGCATCTCCTGAGCGAACACGCTCTTTTAAAGAAGGATTACTGATCATTTCTTCTTTTTTTAACGCCACTAAAGTCGCATTATACTCACGCTTAAACCAAAGAAATAATTCTTCAAACTGCCAGTTTTTGTTCAGCGATTCTGGTATATCAGCTCTAAATAATGTGGCGCCTTCAAGGTTTGACACCATGTGTTGAAAAACTGTACTGGACTCTGGGTCTTGAAGCTCTTGCGCCAATAGATACACATCCATCGGTAAAATCACCTGATTAAGGCATCTTTTCTCCGAGGGTAGACCATAAACTTTAATCGCATGATCTTCGTTCTGCAGATAACAAACAAGATGGGCGGTTTTATTTATATCTCGAATGGCATAGGCGGTAAAAAATGTTTGGTTGTCGTCAGCACCAAATACAATTATCTTACCGGCATTGTGGACACAGGAACGTTTCAGTACATCCATCGAAGCAAGTTCACCATGGACAAATTCAACATTGTCTTTAGTAAAGGGGTTAGTTTGTTGATCACTTGAACACAATATGATTTGTTCGTCATGATTGTTTTCGATAAGTTCTTCAACAATCTTTTCGGTGCTACCTTTTCGATAACCCATAATTACCGTGTGCTGATTGCGTCGCATTTTAGATAATCCCTTATGTCGTTTTTCTGAAATGGTTAGAACTGAATCTGTTATTTTTGCAATGAGTAATGCCAAAATACCGATACCGACCAGCATGATGACGACCGCTATCGTTCGGCCAAATTCTGTTGTCGGGTAAAAATCACCGTAACCGACCGTCGTTGCGGTTACAAAGAACCACCACGTATAGTTATTGACGATTTGCTCTTCACCCGCCATAACCATTAAGCCATACCCACCCGAAAACAGTAGAATAAGTATGCAAAAAATAATGCTCCACGCCTGACGATATACCACGTAAAGTGAATAATGGCTTAAAGATAGAGCTCGTTTTAAGAGCGTGTACATTAACATTATGGCAAAAATATCCTTTATAAAAGCGCTAAGCCCAGCTGTTCATTCTATTAGCCAGCTGTGGTCGGTGTACTGTTTAACTAAACATGGCTGCATGATCGAATTTACACAATGTGTATTAGATTCAAGTTCGCCTTTTCCGAATGCTAATGAAGCGGCCAATAATTCTGTTGTGATAAAGCGGGTATTGACATCGAACCGCCCTATCCCCCTTATCTTATCTTTCATTTCTTGTTGAGAGTTTTCACCTTTCCATGCTAAATAAAACCCCCAATCACCAAAACTAGGTACATTTTGACGATAAGGTAAGGCTTTAAATCCGGCCGCTCTTAAGGTATTGCCAATGGTTAAAAAGGCTTCTTTAGCGTGATAAGGGGAAGTTGATTGGATCGCAATTAAAGCGTCTTCATTAAGATTCTTGGCAAGTTTGAGATAGAACTGTTTACTGTATAGCTTTGATAGTTCGATAGAGCTCGGGTCTGGAAAATCTATCAGAACCACATCCCAAATATGTGTTTCAATGTTTTTGATAAACTGATCAGCATCTAGTGTAAATACAGATACTGACGCTACCCAGTCTGCTTCGGTACCCTTATCAAAACTGCTGTCTTCCTGGAGAAGTATGGCTTTTACATTGGTTTCTACAACACCACCAGCCTTCTGTGTATGAATGCGGGAATCATCGAAAGCGTTATTATTTAACTTACGCATAATAGGGTGATTGGCTGCCATGTGAACCATATCAGGGTCTAAATCTACCAGGGTGATCGTTTGTATGTCAGGGTATTTACGTAATTCACGCAATGCCAACCCATCGCCACCGCCCAGTACCAAAATATGTTTTGTTTTTTTTGCCAGCGTCACGGCCGGATGGACTAAAAAATCATGATATCGATCCTCGTCCAGCGAGGAAAACTGAGTGTTGCCATTAATATAAAGCCGCACATCACCGGTACCAGTATTTTCGGTAAGTACAAGGTGCTGGTATTTTGTGGTTTCTCTATGCACGATAGGGTCGTCATAGAACCGTTGCTCAAACAGATCACTTAGATCCCTATTTTCGGAAAACCCCCAGACCAAAGTGGCAGCAGTCAACGCTAAAACAGTTATTGAAAGAAAACGTCTTTTGATTTCACCGATATATACAAAATATAAAATAGCAAAGACGGCAACAATGAAATTGAAGCCAGCTACGATAAAACTTATCTCCGTTAAGGGGTGAAACTTCAGAAGATATTTAATCCAGATAATGGCACCGATAAACGCCCCGATATAATCCATGGCATAAACAATCGTTAGGTTTGTTTTCAGTCCTATCTTATTTTTTTCGACGATCCGCATAACAATGGGGATTTCAAAACCAATTAAAAACCCAATACCTAGAACAAAGAAGTAATGAACGAATTCAAAGTGATTCTGCATATATCCATATGCACCATAAATCACCAGTGGGGCGAACCCGCCCATCCATGCCATCACGACTTCAACCGCCATGAATTTTTCAACAAGATTCTCATCTGACATTTTATGTTGAACGAGACCTGACACCCCCATCATAAACATCATCGAAGCAATAACAATTGAGAATTGCTCAATAGAATTACCCAGGATATAGGTTGTCAATGTTGCCAGAACATACTCATTAACCAAACCGCTGGCACCAGTAGAAAACATACAAAAGGACAGCAGTATGGTCAATATGCGTCTGGACGAGGCTTTACCCTGTGTAGTCTCAGACACTTTACAGGATCGCCATACCTAAAATTAAAGCCATGCCAATTTTGGCTAATGATAACTGAAGCGCGATTACGCGTAGATCATTTTCAAGGACTTCTTTGACCGTACTGGTGACCATGATGACCCTATCAAACAGAAATTCGAAGAGATACAAAAGAATCATTCCAGCAATGGATACGGTCAGAAAATTAACGACCGATTGGATATTACTACTAGTGTCACCATTGCCGACAATCGCACTTTGAATGATCAGACCATAACAGATGACTTTTCCACCCAGATACATACCGGCAGATAAATTTCCATCCGTGATTTTCTGAATCAAATTGAGCCTTTTCCCCAAAATATATTCGTAAGCAGCAACCAGAAAAATCAGCATGATTTGACCTGCACCAAAATAGATAATAGAAGCCCAAATACCACCGGTATCACCTGTGATGCTAGCGTAGGCCAATATACCTGTCATAATCAGGGTACCGAACTCAACCAAGCCTACAGCTACATTGCCATTCTTTAGTTCATGAGTATTGTTTACACGATGTAAAACAGCCTTGTCTGTAATGATCAATGAAAACACCATAAAGAACACCGCCATAATGCCGTATAGTGAAGTATCGAGCACATCCTGTATTAAATCGGCATGACTCGACCCCGACATGACACCAATCATTGATATCGCCAGACCCAGCTGAGCGCCTGACCGCCTCAAGCCAACCGCCATATTCCCACCTTTCATTACGTCATCTGCAGAATAGGCTTGCGCGGATCGGAAATTCAGAATAAACCGCATTCCGATTGCCAAGATCAAATAAATGATCATATAACCGATATACATTAAATAATTTTCTAATAACATTGTTTGCTCCAAATCCTGCATGTTTATTTTCCGCCACCAGAAGGCCCACGCCCTCTCGTTGTCGAACCAGCTGTACGAATACTTCCAGCGCCTAGATATTTTCTATTTAAATTACCTGAACGTGCGCTTTGAACAGCTCCAGGGTTACGTTTAGCGAAATCACCGTTTCGATAGCGATCATTGGTATAGGTTTGAGATCCCCATGTACCCCATTGGCCGGAGCTACCGTAGTAGCCTCTCTCTCTATCTCTACGGTTGTAACCATTCCAGTCATTGTAGCTATATCGAGAAGGCCCCATTAGATTGGACATTAAACTGTACATACCATAGTAATGCCAAAAGGATGTGCCGCTTGAATTTCGACGCCATTCACCATATTGATTGGAGCCTGTTGCAACTCCATTGTTCATGACAGGGCTCGCAATCATAGCCATACCTGCAGGCTGTGCTTCTTTCAAGATATCTTCTTCATAGTAACCATAAGGTTTTGTTAAAATAGCCATACCCAAATTGTCATTTTGTTTCCAGAAGTTATCTTCAGAAACTACCTCCCATGTGCCTTCTGAGGCTTTGTTATTTACGATTTCTATATATTTGTGAAAGGCTTTACTGGATGTGCTTTCTACCCAATATTCAGCATAATCATCGCCTCTTGGAAAGTTCCACTTCGGGTTAATTTTAAGCGCATTCCAGTAATCCTGAGGGATATTGAGACTAAAACTACGTGAACGCCAGCCGCTAATTTTAGCTATTTGGCTCTGGCCATCAAAGAACTCAATAACCTTGCTATCTACTTTTGCGGGAGGATATGTTTGTGTCGTGCCGTCCCCACAATATTCACCTTCGCACCATGTGGCTCGGCCGATTGTCACGTAGTAGTCAATTCGCTGATCCGCGAGGATCTTGGTATAACTCCTGTAAAGTTCGTCCAACTTGGCTTGGGTAGATTTATGATAGCCTGAGATCTCATCCAACATACCTTTTAATGCCAATGCTTGATCGCCAAAAACGGCATAATCAGTTTTACTGTCAGCAGCATGAAAACCATATTGCGTTTTCACCTTACTCAAAATGCCTGTCGCTTCTTCAGCTTTTTCAGTTAGCTTACTGATTCTACCGGTTATATCGGATTCCTTATTGCTGTAATCCTTTATTGCCTGGTGAGCACTTTCAGTAAACATTGCCTCGATTCCAAGAATTTCAGAATAGTACTGATTGGCAGTCTCAAAAATTTGCGGTGCATTATTTCGAGTATTTACCAAAAAGTTCAGTCGCTCAAGAGGGCTCTTTGCGTCCTTGTCAGCATTGATCAAATGTTTACGGAATGTCTGTAATAAAGCCTCAAAGGCTTTCGAGTCCTCTGGTTGATCATCATCCATCATCAGCAAAATTTGTTTTTCATAAAGCGATTCAGCTGAGTTAACTTTTGAATCTGAGTCAGTGAAATGCTGATCCCATTGTTCAGAGTTGGCATAAGGCTCAGCAAACGACCAAACCGACGTAGACTTAATAGCAATAAAGTCTTTCCTGGATGCCGTATTACTTTGTTTCTGTTGTTCAAGTTTGGTAGGAAAGACGTCTCTTGCTTCTTTAACAAGATGATCCGGCAGCCCTGAACAAGCTGATAACCCTAAAACAAATACCATCAGCCATGCCAGCCTTAAATAGACATGAGTTAATCGAAACAAATTAATACCCTTCCTTTTTTGAGTAAATAAATTCATTAAATGCAGCCTTATACGACTTGAATTACACGCAAGGAACGAGGGTTTATCGGGTAACTGATAAACGCTTCCCTGTCTGGGCGCTCATCAGATTCTTCGTGCCACGTCTCAACCGTCAAACACACATCCTTTGCCGATTCAAATTCGTAAGCACGTACAGGAATGCCCTGTTCAAACGTTTTCTTTCGAGAAAATAAACCTGCCCATGAATCATCATCTGAATAATCAAAGACTTCGCCTTTGTAAGATATCTGACCTTCCTCTTCTTCAGCAATATCTTCGAGCAGTTGAGTCGTCAGTTTTTGCCCATCAAAAGTCAGTTCTCGCAATTTAGGCATTGCACGGGTATGACTAATTTCAAGTTCGTCATCCACCTCCCATTCTAGAAAGCTCTTTTCGCCTTTTTCCAAAGAAAATAATTCAAGCTCCGTGATGATATAGTCTTGTTTTTTACGTTTGAAATTCTTCCATTTCACTTCCAGATAATAACTAACCGACAACACCTTAAATGTTTCATTGCCAAATTCTAAAAATGAACCTGCAACTACGTTCTTGATGGATAATGTCTTGATCTCCTCATCAGGAAGAATGTTTAAGGTCCTGATCGCGTCGAGACGCCTTGTCACATCAATCACGCATTTTTCTCCATACTAATCACGGACCCATCGATTTCTTTTTCTGCTGCTTCCGGCTCGGCACCTAGACTTTTATCGCCGCGCAAGCCTTCAGCTACAGGATTAAGAGCTGATGTCATCTCTGCCAATTTTGCGCTGGTCTCTTTTGCTTTTATCGTACTGGTTGCCATCGTTTCGTTGGCGGTGGCAACAGCTTGCATCAGCTGATCAAAACCTTCTTCCATTTTCTCAAGGGCTATAACGGGGTTGTTATACAGGTCACCTATCTCGTTGGCTGCCTGATTCACGGCCGTAGCATTTTGAGCCATCAGGTCGCCTAGACCTTCCTGAAATCCTGTAACCGCTTCTTGTATGCTTTTCTGTTTAGCGAGCGCAGCTTGTATGCGTAAGGCATTAGTCATTACCATAGGGCCTACTGCCAGAGCACTGTCTATTTGTTCGCTTAACAATTCATTCGACGCAACCGTCTGGTCAATACTGATAAAAAACTGAACTGCAGCCTGCTCCATTGTTCTAAGATCCCGAACCCGGCGAGCCGCCTTGTTAACAACCTGAGCAAGTTTTGATATTTCCTGCGGGTCATTACCATCCAGTGAGGTTTGTAATGTCTCAACTTCGCTAATCACTAATTCACCTACATGAATTTCACCTTGAATTTCTTTTTGCGTTGCATGAATTTCATTGTATTGGTGTTCCAATTCAAGATTTGTTTCAAGCAAATCATCTTTGCCAGCCCTTAACCCGTTAAGCACTTCGTTTACATGTGTTTGCATAGGCTGATATTTATGTACAAACTTTGAAACCGCTTTGCGTTTTACAGATTGTGGCATCCATGAAAACCACCATTTGTTGTGTAGTGAGTGAGGGTTCAATTCATCCATCACACTGCGTAGTTCGAGTAATTTTTCTCCCGCAGGAGATTTTCCATCTAAGCCTTTTAATAGCGAGTTAATACTGCCAGCCATCAAATCATTAGCAGAAACCATTCTTTTTTGAGATGCAGCCCCAATTGAATCCATTACACGCATAAGCGCAGGACCTTGATTCTCTTTAACTTGCGCCATCACAGAGGTGCTTTTTTCTTGCATCTGTGCAATATCGGTCTCTGAAGCCCATTTGGGGGTATTTAATTTCTTGTCCATGTTAATACGCCTTTATATGTTAAATCGATGCTGTAAAAACTTTGCTTTAATAGAAAATTCGTTCGAATTCTTCGTGCTCAAAAGTTGGCTCACTTCACTCAATTCGGCCATGATGGCTTTAATACTGTCCATGACCTTTGTCACATTGTCCTGTGACTGTTGCTCTTCAGGGGTTAATGCCAAATAGGGAGCGACAGATTTGTTGGGTAGATATTCAGTGGCGATGCGATTCACCACCCAATAAAGCTCACCATCCGGTATGGCCTCATTTACTTTGGGTAAAATATCCACCAAAGCGTCAATGACACTCTCATACTCATCTCTGACTTTAGGCAGTAAGATGTTTTTACGTAACATAAGGTTGGTTTTTACCAGTGACTCAAGGCTATTGTCCAAATTGTCTTCACTTTTTGGTTTGACAGTTTCTGAACCTGTCGACTGCTCTGTGCTTTCATCTGATTTATTTGTTTTCGACATGATGACATATAAAATTGCCCCGGCAATCACGCCACCCACTACAGCAGCTATTAAACCAACAATAAAATAGCCAATTATTAAAATGAATAGCCCGCCAATTACCGGAATATAGGGAATTTTATTTGTTTCTTTCATCGTACTTAATACCTTGCTTAGTTAAATTAACACTATTCTGACTGGCCACGATACTACCCTGTTTATTCAATATAATATAATAGAATAAGCGAATAAGCGCCCAACATACCGTAAAATTAACAGCCTTATAAATTCATATTTCATGGTAGTCACTCAGTTCATTAATAACATGCTTCAGATAACGGTTGAAATCGTGCATTATTAGCCAAATAAATACTTTCTCACACGGTAAATTATGTAAGGACAAGTATGTCAGTTACGTTAAAAACTATTGGAATGTTAGGGTTAATACTATTTGGCCTTCTCTTTGGACTAACTTACGGTTTACCAGACTCGGTTGAAAGATCTGCGAAAGGCTTTGTCGAAAAGCAAATTGCGATAGAAGTTGAGGAGAAATATGTTGAACTCAAAACCTAATCGATCGCTCAACAAGCCCTGTCAATTGCAGGAAAGCTAGGTTTTGAAAAAGACCAGATAGTTTCTGATTTAGAAAACGACATTCCTAAAAAAATTGCTTCTACTATTGCAGCTATGTGTGGTTATGACTGCGAGAAGAAAAAGGCATTGGCTGCTTCAATCACTCAAAGCTATGTAAAACAGATTGCAAACATCGAAATTGCAGAATACAACCTAGGTGAAGTAATCAAGGGGAAATACTTAGAAATCGTTGAGAATCTAAGATTCGACCTTCGCATTTTCCTAGGCACCAATGCAGCCATGTTTTTAGTTCTACTCTTAATTGCTTTTTTGAAACCAAAGGCAGTGGCTCAACTATTTGTACCTGGCATTCTCTTGCTGACAGCCACCGCTGTTTCTTCAGGCATATATATATATTTAGTCAAGACTGGTTCTATACCACCCCGTATAACGATTACATGGGCTTCGGCTATTTAGCTTATCTGTCAATCATCTTTGCTTTTCTAATGGACGTCACGTTCAACAGCGCTCGGGTTACAACGGAGCTCCTTAATGCGGCCTGCAATGCAATCGGCTCTAGTCTTTCATTCGTGCCCTGCTAATCGGAGCTAAATAAGATGATTAAATCCTTTTTCAACAAGGAAAAGCCCAAACTTTATCTAGATTCAGTGATAGTAATCCCTAGGAGTGAATGGAAAACTTTTGACGAATGGAATTGGATCAAGAGAAAAGAGGATTTTGAGCAAAACGCCAAACAGAACCTTGAAATGTTGTTCAACTTTCCACATGTATCAACTGCGGAAAATTTAGGCAAAAAAGATGTAGCATTGGAAGTGGCTTTATTGAAAATCCAAGGTGGAGAGTTTGATGCACTAGATTTGAATCGCTGCTATTCCAATATTCTGGCGCCCTAAAAGGTGCCAATCAGAGTCGTCATACGATGGCCTCTAGGCTCATTACTAAATTCGTACCATTAGAAATCGTGGCTTCCATTCTCGGGCATAATGACACGTCAATGGTAAAAAAACATTATGGCAAAATAATTTCTGAAGATAGACCAAATGTCGCACAAATAGTTTCTGATATCATAGGGAAAGAATACGGATTAAAGGTAACTAAGAGGGATTACAAGTAGATATTTTTAAGACAACATTAAGACAGGAAATAAAAAACTCGCCATTTATCAAGAAGATAAATGGCGGTGAGCCAGGGATTCGAACCCCGGGTGGGCTACAAACCCACGCTGGTTTTCAAGACCAGTGCATTCAACCGCTCTGCCAGCTCACCGCAATTGCTTTCTTGTCGAAAGCGGGGTGCATATTACCAAAATAAATTTAGCTGTCAACGATTTATTCTTAAAAGAATTGTGAGTTGTAATATATTTTTTCAGCCCTATTATAGAGAGATAGGTATTTGATAATAACTAGATATAAATTAATGGAGCATTTTTATGCAAGACAAGCGATTTCCAAGTTCTCAAAATGATGATCTAAGCACAGTTATGAATGCCTCTGGGCAAAAAGCAGCACTTGAAAGCAGTGCAGCCTCGGTTCTTAAGAACACTTATTTACTACTAGGCTTAACGATTGCCTTTTCAGCTCTTACAGCATTTTTATCCATGGACTTGCCTCGCCCTGGATTTTTGATAACTCTCGTTGGTTTTTACGGTTTATTCTTCTTAACTGCAAAATTACGAAACAGCCCGCTCGGTATTTTAAGTACCTTCGCTTTAACTGGCTTTATGGGTTATACCTTGGGCCCGTTAATTGGCATGTTTGCTGGTGCTGGCGCAATGCCTGTGGTGATGAACGCTTTGGGCTTAACAGCTTTCGTATTTTTCGGGCTTTCAGCTTACGCACTCACAACTCGTAAAGACTTCAACTTTTTGGGCGGCTTCTTAACTGCAGGATTCTTCGTTTTAATTGGCGCAATGGTATTAGGTATGTTCACGCAAATTGCGGGTTTACACCTAATGATTTCAGCAGGTTTCGTTTTATTCTCTTCTGCAGCTATCCTTTACCAGACTGGCGCCATTATCAATGGTGGTGAACGAAACTATGTTATGGCCACTATTAGTTTATATGTATCTATCTACAACATATTCGTTAGCCTACTAAGTATTTTAGGCAGCAACGACTAATTCATACCTTTACAATCAAGGCCCATCGTTTAAACGCTGGGCCTTTTTCTTTATTCGGATGTTAGTGAAGCAACTTTATGGTTTTCTCAATACTCGTCTTAGGTGCGCCATTTAATTCACAGTCTGCTTATTCGGCTTTTCGCTTTACACAAGCTGCGCTAGCTTCTGATCAATCTATATATCGAGTTTTTTTCTATCAGGATGGCATTCACAACAGCAGTGCTCTCGCAACCCCTCCGCAAGACGAGTATGATTTATACCAAGCCTGGCAAGATTTAAAAGAACAACACTCGCTCGACTTCGTTACCTGCATCGCAGCAGCAGCAAGGCGAGGTTTACTCGACGCAAAT